>LNAP01000264.1_pt1 | contig 59020 bp, 58 predicted proteins | sample 602601 | NCBI WGS metagenome assembly LNAP01 (sample SAMN02440304, study PRJNA202911) | soil metagenome | biome: Subtropical and temperate rainforests or woodlands; isolation source: soil samples (1 kg each in a 20% v/v slurry with milli Q water) were... ...
TCAGCCCGATGCAGTACGAGCAGCGCTGGTACGAGGCACAGCGTAAAAAGGCCGCGTGAACCGTGGGTTAAGAGCTACACGAAACAGGGGCAAGGTCAGTGCCGAGCATGTTCTCAACGTGTTGGCCCGCCTCAATGCCAAGCCTGTGCCAGATTCTGTTGAAACCACCCTGGCGCTTAAGGCACCACCGCTGGCCAATACCCAACGCTACGACAGTCTCAGAGAACTGGGCGCTGATGTACAGGTCGTACAGACCCAGGAGATCAGCCATGCGTTGTGATGTCAGCACTGAACTCAAAGAGCTGCGCCTGCACGGCATGGCGCATGCGTGGGATGAATTGACAACACACGAGGGCAAACCAAATGATGTGGGCATAGGGGGTTTTGCCCACCGCAACGACCACACGCTTTTCTACCGGATAAGGATTCGCAGGCAAGGCCAGCAGGCATGGCTTCTCTTGTTCAAAGGCCTGTCCCACCGTCAGGGTTTTGTCTTCCGGGCAAGGTCGCTCATCGGCGGGGCCAGCGAGAAGCGCAAGAAGATGTGCCGTGACCAGGACAAGACGGCCACGAACGCCATCAGGGGGCGTTTGGCTTTACCGATTTGCAGGTGACCAAAGTGGCCCAAGTCAATTTGGCCTTGTTCACCGGTGAGGGTGACCAGTCGCAGATACGCCTCAGGGATGGGGCGGGGTCGATGGTGGGCGATGAGGTGGCGAAAGTGGTCAGGTCCGCCTTGGTAGCCGCGCACTTTGACCATGGCGTACAAGCGGCTGGCCCTGAGGTCAGGGAACTTCTTCAAGGTCTCCAGAATGAACGGCAGGTACCTGTCTATAACGTTTGACTCCTGTCGCGGTTGGCAAATTCTGCGAATAAATCTGCGTTTCCCTAGCACCCACGGGCGATGGCGAGCCGGGCGTGAAAACCATCTGGCTGGGCATGCAGCGCATCCTGGACTTCGCCGCTGGCCTCAGGTTCTCACGTGAGCTTCAGGCGGCACGGCGTTGTGTATAACGAAATGAGTTGAGCCTCCTCAAAACCCGGGGCCGTTCAAAATGACTATCTAGTGCATCTTTAGCCTTATTGGGGTATTCCCTATGGAAATATTCTTGTGCTTCGGGTTAACATCTGTATAGGTTCCTAACCACTAATGATGTTAGGTGGATGAGATGAAGATATGCAACTGCGAATGCGGTGATTGCCAAGCATCAGTTCTAGAGATGCTAATTGAAAGGAAATAAGTGAACATTGCTAAGAGTAACGCCACAGCAGGTGATATACAGACCCTGGTACCAATTTGCGCGGCAGATTCGTTGGCGCCCGGCCAGATGAGGGCGTGTGACGTTGCCAATCTTCCGCCGCTGGCGATATATAACCTTGACGGCGAATACCTGGCGACCAGCAATATTTGCACGCACGAGGTCGCACTGCTGACCGATGGTTACTTCGAGGGTGAACTTGTTGAGTGCGCGATGCATGGTGGCAGCTTCAATGTGCGCACTGGCGAGGCGAAAAGCCTCCCATGCAAAGAGCGTCTGCAGGTTTTTTCTGTGGTCGTCAAAGATGGCCAGGTGTTTGTCAAAATATGATGCGCCCTCAAGCAAAGACGGCTATGAGTCCACAAAGCTTTCAAGTCAGAATTGGCGCCGGTGACACGCCCGTCTTTCAGTGTTCCACTGATGAAACGCTACTCGCTGCGGCGCTCAAGGCTGGGCTTGGATTTCCCTATGAATGTCAATCCGGATCGTGCAGCAGTTGCCGCTTTCAGTTGCTGGAGGGCGATGTCAAGGATTTGTGGTCGAATGCGCCGGGTTTGAATGCCGAAGCGCGTGAATGCGGCATGCACCTCGGCTGCCAGAGCACACCAGGTAGTGACTGTCGAATCAAGCTGCGCTTGAAGCCGGGCTATGTCCCGCAGGTGATGCCGACGCGTCAGCATGCGGCGTTGGTCGATGTCGTGCCACTGACGCAAGACATGTTCGAGTTCCAGTTTCGTACGGAGGCTCCAGCTGAGTTTTTGCCTGGCCAGTATGCGCTGCTTCGCTTGCCTGGCGTGGTCGGCACAAGGGCGTACTCGATGAGCAACCTGCCCAATGGCATTGGCGAATGGCATTTCATCGTCAAACGCAAACCGGGTGGTTGTGGAACCGCGGTGCTTTTCGATGTGCTGAAGCGAGGTGATGCTATTGAGTTGGAGGGTCCTTACGGGACGGCTTATCTGCGTACCGAAACCGGTAGAGGTGTCGTCTGCATTGGTGGCGGCTCCGGACTTTCTCCGATGTTGTCAATCCTGCGCGGCGCAGTGTGCAATCCGGCAATGACCGAACGGCGCCTGCTGCTGTTCTATGGTGGCCGAACGCCGCTGGATCATTGCGTTGCAGACGTGTTTGCGGGTGAGCCTGAGTTGAAGCGACGTGTCGAATTATTTAGCGCGATCTCCGATGTAAACGCTGAGAGTGCCAATTGGGATGGTGAGCGCGGATTGATCCATGAGGTGCTAGCGAAGCACATCGGCCCGAACCCAGGGCAATACGACTTTTATTTCTGCGGCCCGCCACCTATGACGGATGCGGTGCACAAGCTGTTGGTTCTAAATTACCGTGTGCCATCTGAACAACTACATTTCGATCGCTTTGTTTGAGTCGTATGTTTTCCGCCGAAATAAATCTAGTAGCTAATCCCCCGGTTTTGCCGGGGAGGCAAACCGCAATTTAATTTTTAACTAAAGGATGAACGAACATGGCATGGCTTGAAGGACAAAGCGTTTTTTTGACGGGTGGTGTTGCAGGTCTCGGTCGAGCGCTCGTAAAAAGACTTGTAGAAGAAGGTGCCAACGTCACTGTGTTGGATCGAAATGCACGGGGGCTTGATGAGCTCGTTGAAAGTTTTAAGGGACGGGTCGCGGGCTCGCCCGGCGATGTGCGCAACTTGGCCGATAACCGCAAGGCCGTCGAACTGGCTGTGGAGCGTTTCGGCAAGCTGGATACTTTCATCGGCAACGCCGGCATCTGGGATTATTGTGTCCCCCTTGTCGACCTGCCGGACGATGCCATCAGCGAAGCCTTTGATGAGGTCATTGGAATCAATCTAATGGGCTACGTGATGGGCATCAAAGCCGCAGCGCCGGCGTTGGTGCGCTCCCGAGGGTCAGTTATCTTGACCCTGTCGAGCTCCGCTTTCTATGCAGGTGGCGGCGGCGTGCTCTACACCGCAGCCAAGCACGCGGCAGTGGGACTGATTAAGCAGGCGGCGCATGAGTTGGCCCCCTATGTGCGCGTCAACGGTGTGGCACCTGGCGCGATTGCTTCTGATCTGCGTGGACCGAAGTCGCTTGGGATGGGTGAGCAGTCGATAACCTCTGTACCCTTGGCCGACCTCGTCAAAGACATTGCCCCGATCGGCAGGCTGTCTGACACAGAGGAGTACACCGGTAGCTATGTCTACCTGGCTTCTGCCCGCAACTCAGCACCAGCAACCGGCGTGATCATCAACTGCGATGGTGGCATGGGTGTGCGAAGCGTCCTTGGCCCTGCCAGCGGTGGCAAGGGCTTACTAGAAAAATTCGGCGGCTGAGGGACAACTTCTCGGCATGCCAGTGTTAAGTGGTTGACTTATTACAGGAGAAGCAGATGAGTACCAATCGTACCCAGGTCGACGTGGAATCTCTCGTTGACGTTAAAAACGGCATACAAGCCAAGAGAATTTTTTGGGATCAACAGATCTACGATCTTGAAATTGAACAGATTTTTGGAAAGTGCTGGCAATTCCTCACGCATGACAGCTTGATTCCGAATCCTGGCGATTTCACCACTGGCTACATGGCCGAAGATGAAGTGATAGTCACGCGGCAAGACGATGGATCCGTAAAGGCCTTTCTGAATGTTTGCACTCACCGTGGCGCTCGGCTTGTCGCGGCGGAAGCCGGCAATGCGCGTGCGTTCAGTTGCACCTATCACGGCTGGTCTTTCGGCATAGATGGTGCCTTGAAGGTGGTGCCGATGGAAAAAGAGCTCTATCGTGGGTCTTTGGATAAATCGAAATTCGGCCTTCGGGAAATCCGCGTTGAAAGCTACAGAGGTCTTTATTACGGCAACTTCGACGCTCAAGCGCCCAGCTTGAATGACTATCTTGGTGACGTGAAGTTCTACCTGGATATTTGGATGGATATCAATGGCGGCATTGAGTTGGTCGGGCCGCCAAGTCGATCATTATTGAACTGCAACTGGAAGACTCCCGCCGAAAATTTCGTAGGCGATGCCTACCACGTGGGGTGGACTCACCTCGCATCCCTGATGGCTCTTGGCGGCGAACTTGCGGCAATTGGTGGAAATGAGGCCCCGCCCAACGAAGGTCTTGGTATGCAGGTGACATCGCGATTTGGGCATGGCTTTGGCGTCCTTTGGGATAGTGCCCCATCGGTACATGCTATTAATTCCAAGGCGGGCACTCTCTACCGGGAGTGGTTTGCCAGCAGGAAGCCCAAGATGGTGGAGAAGCTTGGAGCGAAAGTCGGTCGCATTTATGGCTCGCACCTCAATGGCACGATTTTCCCGAACAATTCCTATCTTTTAGGTACCAACACGTTCAAGTTGTGGGTGCCACGTGGTCCTCAACAAATTGAGGTATTCACGTGGGCGATCGTGGAAAAAGAGATGCCAACCGAACTGAAAAATGCCGTTGTATCAGGCATGAATTCGACGTTCGGAAGTGCTGGCATGCTTGAAGCCGACGACAGTGACAACATGGAAACCATGACGCAAAACAACCGGGGGCGAATGACCCGTGAAGGGAAGTTGAACTCACAACTGGGACTCGGTTTCGACAAGTTGGATCCCGACTTTCCTGGGGTGATCGGGCAATCTGCTATTGGTGAAACCTCTTACAGAGGGTTTTACCGGGCCTACAAGGAAATTATGGGCGCCGACAACTGGAAGGCGATCTTGAAATTAGATCCGGATGCCTGGAAGCATGAACTCATGGGTCAATAACAGGCAAATCAGCAATCTAGGAGATGAAAATGAACGAACTCATACCAGTGCGTGGATCTGAAAGCGAAGAAGTCGTCAGCACGCTCTATCGAGAAGCTCGGCTGCTCGACCATGAAGAATATCGAGAGTGGATGAAAATGGTACATCCAGATATCCAATACCAAGCGTACTTCCAACAACTTCGGAACCGCAAGGACAAAAGATACAAGCTTCCTGACAAAGTTTATACGATTGATGAGCGCCATGATTTTTTGGATGCGCGCATCAGGCAATTTGAAACGGGCATGCAATGGTCCGTTGACCCACCGGAGCGGTTTCGGAGGTTCTTGTCAAACATCGAGGTTTTCAAGGCCTCAAGTACTGGCAACTATCAGGTTTTCCTCAATGTCTTCGTTGTGCGTAACCGCCGTGTTCATGATGAAACCACCTATTCCTATGGTCGTGAGGAAGAATGGGTCAGAGGTGAAGCAGGATTGCAGTTACTCAAGAGAGTCGTGAGTCTCGATGAGCGGTTTCTTCATGGTAAGAATTTGAACTTCTTCTTGTGATCAATTGAAGACACTGAAAGCATGAACAGCTTTTTAACCTCGTAAGAAAAGCGGACGGTCTACCGTCAACCTCCGCTGGTTCCTGGCTGACCTTCATTTACTCAAAATGCATTATGGCAGCTTGTGGCATGGCCGTTTTACTTCCAGGAAATGCTTCTATGCTTTCCTTCTATTTTGACTTTGTGAGTCCGTTCTCCTATCTCGCCAGCATTCGGTTGCCTGAGATTGTGCAACGCTATGGCATTTCGGTTTCTTACAAGCCGATTGATATTGCATGTGCCAAGCGTGCGATTGGCAACGTGGGGCCGTCTAACCGGGATATGCCGGTCAAGCTCACCCACCTTTCCAGGGATCTGCAACGCTGGGCACAACGATATGGCACACCGCTGAAGTTCCCTCCAAGCTTCGACTCCCGACGTTTGAATACAGGTTTCTTCTATGCTGCAGGGGAAGGTCGCCAGGCCGAGTATGTACGCCGCGCTTTTCACCTGACCTGGGGTATGGGGCAAGCGTTTAGCGATGAAACGGTATTGCGAGGGATTGCCTCAGAGATGGGTTGGAATGTCGATGACTTTATGCAGTTCACGGATTCCGTGAATGGCGCAAATGAATACAAGCAGTCGATCGACGAAGGGATTGCACGCCGCGTCTTCGGCGTCCCAATGGTGGTGATCGGAGACGAAATGTGGTGGGGAAATGACCGCCTCGACTTCGTCGACGAATACTTACAATCGCGCGCCTCGAATTGAGATGCGTATGACACCCTGGATCCATCTGTGGCGAGAAGCCTCGAATTGAGATGCGTATGACACCCTGGATCCATCTGTGGCGAGAATCTGGCATTCTTTCTACAAGCGATAACGATGCACCACAATCTATTTCAGGCGATGGCGAGATCATGCGGTGCAATGCGTCAGCGGCAAAGTCGGCTACGACGAGGATTTTTTTGCTATCAAGTCACCTATGAAACACATTCAGTCATGACATCCTCCTGTTTAACGCTTTCCATCCCGATGAAAACGCGCAACTCTCTCACTCGCAAGGCCTTAGTGGGAGTTGCCATACGGATGATTTCTGATGGTCGCATGGATAGCGCGACGATCGACGACATCGTCGGCGAAGCGGATGTTGCAAAGGGAAGTTTTTACAAGCATTTTCCGAATCGCGATGCACTCAAGGCGCATGCTCATGAGGCCGTTCGGGCCGAATTGTTTGCGATCATCAGTGCGATAAGCGCCGAGGTCGAGGATCCCGCAACATATCTCACGCTGGGTTTGCTGGCTGTGTTTCGTGTCGGGCTGGAGAACAAGATCACGGCACGGGTGCTGCTGCACATGCCCGCAGATGTTGTTAATCCGGCGCGGGCAGACAACGCGCCTATCTTGGCCATGTTTCACCGAGGGATTCAACAGGGCATTTTCAAGCTATCCAACCTGGACGCCGGTCTGGTTTTACTGATGGGTTTGACTGATCTTGGTCTTGCTCGTTTGCTGGAAGTGCAAAACGAATACCTACAACTGCGCGAGGTGATGCAAGGCATCTGCATGGCATTGCTGCGTGGTTTGGGGGTGAACAATCGGCGTGCCGAACGAATCGTCAAGGACGCGATGAAAAAGGTGATCGATTCGCAAGCTATCGTCGCAACGATTCAAAATCAGCACCGTAACGCGCTCTAGAACCGATTGTCCCATGTCCCAATTTTTCAAACCATCTGGTTTTAACAGCAGACTTATAAACTCACATAGGAGACTCAAATGATTAAGAAACTCTACGGTGCCCCTGGCGCCTGCTCACTGGCCGCACATATCGCGTTGCATGAGGCTGGTTTGACTTTCAATTACGTCCCTGTCGACCTTCGAACCCGCCAGGCCTCGGACGGCCGTAACCTGGCTGACTTGAACAGCAAGGGATACGTGCCAGTGTTCGAGTTGGAGGACGGGCAGATTCTGACTGAAGTGCCGGTTGTTCTGCAGTACATTGCTGACCTCGCGCCGGAAAAAGGACTGGCACCACCAGCGGGCGTGCTGCCGCGCTATCGACTGCAGGAGTGGCTCTCTTTCATTAACAGCGAACTTCACAAGGCATTCGGTCCGTTGTTCATGCCGGGGGCCAGCGAAGAAGTCAAGGCACAAAGTCGTGCGAGAGTGCTACAGCGGCTGACTTGGGTCGATGCGCAACTTGCCGGGCGGACCTATCTTGTTGGCGAGCAGTTCACGGTTGCTGATGTCTATCTGTTCGTCGTTGCTGGCTGGACGAAGTTCACCGGCATCGATGTTCAGGAACTGACGCGGCTGGGTTCTTACCTTGGGCGCATTGCACAACGGCCAGCCGTTGAAGCAGCCATGCGTGCAGAAGGGCTGGTCAAGTAGCGCAAATTGCCTTGCACTTTGGATGCAACCCACGCATGAAGCATTTTATAACTCAACTAACTCAACTACAGAACCCGATGAAAATTACCCCCGCTGATTTCCGCGGTGTCTTCGGCATCATGCCGACGCCCGCTACCGAGGATGCCAGTAGGTGGCAAACGCAGCAATCCGTGAACCTCTCGGAAACCGAAAAGATGGTTCGGTTTTTGAACACGGCCAAGATTGACATCTTGGCGACAACCGGTACGTTCGGTGAAGGTGCCACGCTGACTTGGCCTGAAACGCAGCTCTTTGTAGACTGTGTCGTACAAACCAACAAACGTTCGCGTCCCTTGTTTGCCGGTGTGACGACCCTGAATACGCGCGACACGATTGAGCGTGCTCGTGTGTTGGTGGACATCGGTGTCGATGGCCTGTTCGTTGGACGCCCGATGTGGTTGGCTATGGATGACAAGTCTATCGTCCGCTATTACCAGGACATTGCTGCTGCGCTACCTGGCGTACCGATGGTGGCCTACGACAACCCGGTGGCGTTCAAAGGCAAGATTTCCACCGAGGCCTACCTGGAACTGGCAAAGATCCCAGAGGTGGTTGCTGCCAAGCACACCGGTGGGCCTGCACTGGCCAAAGACATGCGTGCTGTGGGTGAGAAGATGCGCATATTGCCCTTGGCTACTGCGTGGCTGGCTGCAGCCCAAGAATTGCCAGAACTTGCCCTCGCTGCTTGGTCTGGCAGCGTGGCCTGCGCACCTACTGTGAACATGGCGCTGTCGCAAGCCATACTGGCAGGTGACTGGCAGCGCGCCAAGGAGCTTTCAGAAAAGTGCAACTGGGCGGAGTCGGCCATGTTTGTGGGCGGAGATTTGGCGGCCTTTATGGACTACAGCATCCAGATCGCTCATTTGCGTTTTGCAGCAGCCGGCCTTGTAAATCCGGGTCCTCCGCGACCGCCTTACCTTGAGTTGCCGGACAACTACCGCGACGGTGCCATCGAGTGCGGTCGCCGATGGAAGCAGCTTGAGAGCGAATTCTCGGCCTGATCTCAACCCCCTATCTCTTTCAATCCAACAGAAAGGTTTATGACCATGAGTGACCATTCGAAACCAGTGACAGAAGACGTCGTTCCGCCGGAACTCCGTCAGTCCTACAAAGACAACAGTATTGTTCCCCTTTGGGAGAGTGTTCCGGCGACAAGCTTTGGAAAGCAGATTGAGGAGGCGCAGATCTGGCGCTGGTCTACCATGTTACCGATCATCCAAGAGACCGCCAAGATGCGCGCCACACACGTACTGGATCGACGCGTGTTGCTGATGACGAATCCGAAGCGACTCCATGTTTGGGATGAGGCAGGCACAGGCCCGCTCATGTTCGACTTTCAGTGTGTGATGCCTGGTGAGCGGGCTGGTGCCCATCGTCATCCGATGAACGCCTTGCGCTTTGTCGTGCAATGCACCGGGGGCGTCAAGTCCATCGTGGATGGCAAGGACTGCGTAATGGAGCCCGGTGATCTCATTCTTACACCTGGTTGGTGCTGGCATGAACATGTCAACGAAGGAAAGGATCCCATCATCTGGCTTGATGTTTTGGATGTGATGCTGCATCACTTTCTGGGCACCACGGGCTTCCAGCCTGGCCCTGCACGCGATGTGCGACCCCAGTTGGCGGACTCGGCATTCACGGCAGCAGGCATCGTGCCTAAGCTCGATGGCAGCGACCATGCAAGCCGTAGCTATTCACCCATCTTCCGCTATCCGTGGGTAGATGCGGTGCGTGCGCTCGTTGCCTCACCTGCGGCACCAGATGGTTCCCGGGAGGTGCGCTACGGCAACCCGCTAACTGGCGGTCCCTCCATGGACCTGATCGACAGCACCTTGCTTCAGTTGGAATCCGGGAAATCGACGCGCAAGTACAAGAGCTCCGCAGCGGCAATGTGCTTCGTCGTCGAAGGCCATGGGGTCAGCCAAATCGGTGAAAAAACTATCGAGTGGTCGCCTCATGATGTCTTCACGATGCCGGCCAACCTGTGGGCCAGCCATCAGGCCAAGGGCGGCACAGCACGCATTTTCCAGGTTTCAACCCGCGAGATTTACCGTCGCCTGGGCCTTTTCACAGAAGCGTTTGGGGAGTGAACCGATGGACACTGAACACGCCTACGCGTTGCCGGAGTGTCGCAATCTGTTCTACGGCGGACGCTTTCATGTGCCGCAAGGAGGCTACGGTCGAACTCTGAACCCCGCGACCCAGGAGGATCTGGGGCCCGTCTCCAACGCCAACGCAGCAGATGTGGATGCCGCTGTACAGGCGGCTCATTTGGCATTTCAGTCATGGCGCCATACGAAGCCAGCGGTTCGTGCTGCGGCGCTGCGGGAGTTCGCTAGCAGGCTGCGGACCCACGCTGAGGAGCTGGGTTTTCTGGATGCCATCAACTGCGGCAACCCCGTGCGCGAGATGGCAGCGGACGTGCATTTTGCCGCAATGCAGGTCGACTACTTCGCGGGCTTGGTTCATGAAGCCAAAGGCGACACCCTTCCAATGGGGGATGGCGTGCTCAATTACTCGGTGCGCGAGCCCTACGGTGTGGTCGCGCGTATCGTGGCTTACAACCATCCGCTCATGTTTCTCGCGGCCAAGTTGGCAGCGGCCGTCGCGGCAGGTAACACCGTCATCCTGAAGGCTGCGACGCAAGCCCCCTTGTCCGCTTACCGCCTGGCTACATTGTTGCAGGATGTCTTTCCTCCCGGCGTAGTCAATGTGCTTAGTGGCGACACACCGTGCGGACAAGCGCTCGTCGACCATCCTTTGGTCAAGAAGGTGTCGTTGATTGGCTCCACCGCCACGGGCAAATCAATTTTGCGCTCAGCAGCCGAGAAGGTGATGCCCGTAAGCCTGGAGCTGGGTGGAAAAAATCCTCTGATCATCTGTCCAGAGGCGGACATGGACAAAGCCATTGAGGGTGCGGTCAAAGGGATGAACTTCACTTGGGCGGGGCAGAGTTGCGGCTCGACATCTCGCTGCTTCGTTCATCGATCAGTATACGACCGAGTCATTAAAGAGATGGTGCAGAAAATTTCACAACTTTATCGTTGTGGACTGCCAACGGATCCCGCGACCACGATGGGCTGCCTGGTGTCCAAGGCGCAGTACGAAAAGGTCATGTCCTTCATTGATTCCGCTCATAAAGAGGGCGCTCGTCTTGTGTGCGGTGGCGTTCGTCCGAGCGACAAAGCGTTGGACAACGGCTGGTTTGTAACGGCTACCGTGTTTGCTGATGTCACCCCTGCCATGCGTTTGTTCCGCGAAGAGGTGTTCGGCCCGGTCTTGGCTGTGATTCCATGGGACGAAGAGGAAGATCTGCTGCGCATGGTCAATGGGCTGGATTTCGGCTTGACCGCTTCAATATGGACAAAGGATCTGGCCCGCGCCCATCGCCTGGCATCTCGCGTTGAGTCCGGCTATGTATGGATCAATCACGTCAGTGCCCACTTTATCGGGGCAGACTTTGGTGGCTACAAGCAATCAGGTCTTGGGCGTGAGGAGGGTGTATCTGAATTGCTTGCATGGACCCAGACCAAGAATGTTCATGTGGTGTTGTGAAGCGACAACTAGCTTGACATTCACCGCGTGTCAGGCTTTGCGCTTTCTGATCGATGAGGCTATTTGTTGCGCTTCTATGCGAGGTCCTCTACCGTCGACGGCAGTCCGTTTGGTTTCCTTGGCCTGCCTTTCTTCCTCCCGAAGATGGAGCTTGGTCGGAGATTCTTTGACTGCAGATTGCAACTCAAACTGCGCGATTGCATCGGCGGCGGCGCTGCGCACTGTGCCCAACATAGTCTTCAGCAATATCTCCTGCGCTTGCGTGAGTCCGCCCAGCAGGATCGAGTTGGCCTCGCCTGCGGCACGCAACAGAGGCGTTTTCAACTTGAGTGCTTTATCGGTGAGGTAGATGCGCAGCTTGCGTCGGTCAAGCGTATCCCTCTGGAAGTGGACAAGGCCCTCTTTCTCCATAGAACGCAGCATTTCAAGCGTCGAAGGCTGCGTTGTGCCAAGTCGGTTCGCCAGTTCTCTCTGTGTCACGCCGTCCGCCTCAAAGAGTGCACGCAGCACGTACCAGCTACCACCACGAATACCGAGTTGGGCAATGCCAGGGTAGAGCAGCCGCTTGACGTGGCGAGCCGTGTCAGAGATAAGAAAACCGAGGCTGCTGTCCAAGTTCATTGGAAAAACTCGTTCTGCGGGGGGGCAACTTTGAGGGGATGCGTTTATTTGTCACTTGAGGGGCGTGCTAGTGAAGTAAGAAGCAGGATCATATGACGATTCTTTGCTCTCGAATCGCTAGGGAAAATACCAATAGGAACCTAACTAATTTTAGGCTCTAATAACAGAAATCATATTCGTAGCCGTGGCTGAGTTGCACATAAGTGTTCATAGCTATGCTGCTGGGTCTGTATCCTTAATCTTTGTAAAAGGAGTTTTTATGGCAAACGTAACTGAACTGGGTTACTTGGGGATTTCCGTGAGCGATGCTGCTGCATGGAAGAACTACGCGACCGAGGTGATGGGTATGCAACTGGTCGACGAAGGTGAGGCTGATCGTTTCTATCTGCGCATGGACCTCTGGCATCACCGCATTGTGGTGCATACCGGTGGTGACGATGACCTTGCCTATGTCGGCTGGCGAGTAGCGGGTGCTCAAGAACTGGAGCAGATGGCTGCCAAATTGACGGCTGCAGGTATTGAGGTTCGTCGCGGCACCGAGGCAGAAGCTGCAGAGCGCCGTGTTCTGGGTCTGCTGAAGTTGCAGGATCCTGCTGGCAATGCGCACGAAATTTTTTACTCGCCACTGGTGGATGGGCACAAGCCATTCCACCCAGGACGTCCGATGTTTGGGGGCTTCAAAACGGGTGATCAGGGTGTTGGTCACATCATCCTGCGATCCGTAGACCCGGAGGCGACGATGCGCTTCTTTGCGGTGCTTGGGGTTACTGGAAGCTCTGACTACCTTTTGAAGTTGACAGATGGCACCCCGGTTCGGATTCCTTTCTTGAAATGCAATAACCGTGAGCATTCCGTGGCCTTGATGTTCGGTCCGATGCCCAAGCGTGCGAATCACCTGATGGTTGAATACCAGGACATGCGGGACTTGGGGCAGACGTTGGACAAGGTGCATAAGCATGGTATCGACATTGCTGTGCAATTGGGCGTGCATAGCAATGACGGAGCGCTGAGTTTCTATGCGGCCAATCCGTCTGGTTGGTTGTGGGAGCCCGGTTGGAGTGGGGTATGCGCACCGGCTCAGCAGGAGCACTTTCGCTGTGACGTTTTTGGGCATGACCTCGATAAAGCGCAATACGTCGGTGGCGTTAATTTTCGCAGCGAAAATTGACACGAATTTACTCACTTCCAGCGGGAGTGAGTTTCAGGGAATAAGGTCATTAAGGATCGAAGTAAGGAGATTGCTATGGGTGAAGAAATGAAGACTGAATCGAAAAAACCGGATTCTGCTCGCAGTGAGCTTGCTATGAAGTACTTCCAGGCGGAGTATGGCCATTTCATCAATGGTGAATGGGTCGGTGGATCCAGCAGCGAAAAAATCGCGATGATTAACCCTGCCAATCTGGAGGTGCTGTCCTATATCCAGTCAGGCAACGCTGAGGATGTAAACCGTGCCGTGGAGGCCGCCACACAGGCTTTCCCGAAATGGTCTCGCAGCACACCCAGTGAGCGTCAGGCTGCGCTCTATGAAATGGCGCGTCGCCTGCGCGCACGGGCCAATGATTACGCCGCGATGTTGTCGCTCGACAATGGCAAGCCTATCATGGAGGCGCTGCATATCGATATCCCAGCCACGATTGGGCAGTTTGAGTTGTTTGCTGGTGCTGCATTTGGTTTGCATGGGCAGACCATAGACGCGACACAAGGTGTGGCGATTATTCACCGCGAGCCGCTTGGTGTCGTGGCACAGATCATTCCCTGGAACGTGCCCCTTGTCATGATGGCGACAAAGATTGCGCCTGCTCTCGCTGCGGGCAATACCATTGTGCTGAAGCCGGCCGAGTCGGTCTGTTTGGCGGTCATGGAGTTCATCCGTGAGATGGCTGACCTGCTGCCGCCAGGCGTGCTGAACGTCATTACCGGCTACGGGCCAAATGTCGGTGAAGCGCTTGTGACCCACCCGAATGTCCGCAAGGTAGCGTTCACCGGCTCACGCCCGACCGCGCAAAAACTGATGCAATATGCCTCCGTCAATGTGATTCCTCAAACGCTGGAGTTGGGTGGAAAATCGGCCAACATTATTTGCGCGGACGCTGACATGGATGCAGCGGCAGAGTCCGCAGCCATGAGCATCGTGGTGAACAAGGGCGAAATTTGCTTTGCCGCGACACGCCACTTCGTCCATGAGTCAGTGATGGATGCATTTGTGGAGAAGGTTCAAAACATTCTTCGCAAGATTCGTGTTGGCGACCCTATGATCCCTTCGACGCAAATGGGGCCTCAGGCCTCCAGGATGCAGTTCGACAAGGTTCTTGGTTACCTCGATATCGGGCGCAATGAGGGTGCGACAACGGCGATGGGGGGTAAGCGCGCAACGGTGAGCGGATTTGAGCAAGGCTACTTTATTGAGCCGACCTTGTTTACTGATGTGCGCAACAAAATGCGCATCGCTCAAGAGGAGATTTTTGGGCCGGTCGGTGTGGTCATTCCATGGAAAGACGAGGCTCAAGTCATACGCGAGGCTAACGACACTGAATTTGGTTTGGCGGCTGGTCTCTGGACCAAAAACATCACGCAAGCCCATCGCATGGCGCGCGAGATCGAAGCGGGGACCGTGTGGGTCAACCGCTACTTCAACATGATCCCCAATGTACCGTTCGGTGGCTACAAGCAAAGTGGTTTCGGTCGCGAATTTTCACTCGACGTTCTGAGCCACTACACCCAACTCAAGAGTGTGATCGTTTCCCTGCAAGAAGGACCCATTGGGCTCTTTGACCATTAAAACCTTGGTCATTTTCATTTAGTAGGAAAAAGAATCGCTGCGTTACCGCTGTTTACAAGCAATGTGGCGATCATTCATAACCAAAGAAAAAGAGACGGCAATATGAAGTTCCTAAAATCACGGCGAAAGTACTTGATGCCGTCGGCCCACATTCGTGGCATTGCCGCATTGTGTGGTGGACTCTCCATCGGAGCGACACCTGCCTTGGCTGTTGTGCTTGACACAGGAAATCCTGACTTGAATGTCCGCTGGGACAATACCATCAAGTACAGCGCTGCGCGGCGTCTTGACGAGCCATCATCTGTTCTGATCTCGAATCCAAACAACGACGACGGCGACCGAAATTTTGGCAAAGGACTCATTTCCAGTCGCTTTGACTTGCTGTCGGAATTGGACTTCATCTATAAGAAGAACATGGGTTTTCGCATCAGTGCGGCTGCTTGGAACGATTCTGTTTATGGCCGTTCCAACGCCAACCCGGGTTTTCCCGGTGGCGCGTTCCCGAGCCAGACCTCGGTTCCCTACAACCAATTCACTGCCGGCACGCGAGATGTTCATGGCAGTGGCAGTGAGGTACTGGATGCTTTCGTCTTTGGTAAATTTGACCTGTTCGAGCGGAGCGCCTCGGTTCGTGCCGGTCGGCACTCGGTGCTTTGGGGCGAAAGCCTGTTTTTTGGTGCCAATGCCATTGCCGGTGCCCAAATGCCGGTGGATGTGGTCAAGCTTGTTTCCGTACCCGGTACGCCTTTTAAGGAAGCGATTCGTCCCGTCCCTATGGTTTCGGGGCAAGTACAGATCACCCCAGATGTCTCGGTTGGGGCCTACATACAGGTAGCTTCATCCAGAAGTCGTCTGCCCGCTGCAGGTAGCTATTTCTCCAACACGGATTACGCTGTCGATGGCGCTGAAAACATGTTTTTTGGGCCTGGTGCACCCAGCCCACGATTTTCCGATATGAAGGCCAAGGATTCTGGACAGGGGGGGGTGCAGCTGAAGGTGAAAGGTGGTGATATCGACTATGGTTTCTATCTGATTCAGTTTCACAACAAAATGCCACAAATCGTGCCGAAGCTTGGAATGACTCCGGTCGGGCCGGCTCCGGTGGGCCATTACATCGCGTATCAAGAAAAAATTAAGGCTTTTGGTGCCAGTGCCAGCAAGACCTTTGGCGATTACAACGTTGCAGCTGAGCTGTCTTTTCGCGATAACCAAGACTTGGCGAGTACGCAGGGTTTCGACACGAGCGCGCTCGCGCCGGTCGCAAATAATAACTCAAGCAATCCAGCCTATGCAGTCGGCCGCACGGCCCACTTGAATATCTCGGTGTTAGGCTCCGTGCCGCGTACTCCTCTCTGGGGAGAAGCTACGATTGCTGGCGAAATTGCTTGGAACCGTGTGCTGAAAATCACCAAAAACGCGACCGCCGCGGATCCAAATGCAACACGCGATGGTGTCGCGATGCGAGTCGTCTTTGAGCCGAAGTACCGGCAAGTCCTGCCAGGATTGGATCTAGGTGTGCCTATCGGCATCGGCTACGCGCCAAAAGGCTCCCGGCCAATGGCAATGACACCCAACGCCTGGATCCCTGAAGGGGGAGGGGATATCAGCATAGGACTAAATGGGACTTACCTGGATTCTTGGAACTTCGGTTTGAACTACACCCACTATTACGGTACAGCCCGCACGTTTAACACGGGAGCTAACCAAGCGTTCGGCTGGGGTCAAACCCTTCGGGATCGAGATTTCATCTCGTTCACCGCTCGTTACACATTCTGATTGGAAAAAAAATGAAATTTATGATCAAACCCATTTCCACGATCATTGCTTACGCTTTTTTGGCTGGAGCAGCTTTTGCTGCGGTGTCAGCCGATGAAGCCGCTGCGCTGAAATCCACTTTGACACCCATGGGTGCTGAAAAAGCTGGCAATAAAGACGGTTCGATTCCCGCATGGACCGGTGGCTACACCACACCGACGCCCGGCTACAAAAAAGGTGGTCGCCGTCCAGACCCTTTCGCTTCCGACAAGCCTTTGTACAGTATCACTGCAAAGAATATGGCGCAATATGCAGACAAATTGACGGATGGCACAAAGGCGATGCTGCAGAAATACCCGGACACTTTCAGGGTTGATGTATATCCTTCAAAGCGCACTTATGTCGCGCCGCAATGGTTTTATGACAAGACGTTTGAAAACGCCACAAAGGTAAAGCTGTCGGGTCTCGATAATCCCTATGCTGTGGGGGCCTTGGGTGGCATTCCGTTCCCCATTCCGAAGAATGGTGCTGAGGTGATGGTGAACCATCAGCTTTCCTATAAGCTCGAACAAGTTTACGAAAGGGCGAAGAACTTCACTGTGAACAGCAGCGGTCAGGCTGTCTTGGTTTCACATTATGAAAATTACTTTACTTTCCCTTACAACACCAAGGGTGTAAATGTTGAGGATGGTCAGTGGTGGTACAAAGTCCGTTCGACCAATATCGGTCCGGCCATCCGAGCCGGTGAAGCGGTCATGCAGCACTTCAATGTCAATGAAGATAAAACACTGGGGTGGATTTACCTCACAGGGCAACGTCGCGTGCGCAAGCTGCCGAACGTCTGCTGTGATACGCAGCTCTCGTTTTCAGCTGGTATCCTCACTTTTGATGAGCTAACCGTGTTTGAAGGCGACATGAGCCGCTTTGACTGGAAACTGGTCGGCAAGAAAGAAATACTGGTGCCTTACAACAGCAACCGCACAATGGTGCCAAGCAAGACTGCGGATGTGATCACGGGAGCCCACCTCAACCCTGATCATGTGCGTTGGGAATTGCATAGGGTTTGGGTTGTAGACGCCACATTGAAGCCAGGTAAGCGTCATGTGTCACCTAAAAGTCGTTACTACATTGATGAAGACAGTTGGTATGCCTTGCTTGGAGATCGCTGGGATGCGCAAGGAAAATTGGCGCGCACAACGTATCTCTTGCCCATTGTGGCGCCGGATGTACCCGCTTTCATACGCAGCAGTTTCGGTCTCAATGATCTGATAGGTGGCAACTCTTACTTGGGTAGCCTGTACAACGATGAGTCGGTGCAGATTCGCGTTGAGGAGAAACCATTCCCCGCATCAACCTATTCGCCAGATTCGATGGCTAGTGAAGGTATTCGGTAAAGCTAAAAAGCTTAAGGGCGACGTGTTACATCTGGTGGATCGACCTTCGGTTGGTCGCTCCACTGTTGGCAATGGTGAGCCCGTGAGGCTGATGGAATCCGGATTTGGTTGAGTTGTTTATGTGGTGGAATTCTGATGAAAAAATTTAAGAAAGAGCGCTTTGACATCGGGCGACGCCGCGCCCTGTGCTTTGTAGCTACTGTGCCGCTGGTCAGCATGGAGGCGGTCTGGGCTAACCCCGTGCTTGATGCCTTGCGTCGTCCTGCGTTTGTAGCGCCGCACGTGAGGGGGGGCGTCTTGCTTGATGTTGCCAAGTCTGGCAAACGCATTGTCGCGGTCGGGGAGCGCGGTGTTGTTTTGTTCTCGGATGATGTTGGTGCCACATGGCAGCAGGCGAGTGTGCCAGTCAGTGTCACGCTGACCGCCGTCAACTTTGTAGACGAAAAGTATGGTTGGGTCACAGGTCACTCAGGTGTTGTGCTCGCAACCTCAGACGGCGGTGGAACCTGGCGGCTTCAGCTGGAAGGAAAGAGAGCCGCGGATCTATGGCGTGCAGAAGCGTCGGCAGGATCAAAGAACGACGATGACAGCGACAAGCGTTTGCAGGAGGCTCAACGCTTGGTGTCGGACGGCCCTGATAAGCCCTTCCTGGACGTGCACTTTTTCGATCGAAAGCGAGGTTTTGTGATTGGGGCCTATGGGCTTATTTTTGCAACCGCAGACGGTGGTGAAACCTGGTCGCCCTGGATGGATCGCTTGGACAATCCGAAGGCCCTGCACTTTAACGCGCTTGCGGTGCAGGGACAGCGCATTCTGATAGTCGGCGAGCAAGGGTTGCTGTTGCAATCCGTCGATGGAGGAAAAACCTTCGTCCGACTGAGCTCCCCTTACCCGGGCAGCTGGTTCGCCGTGGCTGCGTTGCCCGACGGCAAGTGGTTGCTGGCTGGTCTGAAGGGCAATATCTATACGTATAGCCCTGCCGGTTTCAGCCAGTGCGAGGTGCCCATTCCTGTCACGATTGGCTGTCTCTCGCTGATGCATGACGGTAGTGTGCTCGCCCTTAACCAGGCCGGGCAGGCATTGATCAGTCGTGATTCAGGGGGAAGATGGACGTCTGTTTCATGGCCGCCAGGCCCACCGTTGACTGCCGTTGTCGAACTTGATGGCAGTCGTCTGCTTGCCAGCAGCTTGCGTGGTGTTCGTGAACTTCCTTTTCCTAAGTGACCCTCATGTCAGTCGTTAACCAAACAGTCTCAAAGGATGAGCGAACACCTTTGACCGACTTCGATCCACGGTCAGGTTCAGCTATTGAACGGGCTCTTTTCAATCACCGCCAGCTGATCCTCCTTTTCTGCGCGGTGCTGACGGTCGTGCTCGGCTGGAGTGCCAGTAATCTGCGTGTCAACGCGAGCTTTGAGAAGATCATCCCCAGGAGCCATCCCTACATCCAAAACTTCTTCGCTCATCGTCAAGAGCTGGGAGGTCTTGGCAACGCTGTGCGCATCGCCGTCGCCACAACAGGTGAGTCCATCTATGACCCAAACTATCTAAAGGTACTTCAGCAGTTAAGCGACGAGGCCTTTTTGCTCCCTGGCGTTGACAGGCGCAATATGAAGTCGCTGTGGACTCCGAATACGCGATGGGTCGGCGTCACCGAGGAGGGCATGGATGGCGGTCCAGTCATCCCGGATGGCTACGACGGGTCGCCTACAAGCCTTGCCACGGTGCGTTTGAACATCGAGCGCAGCAACGAGATCGGTCAACTGGTCGCGTTGGATCAACGTTCTTCAATCGTCTATCTGCCCTTGTTGTCAAAAGACGCGAACGGTGTTCCGCTGGATTACGCTGATGTTTCTGATGCGCTGGAGACGCTCAGGGTCAAATATCAGAGTGATGGGATCAGTATTCACATCACCGGATTCGCGAAGGTCATGGGTGACCTGATTGAGGGTATTTGGCAGATGCTAGGATTCTTCGTCGCTGCCGTGCTCATCACGACGGCCATGCTCTATGCCTACACGCGTTGCGTGCGCAGTGCAGTGCTGGTTGTCAGTTGTTCGCTGGTTGCCGTGCTGTGGCAACTGGGGTTGATGCCCTTGTTGGGCTACGAGTTGGACCCCTACTCCGTGTTGGTTCCGTTCCTTGTCTTTGCGATCGGCATGAGTCATGGTGCTCAGAAAATGAATGGCATCATGCAGGATATAGGGCGTGGTGCGAATAGCTTGGTTGCTGCGCGCTACACTTTCAGGCGCCTTTTTCTTGCGGGACTGACTGCGCTGCTGTGCGATGCCGTTGGCTTCGGCGTCTTGATGGTGATCGATATTGAGGCGATCCGAGATCTGGCTTTCATTGCCAGCCTTGGCGTTGCAGTATTGGTCTTCACCAACCTGATACTGTTGCCGATACTGCTGAGTTATGTGGGCGTAAGTCCAGGAGCTGCTCAACTCAGTCTGAAGGAAGAGTTGGCGAACCAACGGAGCGGGGCACGACATCCGTTATGGAGACTGTTGGACTTGTTCACCCAGCGACGCTGGGCGGCAGGCGCCGTTGCGGTCTCACTGCTCCTTGGTACAGGTGGACTCGTGGTTGCGCAGCGCTTGAAGATCGGTGATTTGGAGTCTGGTGCACCTGAGTTGCGTGCCGACAGTCGCTATAACCGTGACAACACTTACATGACCGCACACTATGGAGCCAGCAGCGATGCCTTTGCAGTGATGGTCAAGACGCCAGACGGCGAGTGCAGCCAATATGACACCTTGATGAGGGTTGATGCGCTGGAGTGGAAAATGCGTGCTTTGCCGGGGGTGGAGGACACGAACTCTTTGGCATTACTGAGTCGGCGTGTGTTAGCAGGGTTGAATGAAGGCAGTACCAAGTGGTATGAGTTGATCAACAGCCAGTCGATGCTCAACACGATCACTTCCGGGGCACCCCGCGGCCTTTACAACGATACCTGCAGCTTGTTGACGCTGACGGCCTACCTGAAGGACCATAAAGCCGACACACTAACTTCCCTCGTCAACGAGGTGGAGGGCTTTGCCAAAGAAAACAACACTGAGCAAGTCCAGTTTCTTCTCGCCGCCGGCAATTCCGGCATTGATGCGGCGACGAACATTGTCGTCAGGGATGCGAACCGCGAGATGCTGTTTTGGGTCTACGGCGCGGTGATCGTTCTGTGTGCTATCACCTTCCGCTCTTGGCGTGCGGTGCTGTGTGCTGTGTTGCCGCTGATTCTGACCTCGGTGCTGTGCGAGGCTTTGATGGTAGCGCTGAACATTGGTGTGAAAGTGGCTACATTGCCCGTGATCGCATTGGGGGTGGGCATCGGGGTGGACTATGCGCTCTACGTCATGAGCATTCTTCTGGCGAGATTGAAGGTTGGCGATAGCCTCTCCGAGGCTTACTACCAATCGTTGCTCTTCACGGGAAAGGTTGTACTCCTGACTGGTGTCACGCTTGCCTTGTGCGTTGTCACCTGGGTGGTTAGTCCCATCAAGTTTCAGGCTGATATGGGACTCTTGCTCGCCTTTATGTTTGTGGGCAACATGATCGGAGCACTGGTGTTGCTGCCCGCGCTCGCACATTTTTTATTAAAACCAATGGTTTTGAAGCCCATCAATTGACGTAAGGCGTTGAAGTTTAACGACGCGGGCTTGGAAGTGTCCGCCTCACGTCAAGCCAAATCCCGGATGGTTCATTGAGTTGGGGTAAAACGACCGTCAGTCGGTCGGGCAAGATGAGTATGTGATGATTGATGTCTTTGGGCTTTCGCAAGATGCCTGAGAATATTATTTGTGGCGGTTTTTAGAATTTTCTTAAATACAAAGGATAAGTTATGGGTAAGTCAGGACTGTTGAATGCATCGGATATTCATGGAGTATGGTCAATTCTTCCGACACCATCCAAACCGGATGCGAGTGACTGGCGTGCGACTAACACCGTTGATCTGGATGAGACTGCCCGCGCCGTTGAAGGCCTTATCGCGGCTGGCGCGAACGGGATTCTGAGCATGGGTACTTTGGGTGAGTGTGAATCGCTAACCTGGGAGGAAAAGAAAGTCTTCATGCAAACCATCGTGGAGACCGCGAGAGGAAGGGTTCCAGTGTTCGTTGGCACCACAACGCTTAATACCCGCGACACGATCGAGCAGACAAGGTACGCCCACTCCATTGGGGCCGACGGAACAATGTTGGGAATACCAATGTGGTGCAATCCCTGCGTTGATATGGCTGTTCAGTACTACAAAGATGTCGCCGAAGCTGTTCCAGAGATGAATATCGCTATCTACGCGAATACCGAGGCTTTCAAATTTGATTTTCCCCGCGCGTTCTGGGCTCGGGTTTCAGAGATTCGGCAAGTCGTTGCAGCGAAATATATCGGTATCGAGTTCCTGCTGCAGGATCTACATCTGACCAAGCACCGCATGAAGCTGCTGCCGCTCGACTACCAATACTATGCTGCGGCACGTATGGATGACTTCGTTGATGCCTTCTGGTCCAGCGGTACCGTGTGCGGGCCATTGGTTTCGACGACGCTTCGCGACAAGGTCATCGCAGCTCGGCGAACCAAAGACTGGACCGATGCCCACGCATTTCAGGGTCGACTTGTGAAAACAGCTGCGCCATTTCCCGAAGATAGCTTCAAGACCTTTTCTATTTACAACGTTGCGCTGGAAAAAGGCCGAATCGATGCTGCAGGCTGGATGAACGCCGGCCCCGTTCGCCCACCTTATAACGACATCTGCCCAGCCAGCTATCTTGACTCCTGGAAAGCCTCAGGGCAACGGTGGGCCGAATTGCACAAGCAACTTGAAACGGAATCTTCGGGGAAATAGTCGAATGCTTGAGAGAAAGGGCAAAGACGATCGACTTTCACTTCGATTTCATGAGTCCTTTCAGCCACCAGGCTAACTGTAACGGCGGTTTATGTCTATGTCGGCCATGAATCCTTCAGGTTCGAGTGTCTTCGGTCTTTCCGGCTTCGAACAGCACCCGGGTCACCCCTTTTTAATGGGCTGCAGCGGCGAGTCCTACCAAACACGTCAACCACAAATGAATCTCGAATCTCTGCTAATCCTTGAACTTGCCGCACTGGGCATCGGTACCGGTTTTCTTGCGGGCTTGCTGGGCATTGGTGGCGGTATGACGCTGGTGCCGTTCATCACCATCATCTTGTCAAGCCGCGGTGTGTCGCCCGATTTGGCGGTGAAAATGGCCATCGCAACCTCCATGGCCATCATCATTTTTACATCCCTTTCGAGCGTTCGGGCCCACAATAAACGGGGTGCCGTGCGCTGGGACATCGTCAAACGGCTGGCTCCCGGCATTGTCGTAGGTAGCCTCATTGGCAGCTTGGGGGTGTTCGCGCTGCTCAAAGGCGCTTACCTGGCCATTTTCTTCGGCCTGTTCGTGATTTTTTCGGCAACACAGATGTTGCTTGACAAAAAAACCAAACCCAGACGCCAAATGCCTGGTACGGCGGGTCAGTTGGCGGCGGGCGGAGCTATTGGCTTTATTTCGGGCTTGGTTGGTGTAGGCGGCGGCACTATCAGCGTGCCCTTCATGACTCGGTGCAACGTGGCGATTCACAGCGCCGTGGCCACTTCTGCAGCGCTTGGAATTCCGATTGCCGTTACAAACGTGCTGGGCTACGTGATCGGCGGGCGAAACGTGCAGGACTTGCCGGTGGGCTCGTTCGGCTACATCTGGTTGCCGGCGTTGGGCATAATTGCCGTGTGCAGCTTCCTCGCCGCGCCGCTGGGCGCCCGGGTGGTACACAGCATTCCCGTAGACAAGCTCAAATTGGTGTTTGCCGGCAGTTTTTACTTACTCGCGGCCTATATGCTCTACAAGGGTCTCAGCACCTGAGTGAGGCTGAGCCTCCTAGTACATTGACACGAAAATAACGGCACATGATTACACTACGAATGTCGCCATTCGGCATAACGAGGAGTGGTCATGCGTCAGACGGAGCTGAACTTGAGCGAGGAGGAGCGCTCGACGATCGAAGCCATTCGCAGCAAAGGGGTGCATCAGGCGCGCGAGGTCAATCGAGCCCATGTGCTGTCATGCCTGGACCGCGACATTCCCGAATCTCAGATCATGGCAGTGCTTGGCATTGGCCGCACCGCCGTGTGGCGTGCTCGCGCCGCCTACTTGCAAGGCGGGGTGGAGCTGGCGGTGTTCGACGTGCAGCGCTCAGGACGCCCGCGCCAATACGACACCAACGCCGAGGCGAGTGTGATCGCCTTGGCCTGCTCAGCCCCGCCCAAGGGACGCCAGCGCTGGACCATGGTCGAGCTCGAACGGTGCCGCCCGCCAGGAGCCTGGCATGCAATCCGTGAGCCGGGAAACCGTTCGACGCATGCTCAAAAAAACGATCTCAAGCCCTGGCGCCTGGTAATGTGGTGCATTGGGGCGTTGACCGAGGAGTACCGTGCTCGGATGTATGTCCCGCTCGAACTGTACGCGCGACCAATATCCAAAGCCGAGCCGGTCATTTGCATCGACGAGAAAAGCCTGCAACTTATCGCCCATAGCCGACCTCCATTGGCCATGGCGGCGAGCAGCCCAACCAAGCATGGCTACGAGTACGTACGCAACGGCACCACCAATCTGTTCGTGGCTGTCGAGCCCAAGGCGGGACAGCGAATCGTATCTGTCACCGAGCGTCGAGGAAAGGTTGACTTCGTCGCCTTCATCAAAGAATTGCTCACTGGCGTATACGCCAAGGCACGACGAATTCACTTGGTGCTCGATAACCTGAACACGCACTTCAGAAAGTGCTTTGACGACGTGCTTGGCACGCGTGCGGCCGCCAAGCTCCTGCATCGGGTGGAGTTTCACTACACCCCGAAGCACGCGAGCTGGCTGAAGATGACAGAAATCGAGATTGGCATTCTCAGTCGCCAATGCCTGGATCGGCGCATTGCCAATCGTGAATTACTCGAATCCGAGGTTGCTGCCTGGCAGCAAGCCCGCAACGAGGAAGAGCGAACTATCGAGTGGCACTTTACTCGACAGGATGCCGACAAAAAGATGGGTCGACATTATGTTTCTCAACTTTCGTGTTGATGTACTAGAGCGGCTAATATTGTAATGCAAGACCTGACCCCAACACCACTAGCGAAATTTGCCTGGCATTATTTTTTCTGTTCGGCTGCCGCTGCAGCTGAGTCCATTTGCTGTGCCAGGTCGTCCGGTAGTTTGTTGTTGATGGCAACGGCGTAGAGCAGCACCAAGGCAACCACCAGCACGCCGCCGAAGATCGCCGCTTTGTGATTTTGCAAGTGAGCCTTTAAACCGCGAAAATTGAACCAGATATGAATGGAGGCGGCCACCACCATGACCAGGCCGAACAGCTTATGTACAGGGTGCATCTGGATGGTGAAAGAGGGTTTTTCAATGACAAACATCAATAGCCCGGATGTTGCCATGGCCAGGAAAGATACAGCCAGTGCGATAGCGGATAGTTTTCTTAACATGTGAAAGTCCTCTGGGGTTAACAGTAAACACGGGGGTAACACGGTGGCTACTAGCTGTCGTAGAGGATGCGGTTGGCGTAGACCAGCGTTTCCACCAGGGCCTCAGTCTTCATCCCGCCTGGCTCATCACCGGCTGGGCATGCTGGCGCTCATGCTCCTGCGCCTTGAGCAGGTCCAATGCGACGTCGACGATCATGTCTTCCTGGCCGCCCACCATGCGGCGCCGGCCCAGTTCCACCAAGATGTCGACCGCCTTCAGACCGTACTTCTTCGCTGCCACTTCTGAGTGGCGCAGGAAGCTGCTGTAGACCCCCGCATAACCCAGCGCCAGTGTCTCGCGGTCCACGCGCACAGGGCGGTCCTGCAGCGGTCGCACGGTGTCGTCGGCCGCATCCATCAGTTTGTACAAGTCACAGCCATGGTTCCAACCCAAGCGGGTGGCGGCGGCAATGAACACTTCCAGCGGGGCGTTGCCCGCTCCTGCGCCCATGCCGGCCAAGCTGGCGTCCACGCGGTCACAGCCTTCTTCGACGGCGACGATGGAGTTGGCCACACCCAGGCTCAGGTTGTGGTGGGCGTGCATACCGGTCTGGGTTTCGGGCTTCAAGGTGTCCTTGAAGGCGCGGAAACGGTCGCGCACGTCGTTCATGCTCAGAGCGCCGCCGGAGTCGACAACGTAGCAGACGGTGGCGCCGTAGCTCTCCATCAGCTTGGCCTGTTCGGCCAGGCCCTTGGGGGTCTGCATGTGGCTCATCATCAGGAAGCCAACGGCTTCCATACCCAGGTGGCGGGCATATTCGATGTGCTGTCTGGAGACATCGGCCTCCGTACAGTGGGTTGCCACACGCACGATGCGGGCGCCGGCGTCATAGGCCGCCTTCAGGTCGTGGACGGTGCCGATGCCGGGAAGCAGCAGGGTGGCGATTTTGGCATGCTTGACGACGCTGGCCACGGCTTCGATCCACTCGACGTCGGAGTGGGCACCGAAGCCGTAGTTGAAGCTGCCGCCTTGCAGGCCATCGCCGTGGGCGACTTCAATGGAGTCCACCTTGGCGTCGTCCAGAGCTTTGGCGATTTGCTTGGCTTGCTCGACGCTGTACTGGTGGCGGATGGCGTGGCTGCCGTCGCGCAGGGTGACGTCGGAGATGTAGATTTTTTTGTCCATGTCAGTTTCTCCTTCAGGCGGCGAGCATGCGAAGAGCCATGTGCTCGGCGGTGCGCAGGCCGGCGCTGGTCATGATGTCCAGGTTGCCGGCGTAGGCGGGCAGGTAGTGGGCAGCACCTTCGACTTCCAGGAAGATGGAGGTCTTCAAGCCGCTCATGCGGGGGCCGACACCGGGGATGTTGATGGGGTGGCTGGGCTCGATGCGGTCGAACTGCACCTTTTGTTTCAGGCGGTAGCCGGGCACGTAGGCCTGGACGGCGGCGGCCATGCGCTCGACCGATTCGGCGATAGCGTCTTCTGAAGCGAAGTCACTTAGGGTGTAGACGGTGTCGCGCATGATGAGCGGCGGCTCAGCGGGGTTCAGCACGATGATGGCCTTGCCTTTGGACGCGCCACCCACTACTTCAATCGCCTTGGAGGTGGTTTCGGTGAATTCGTCGATGTTGGCGCGCGTGCCGGGGCCGGCGCTCTTGCTGGAGATGGAGGCGACGATTTCGCCGTAGTGCACTTTGGCAACACGGTTGACAGCTGCCACCATCGGAATGGTGGCCTGGCCGCCGCAGGTGACCATGTTGACGTTCAATGCGTCGAGGTGGTCTTCACCATTGACGATCGGGATGCAATACGGGCCGATGGCTGCGGGCGTCAGGTCGATCATGCGGATGCCGGGCTTGAGGCTGCGCAAGAAAGCGTCGTTCTTGATATGGGCACCGGCGCTGGTGGCGTCGAACACGAAGTCGATGTCGGCAAAGATGGGCAGGCGCGTCAGACCTTCTACGCCTTCGTGGGTGGTGGCCACACCCATGCGGGCGGCGCGTGCCAGACCATCGGAGGTCGGATCAATACCGACCATGGCTCCCATTTCAATGTTAATGCCGTGGCGCAGGATCTTGATCATCAAGTCCGTGCCGATGTTGCCACTGCCGATGATGGCAGCCTTGAGTTTCTTGCTCATATTTTCTACCTTCAAACCATGCGGCACGAAACACTGCCCAGCGCGCCGATCTGCGCCCGGACCACGTCGCCTGCGACCACGGGCACCATGGGGCCCAAAGCGCCAGAGAGAATGACCTGACCGACCTTGAGGCTCTGGCCCCGTTCAGCCATGGTGCAGGCGAGCCAGTAAGCCGCGCGCAGCGGGTGGCCCAGGCAGGCCGCACCGGTACCCACCGACACGGTCTGGCCGTTCTTGGTCATGGTCATGCCTAGCTCGCCCAGCGAGACTTGGCCCATAGGAAGCGGCTGGTCTCCCAGTACGTACAAGCCGCAGGATGCGTTGTCGGCGACGGTGTCAACGAGCGTGATCTTCCAGTCGGCAATTGCGCTGTCGACGATCTCGATGGCGGGCAGCGCGTAGGCCACGGCGGCCAAGAATTCAGCGTAGCTCGGTGCCGGGCCGGTGAGGTCGCGGCCCATGACAAAAGCCACTTCTGCTTCGACCTTGGGTTGCAGCAGGCGCGCCATGGGCACGTCCTGGCCACTCAAGACTTCCATGTCGCCGAACAGCACGCCGAAGTCGGGTTGATCGACGCCCAGCTGCTGCTGCACGGCCTTGGAGGTCAGGCCAACCTTCATGCCGACAATGCGCCGGCCTGCGGCCAGCTGCGCCTGGGTATTGAGTTCGGCCACGGCGTAGGCGACGTCCAGTCCGGCAATGCCGTGGCTGGTGCTGATGGGGGCGATGGGCGTGCGCGTGACTCTGGCCTGCAGCAGTGCTGACGCCGCTGCTGTGATCGCAGGGTTGTTGTGTGTACTCATGTCATCCTTTTAAAACGGTGCGTTGGAATACGTGGCGGTCACTCTGCCCAGGGCTTGACGATGCTCAGCCAGCGCAGTGCGTTGTCACGCCGGAGTTGGCGTTGCGTGGCTTCATCCAGCCCCAGCGCGGCAATGCGCGTGGCAGGCTCGCGGTCCATGATGGCAAAGGGGTAGTCCGAACCGGCCATCACCTGCGTGGGGCCGTAGACGTCCAACAGGTAGTCGATGGCCGCGCCGTCGTACACCAGGTCGTCGTAGAACATCTGCCGCGCGAGGTCGCGTGGCGACTGAGCCATGCACTGATGCACAGGAGCCATGTGCTCCCAGGCGTGTTGCAGGCGGGGCAGTATCATGGGCAAGGCGCCACCGCCATGACTGAAGGCCACGCGCAGGCGGGGATGGCGCAGCAAGGTGCCCGATGTCATCAGCGAGGCCGCGGCCAGGCCCACCTCGCCGGGAAAGGCCAGCACCTGCTCAAGCAGCGGCGGCCCGACCAAACGGTCCATGCCGCAGGGGCGCAGGGCATGCACGAAAATGGCCGCGCCCAGCGATTCGGCAGCCGCAAAGAAAGGTTCGAAATCGGGATGCCCGATCGGTTTGCCATTGATATTGCTGCCCACCTCCACCCCGGCCAAGCCGAGGTCGCACACCAGGCGATCGAGCTCCCGCATGGCCAGATCCACATCCTGCAATGGCACCGCGCCCAACCCGGTGAAGCGTTGCGGCCGCGACTGCACCAGCAGCGCGAGCTCATCGTTCATGAACCGCGTCAGCGCCAGCGCATCGTCGGCGTGCAGCCAATACGACAGAAGCTCGGGCATGGGCGAAACCACCTGATGCGCTACGGCGGTGCGGGCCATGTCGGCCTCGCGGCGTTCCGCGTCCCAAGAAGAATCGGGCACGGTTCGATAGACGCGTCCATCGATCATCACATGCCGCTGGCAAGCCGAGTCGGCCGGCGCCATGGAGGGCCAAGGCACGCCCTTTCGTCGACCCAGAAACGCCGGAAAATGATCTGGAACCCAGTGGGTATGGGCGTCGATCAGTCCACAGGCACACGCGCTCACGTGGCGTCGCACGCGGCTGCTTCGGCCGACAGCCAAACCTGGCCGTCGCGCACTTCCACCGGGTAGGTCTTGAGTGCACGCACGCAGGGCGCAGAGGTGGCCGCGCCGGTGCTCACATCGAAGGCGCCCAAGTGTAGGCCGCACTCCACCGTATGGCCCTCCAGGCTGCCTTCATCGGCCAGCGAGGCGTTGCCGTGGGTGCAGCGGTCATCGGTGGCATAGACATTGCCGTCGACCTGATAGATGGCAATGCGGCGACCGTCTTCTAGGAAAGCGCTGCCTATGGTGCCATTGCACAGATCGTTGAGCGGGCAAAGGGCGGTGGCGTGCATGGGGTTTCTCCTTCGGGCCGGCTTCAGGCCGACTGGGCTTGTTGAACGAGTTGCTTGAGGTTGGCATCGGGTGCGGCCAGCACCTCGGGCGCCAGGGGGCTGCCGGCCGCAAGCAGGCGGCGCAGCAGGTTGAAGTCGCGTGCGGCGTTGATGGCACCAACACCGCACAAGTGGCCCGCCTTCCATTGCAGCAGCACGAAGCTGCCGCTGGCGGGGTCGCCACGCAGGGCATGGGTGTCGCCCTCTGTCAGGCCAGCACACTGTAGGCGCAGACTGCCCTGATCGGACCAGTACCAAGGCGTTTCGTCGTAGGGCTTGGCAGTTGCAGGCTCGACCAGCGCAGCGGCCAATGCCGCGGCCTGGCCCTGGGCGTTGGCCCAGGTCTCCATGCGCTCCACCCGCCCACTCAGCGGATGGGCCTGACGCGTGACGTCGCCCACGGCAAACACGCCAGCCACATTGGTGCGGCACCAGCCATCGACAAAGATGCCGTCGTCAGCGGCGATGCCAGCAGCCACGGCCAAACCGTCGTTAGCCAACACGCCTATACCTACTACCACGACATCGGCCTGCAGGACTTGGCCATCGTCCAGCAGCGCGAGGCCGTTGTCGTCCACCGATACGACGGTGCGGCCGAGGTGGATGTCAACCCCCTGGCTGCGGTGGTGCTGCAGCAGGTGCTCGGCAATCAGCGCGGGCGCACTGCGCCCCATCAGGCGCGGCCCTGCCTCCACTACGGTGGCGTGACAGCCCAGTTGCTGCGCCGTGGCGGCCAACTCCAACCCTATGGGACCACCGCCCACCACCAGCAGACGTGTGGCGGTGCCCAAGCGCTGGCGCAACGCGCGCGCATCATCCAGGGTCCGCAGGCTCATCACCCGTGGCGAAGTGGCCAACGCGGGCAGCAGGCGTGGCCGCGTGCCGGTGGCAAGCACCAGACGGTCCCAGGGCAGACGCCGGCCGTCCTGCAGTTGCACCATGCGCTGCTCTAGGTCCAGCGCCACGGCCGGGCAGCCGCTGAGCAATTGCACCTCTGGCAAGGGCTCGGGCGAGAGGCGCAATGCAGCCTCATCGCCGTCGATCTGGAATTGCTTGGACAGCGGCGGCCGGTCGTAGGGCGCATGGGCCTCTTCGCCCAGCAGCGTGACAGGCCCGACATGGCCGAGCTTGCGCAGGCCACTGGCCACACCGAAGCCGGCCAGCCCTGCGCCCACAATCACCACGCGGTCGTTATGTGTTTCCATGGCACTCATCAGGCCGGCTGGTAAATGGCAGATACCTTGTTGGAGTTGAACACGTGGGTCTCCACGAAGTTGCTCCACGACAAGGAGGCGCCAAGTTCGCCCATGGCGCCCAGCAACGGGCACCAGTTGAGTAATTCCTGCTGGCCGGCGTTCTCGAAGTCTTCGGTGGTGTTGCCACGCCAGACGCCGTGGTTCTGCTCCACCAGCGCACGGTAAAGCACGCGGTCGCTGGGCGTGTCGGGACACAGACGTGACGTGCGGTCGCACAAGAAGGCGTGGGACCAGCTCGACGAAGCGATCAATGCCACACGCCAAGGGGAGTCACGCAAGATGCGTGCGGTGGCCGCGCCCATGTCCATGCAGCGCGCGGGCGATGGACCCGGAGGGTCAAGGTCGAGCTTGTCATCGACGTTGGTGAGGAAGCCGCGGGCCGAAATAACCTTGCGACCGTAGCAATTGATGGGCACAGTGAGGGTCGGGTAGTCCCAGCCTTTGCGGTCGTAATCGAGATAGAGGATGGCGTTGGCGAAGGCGTGAGCCAGGCTCTCGTGGTGCAGCGGCTTGTAGGCGTAAGCCATGTCGAAGCCGGCGTCAAGCAGTCCGCTGGTCAGGTACTTTCCGATGTCGCGCCGGCCCTTGAGCCGGTAGTGCATGTCTGGCCCTTCACCCCAGGCATTGGGCTTGCCGTTGGCCATCATCGACGAGCCCTGCGCATGGCGCCAGGGGTAGAGATCCATGTCGTCGTACGCACAGACCGCGAACGGCGGAATGATGTCTTCCTTGAAGTTCTCGTACTGGTCGTCGCCCCAGATCAACACCACATCAGGCTTGAAATCGTCGAGCGCTGCACGCACACGTCTGAACTGCTCGACCAACGCCGCACGGTGAACCGCGGCCGCCGCCACGCCCTGGTCGTCGCCCCATTCGGCCTGCATCGCCGGTGCCCAGTTCTGGGCCAACTTGCGCTCGGCCGGTATGCCGGGGTCTTTGAGCGTCATGCGCAGGATGCTGGCCATCTGCGCATCGGGCGTGGAAAAAGGGGGGTAGTGGGACAGCCCCAGCCCTAGGATTTCTGCCATGTGTTGTCTCCAGTCGTTGGTCTTGTGTGATCTACCTGTGAGGTGCCTGCGCGTCCGATACAGCCCGCTCAGGTGATCTTTTGGCTTTCTTGCCTGCGCGTTCGCGAACGCTCGTCGGCTGCTGCGCGGCATCAATGGACAGCACCATCTGCTTGAGCAAGGCCACCAGTTGCAGGCGCTGCTCACGCGACAGGCCACCCATGAGGTGCTCCATGCGACGCCAGTGGGCGGGCAGGTGCTCGGCCAGAAACGCTTCGCCCTCGGGGGTGAGCACCGCTAGCAGCGAGCGCTGGTCCGACACGTTGAGCTCCCTCCGCACCAAGCCGCGCTCGGCCAGCGTGTTGATGTTGCCCGACAGGTTGTTGGGCTTGACCACCAGCATGGACGCCAAAGCCCCCATGGTGGCAGGCTGCTTCACTCGCTGCAGCGTGGTGAGGATGTTGAACTGCAGCGGTGACACGCCCATGGAGTCGAGCTCATCGGACTGATCGCGATCGAGCACCGCAAACGCCCGGTAAACCGCCAGCAAGACCCACAGCGCCGAGCCATCAAGCTGCTTGTCCAGCGCCGCACTAACAGCGACCTGTTCACTGAGGTAAGGCAAGGGAATCCCCTCCTTCTCGGCTTGCCGCGTCAAGCTCTTGGTTGCTGGTTTCATGAATCACCTTCAAAATTTATTTACTTCATTTTGTGAATAGTTCAAATTATGACATAATTTCTTCTAAGTTGACGCAAGCAAGAGCCACTGTCTGCGACCGACCCACTCACACATTCAGGAGACAGCCGAGATGACACAGACCATTCAATTTCACCCCAGCCGCGCCAGCGGCTCCGACGTGGGCGCCCTGGTGCAGGATGGCCGCGTCCATTCGAGCGCCTTCACCGATGCAGAAATTTTTAAGCTTGAACAAGAACGCATCTTCGAGGGCACCTGGGTCTATATAGGCCACACCTCCGAAGTGCCCAAGCACGGTGACTACCGCGCGCGCCGCATGGGTCGCCAACCGGTTTTGATGATCCGCAACGGCGAAGGCGAAGTGCAGGTGTTGATGAACCGTTGCCGCCACCGTGGCGCGATGGTGTGCGAGGGCGAGGCGGGCAACACCAAGCACCTGCGTTGCTGGTTTCACGGTTGGGTCTACGACGCCAGCGGCAACCTGATGCAGGTGCCGGGCCAGGGCGCCTACGGCCCCGAGTTCGACCAGAAGGCCATGGGCCTGAACAAGCCACCGCGCGTGGAAACCTATCGTGGCTTCGTTTTTGCCAGCCTAAACGCGGATGTTCCCAGCTTGAGCGATCACTTGGGTCCAGCCAAGGCCGTGATCGACCTGATGGTGGACGCCTCCCCCGTGGGCGAACTGCGCGTGGACGCCGGCGTGCACAAGACCGTCTACAAGGGCAACTGGAAACTGGTCGGCATGGACGGCTACCACGTGCACTATGTACATGCGTCGGTGATTGCAGCCTGGAACCGCGACCCGGACTCCGGCATTGCTGCCACCCACCGCGGCGACCCCTTCGATGACGAGTCCGCCAGCCGCACGCGCGACTTGGGACATGGCCATGTGATGCTGGACCTGACCCAGCACCGCATGGGCCACTACGACCAATTCACCGCCATGCTGGAAAAACTGCCCGGTGGCACCGACTACATCGAGACCATGAAGGCCAAGCACGGCGAGGAGCGTTCGCGCCTGCTGATCTCGCTCTCAGGCGATCCGCATGTGGGCATCTACCCCAACCTGCAGCTCATCAACAACCAGATCCGCATCCTCAACCCGATTTCGCCGGAGGAATGCGAAGTGATCATGTTCCCCGTGCTGTTCGAGGGCGTGAGCCCCGAGATCAACGCCTTGCGACTGCGCCAGCACGAGTCCTTCTACGGCCCTGCGGGCTCTGGCTCGCCCGACGATGCCGAGATCTTCGAGCGCGTGCAGAAAGGGATGATGGCCCAGGTCAACCCCTGGCTGGAAATCTCGCGCGGCCTGCACCGCGAAGAACACGGGGCCGATGGCGTTATCACCGGACGCATCTCGGACGAAGTCACGCAACGTGGTCAGATGCGCCAATGGCGCGAACTCATGACCGCCCAAACCGCCCAGTAAGGATCCCAGCAATGAACGCCACCACCACGCACTCGCTCGAATTGGTACACGACATCGAGCATTTCCTCTACCAAGAAGCCGCCTTGGCCGATGAGCACGCCTACAACGACTGGCTGGCGCTGTGGACACCCGAGCTGCTGTACTGGGTACCCTGCAACGCCGACAACATTGACCCGACCAAGAAGGTCTCGCTGATCTTTGACGACCGCCCCCGACTCGAAGAACGCCTGTTCCGCTTGGGCACCAAGCACGCGCACTCGCAGAACCCCCGCTCGCGCCTTTCGCGCATCGTCGGCAATGTGCGGCTGCACAACTTCGACCCCGCCACCGGTGGCGAAGTGAGCTCGCGCTTCAACCTTACCGAGGTGCGCACCGACCGCATCACCGTGTGGGCTGGACGCCAGCACCATGTGCTCGAACGCCACAGCGACACCTGGCTAATGCGCGAGAAGCGGGTCTATCTGGTCAACAATGACAGCGTGCTCGGCAACATGACTTTCATTATCTGAACGCGCAACGACACAAGGAACGAGACCTCCATGACACAAAACAATAACCCCGAGATCGGCCACAGCGTTGAAGCGGCTGGCATACGTACCAACTACCTCGAAGCAGGCAGCGGCGCGCCGCTGGTTCTGCTGCATGGTTCAGGGCCAGGGGTCACGGCCTGGGCCAACTGGCGTCTGGCCATTCCCGAATTCGCCAAGACCCACCGTGTGCTGGCACCTGATTTGGCTGGCTTCGGCTACACCGAGCGCAAGGCCGGCGTGGTCTACAACCTCGACTACTGGGTGCGCCACATCATTGGTTTTCTCGATGCACTGAAGATAGAACAAGCCGATTTTGTTGGCAACTCCTTCGGCGGAGCCCTCACGCTTGCCGTGGCTACGCGCCACCCGGACCGCGTGCGCAAGGTCGTGCTCATGGGCTCTGCGGGCACCGAGTTCACGCTCACCCACGAACTTGACGCAGTGTGGGGATATGAGCCCTCGGTCGAGAACATGCGCACAATCGTGCAGATGTTCGCCTACGACAAGTCGCTGCTGACCGAGGCACTGGTGGCTTCGCGCTACGATGCCAGCATCCGCCCTGGCTTTCACGAGTCGTATTCCAGCCTCTTCCCGGCACCGCGTCAGCGCCACATCGCCGCGCTGGCCACGCCCGAGGACAAGTTGCGTGCGCTGGACAAACCAGTGCTGCTGGTGCATGGCCGCGAGGATCGCGTGATCCCGCTGGACAGCAGCCTGCGCCTGCACCAGTTGCTGCAACGCTCCGAACTGCATGTCTTTGGCCAGTGTGGCCACTGGACGCAGATCGAGAAAAAGGACCGCTTCGTGGGAGTGGTTGAGAACTTTCTGGCTGCCGCCTGAGCGCGCCACGCCAACCATGTCAAAGACATCGAACAAGCCCCTGATCGCCGCCATGATCGGCGACCCAGCGGGCATAGGTCCTGAAGTCTGCGCCAAAGCGCTGGCCAGCGCTGAACTTGACGGCCTTTGTGACAACGTGCTGATCGGCGAGATTGGCGCGGTGCAGCGGGCAGTGCAGGTCTGTGGCATCACCCGCGAGGTACGCCACGTGAGCGCGCCCGAAGAAGCGCGCGGCCAGCGTTTCATCGCCGTGCTCGACCCCGGCGATGTAGTCCCCACCGACTACGCAGTGGGTTCGCCTTCGGCGGCAGCCGGCAAGGCGGTGGTGAACTGGATCGGCCTGGGCCAGCAGCTTGGCCAAATCGGACGCATAGACGGTCTGGTGCTGGCCCCGGTGGACAGCGTCTCGCTCAAGCTCGGTGGCCTGGTGAAGGACATTGATGAACTGCAGCCGCCGGACACCCACATGCTTCGTCTGAACGGCTCGTTGCGAGTGGTCCCCATCACCGAGCACATACGCGTGCGCGATATCGCCGCCACCGTGAAGCAGGCCACCGTGCTCGAACTCATCCGCCGGCTCGACCACCATCTCAGGCGCTGGGGCATGACCGCACCACGCATTGCGGTGGCCGGGCTCAACCCGCATGCCATGTTCGAGGAAGACCGCGAAGAGATCGCGCCCGCCGTCGAGCAGGCCCGCGCCGCCGGCATCGACGCCAGCGGCCCGATCTCGCCCGATGCGGTGTTCCGTCTCAACCTCGAGGGCCGCTACGACGCCGTGGTGACCATGTACCACGACCAGGGCCAGATCGCGGTGAAGACCGCCGCCTTCGCGGGCGCCTGCACGATCTACATGGGCCTGCCCTACGTGATGATCAACGTGCCGCACGGCAGCGCGTTTGACATTGCCGGCCAGGGCAAGGCCCAGCACGACAGCTTGCTGGCCGGCCTGCGAACGGCCGCCGCACTGGCCTCGGGAAGCGCATTCCTGACGACCTGATTACCAGCGTTCACTGACCCGCAACAACAACAGGGGACTAGGAGTCTGGGCGGCAGAAACCCGCCTCGGGGGATGAAAGCTGGCACGAAGCCTGCTGTGTTCAAGAATGAGCACCAGCTACGTCGCCTACCACCCCGAACAACAGCAACTGCTGCCGCCAGCCCTGCAAGACTGGCTCCCGCAGGGCCACCTAGCCTATTTCATCAGCGACACCGTAGACAGCCTGGATCTGAGCGCCTTTCACGCACGCTACGCCAGCGGTGGCTCCCGCAACCAGCCCCTGCACCCGGCCATGATGGTCAAAGTTCTGGTCTACGCTTACGCCACAGGGTGCTTTAGCTCACGCAAGATCGCCCGCAGGTTGCATGAAGACATCGCCTTTCGGGTGCTGGCAGCGCACAACTTCCCTGCCCACCGCACAATCCGGGACTTTCGGGCCCAACACCTGGGTGAGTTCACCGAACTCTTCACCCAAGTCGTGCGCCTGGCCCGGGAGATGGGTCTGGTCAAACTAGGCACCATCGCTGTAGACGGCACCAAGATCAAAGCCAACGCCAGCCGCCACAAAGCCATGAGCTACGCGCGCATGCAAACCGCCGAGACTGAACTCAAAGCCCAGATAGCCGCATTGCTGCATAAGGCGGCCCACACCGATGAGGCCGAGAAGAACGAGCCCGAGCTGGACATCCCCGCAGAGCTAGAGCGCAGGCAAGCTCGGCTGGCCGCCATTGAAGCAGCCAAGGCCCGGCTGGAGGCACGCCAAGCCCAAGCCGATACACAGCGCGGCCGCAGCCACGGCGATGGGCGCAATCCCCGCGACAAAGACGGCAAGCCCAAAGCAGGCCGCCCCTACCAACGCGACTTCGGCATCCCCGAGTCCAAAGCCCAGGACAGCTTCACCGACCCCGACAGCCGCATCATGAAGCGCGCAGGTGGCGGCTTTGACTACAGCTACAACGCCCAGACCGCAGTGGACGAGACAGCCCACATCATTGTGGCCGCCGAGGTGGTGAACACCAGCGCAGATGTACAGCAACTGCCCATGGTGCTGGATGCGGTCCAGACCCACACGGGTGTACAGCCAGCACAAGTCCTGGCCGATGCCGGCTACCGCAGTGAAGCCGTAATGGCCAAGCTGGCCCAGGTCTATCCGGATACCGAACTGGTGATTGCATTGGGACGCGAAGGCAAGGCACGGGCTACGCCCAAAGACGCAAACCGCTACCCGTACACGGTGGCCATGGCGGCCAAGTTGCAAACCGAACAAGGCCAGAAGGACTACCGCAAGCGCAAGTGGATCGCCGAGCCGCCCAACGGCTGGATCAAGAACGTGCTGGGGTTCCGCCAGTTCAGCATGCGCGGTTTGGAGAAGGCAAAAGCCGAGTTCAAGCTCGTGTGCATGGCGCTGAACCTGCGCAGAATGGGGGCCATTCAGGTGGGGTGAGGCGGGAAATGCGAGGCAAAGTGCCGGCTGCGACTTCTGAGCGTGGTTGGGCTGCTTCAACCGCGCCATAGAGATCGGCTGCGGTGAGTGCGTTCACCACAGCCTACGTCGCTGCCAGCCGCTGGGAGGCGATTGGAGTTGGCTCAAAATGTTCTGCTGCCCAGACTCCTAGCAATGAAATTATCTCCCACTTTCAAGATCGCCCGCATGCGCCTGGCCATCGCTGCGGCCCTCGGCACCCTGCTGGTGGCACCTACCGCCTGGGCCCAGGCGAACGGCTACCCCAACAAGCCCGTCAAGCTGATCGTGTCGTTTCCGCCCGGTGGCTTTGCCGACCTGGTGGGCCGTTCACTGGCACAGGCACTCAACCAGGCCTGGGGCCAACCAGTGATCATCGACAACCGACCCGGTGGCGCCGGCATCCTGGCCAGCGAACTGGCAGCCAAGGCCGTGCCCGACGGCTACACGCTGTACCTGGCCACTGACGGCCCGTTCGTCATTAACCCCTACCTCTACAAGACCCTGCCCTACCACCCCATCAACGACTTCATGAACGCCGCGCTGGTGGCCTACACGCCGCTGGCCCTGGTGGTCAACCCGCAGAAGGCCGACGTCAAGACCGTGGGCGAGTTCGTGGCACTGGCCAAGACACGCGAGATGGAAAAGCGGCCGATGGAGTACGCCTCGGGCGGTTCTGGCGGCCCGCATCACCTGTCGATGGAAGCGCTGCGCATGCTGGCCGGAGTGGACCTCACACACATCCCTTACAAGGGCGGCTCACCAGCGTTGGTTGATGTGGTGGGCGGCCAGGTGACGACCATGTTCTCGGCGATCTCGACGGCTGTGCCGTTCGCCAAGGCGGGCAAAATACGCATCCTGGCCACGGGTGGCGCCAGGCGCTCGCCGATGGCGCCTGAGGTGCCGACTTTCGCCGAAGCCGGCTTCCCCGGCTTCGAGGTCGGCGCCTGGGCCGGCGTGGTCACCCCCAAGGGCACGCCGCAGGCCATCGTTGACAAGATCGAGGCTGACGTGCTGAAGATCGTGCGCGACCCGCAGTTCCAGCAGAAGTTGCCGGGCGTCGGTGCCGAGCCCTACCCTGGCACAGCAGCCGAGTTCCGCAAACTCATCGTCAAGGATCAGGCACGCTACAGCAAGCTCATCCGCGACCTCAACATCAAGGGCGACTGAGAGCCGCCGCCGAAAGAGGCAGGACCTGTGACTAAGACACAGAACCAGCCCACCTTGCCGTCGCTGATGTGGATGAACGCCGGAATCGAGCCAGGTCCAGCAGCGTATGCGGCTTGATGGCCGGCCTGCGAACGGCCGCCGCACTGGCCTCGGGAAGCGCATTCTTGTTAACCTGATACCTCGCTTTCACTAACCTACAACAATCGGAGACAAGCCATGAAGACATCCCTCAATTTCAAAGCCGCGCGCACGCGCCTGGCCATTGCTGCCGCCATCGGCGGCATGCTGCTCGCGCCTACCGCCTGGGCCCAGGCGAACGGCTACCCCAACAAGCCCGTCAAGCTGATCGTGCCGTTTTCGGCCGGTGGTTCTGTGGATGCGGCGGCCCGAATTGTTGGTCAGGGCCTGGCTCAGCAACTCGGTCAGCCAGTCATCATCGACAACAAGCCTGGAGCTGATGGCGCAATCGCGACGAACGAGGTGATCAAGTCGCGACCCGACGGGCACACGCTGCTATTTGCGACAAACACCGCCATTCTTGCGGTACCCACTTTGCGGCTCAAGCCCCCTTATGACCCGCTGTCAGCGCTAACACCGGTAGGCTTTTGGAGTCGTCAATCAGCGTTCTTTCTTTTCATGCACCCCAGCGTACCAGCGAATAATCTCAAAGAATTAATTGGTTTTGCGAAGGCCAACCCAGGCAAGCTGAATTACGCCACTGGCAACTTAACTGGGGAGTTAGCATTTGTACAAATGAGGCGCCTTGCTGCTATGCAGGTGACCAAGATCCCGTACAAAGGGGAAGCGCCTGCAGTGCCGGATCTGCTTTCTGGTCGCGTCCAGATCATGCTGGCCTCGACCATCAGCCTCCTGACCATGGCGAAGGAAGGCAAATTAAAGGTGCTGGCGGTCATAGGCGACAAGCGCAACGCATTGGCTCCTGAGGTGCCTACGTTTGCCGAGGCTGGCTTTAGCGGGATCACGGTAATTCCGTGGGGCGGAGTCTTTGCACCGACGGGAACTCCGCGCGACGTAATAGACCGCCTTTCAAGAGAGATGAGTGTGATCCTGCGACGTCCAGAGGTTGTTAAGCAACTGGAACAACAGGGAGTGTCTGTGCAAGATTCGTATCCTGACCCTGACGAAATGAAAAGTTTCGTGAGCTCGCAACTTGATATCTGGAGGCGCCTGGTGGCTGACGAAGGTATCGAACGCGAGTAACTCATCCCGAGTAAGAACTCAATCCTAAATCCGTGACCGCCAAACCAAGCACCGAATATTCATTGAATATCTCCTAGCGCAAAGCCGCCAAGGTACTTGCGAGCTTGCAGCACGTACACGATGGCCTCGAAGACCATGGGTGGGGGGCTTGGCCGGTCGTGACCCGCTTCCAAAATTCATCCTTCACCGCCCACGAGTCCCCGTGCCTGTTGGACATCCATCGCTTCTACCGCATCGATCTGACAGAGTCCACGCAATTTCAACGAGTTGCTGGAACTCACCGCTCGACAGGTTTATCCATGAAACGCATCGAAAAATCAACCGCAGTGATGTCTTTAATCAACGCACCAACAGATATGCGATCAACCCCTGTCTCCGCATAAGTTCTGAGATTTTCAAAGGTCACTCCGCCTGAAATCTCCAGACTACAAAGCCCTCGCGCAAGGTCAACCGCTCTTCGGATTTGATCCAGCGGCATATTGTCCAGTAACACCATGGCGACACCAGCTTCAAGAGCTTCCTCCAATTGGCTGAGCGTTTCGACTTCGACCTGTATGAATTTCGACTGAGCCGACATCCGTTGTGCGGCCTTGAAAGCAGCCGTCAAGCCACCGGCGGCAGCAATGTGGTTTTCCTTGATCAGGATGGCGTCGTAGAGGCCCATGCGGTGGTTCTTGCCGCCACCGCAACGCACTGCGTACTTTTCGGCCACCCGCAGTCCGGGAATGGTCTTACGCGTGTCCAGGATGGCGGCTTGCGTGCCTTCCACTGCCTTAACGTACTTAGCCGTCTTCGTGGCCACCGCGCTGAGGGTCTGCATGAAGTTCAGACAGGTGCGCTCGGCGGTCAACAAATCACGTGCGGGGCCGACGATTTCCACAACTTTTTGATTCGACCCACACCACTGACGGTCCTCGATCATCCACGTGGCAAGCGATGTGGGTGCGACTTGCTTGAGCACCTCCGTCACCCAAGGCTGACCACAGATGACCGCAGACTCACGGCACAAAATGGTCGCCTGCGCCATCTGCTCCGGCGGCACCAGCGCAGCGGTGAGGTCTCCGCTGCCTACGTCTTCTTGCAGCGCGCGGCGAACGTCTTCTTCAACTTGAACGTGAAATTTCTCTGAGTTCATTTTCGATTCGACTTCAGAAGTTATTCCGTTTTCAGATGAGATGCAGTCATGAGGCCCAAGTCGCGACGCAACACCACCGGTTTGCCACCCAGGCGCTGCTTGCAAATCCAGTGCGCCAGCGCCGAATCGAGGTAATCGGCGTGGCCGGGGAACCAGCGCGCCAACTCGTCGGCCAAGCGCCGGCATTCGGCAATGTTGCCCTGGGCCAGCAGTTGCCGCACCTGCTCCACAGAGGCCATCACGGCGGCGTGCTCTTCGATGTGGCATGCGCGCGCCGGGAAGTCGGTCTCGACCATCCAGAGGTCCTCGGTCTCGAAGTGCGAACGGGCGTGCGCGACGAGCGCCTCTAGGCAGCGTGGTAGATCCGCGTCCTGCGCGGTCTGCAACGCCTGCACGGTGTCGACGAATTCGCGGTGCACCGCGTCCATTGGGCCATAGCCGAGCAGCAGGGCATCGCTCCACTGCAGCGGTGCGACCGTTGAAGAATCCAAGTAAGTTTTCGTTTCCATATGCCTATTTCTTTTCTATTTACACACCAAGAGCAGTGCCAGCAACGTCAGAAAGGCCCGTAACAGAGGGCCAAGCGTGAGCAACCAATCGATTTTCAGATCGGCGGCCTTGCCGGCCTTGGACATCAGCGCGCGCGCGATCACCTTGCCGTATTCGGCCGGGGCCCGCGCCCACCGGATCGATCACGGTAGTGTGGAATGTCTTGATGACTTCGGGCATCTTGACCACTTCGGCGATGGCCGGAATGTCGGGCGCCTGGGTGAAGCGGGTGGGTGCGTTGCTGACCAGCACCTTGAACTGACCGCTCTTCACGAAACCTGAAATGGATGGCAGCGCCGCGACCGAGAACTCGACCTGACCACCCACCAACGCGGGGGTGGACTGACCGGAACTGCGGAAAGGCATGTGGCGCACATCCAGGCTCAACGCCGACTTCAAGGCTGCCATGGTTAGGTGGTGGGTGCTGCCAATGCCCGACGAGCCGTAAGTGAACTCACCCGGTTTCTTCTTGAGAAGCGACACGAACGCCTGCAGGGTGTTCACGCCGGTCTTGGGGTGGACCACGATGAAGCGCTGCGCGCGCGCGATCAGCGACACGGGGAGGATGTCTTTGCTCGATCGGTAGTTGGCGCTCGCTTTGAAATAACTTGAGCAATTCAGAGAAAATTTCACAGCGAAATACCTTTGTAAATTGAACAAATTATTTGTTATTGTTAACAATCCTTTGACGGCCTTGTTGATCTGCGGTGTGTGGACAGCATGGAGCCGTCCGAGACGATGAATGCATGCCCATCGGATGGATTGCTCTTCAGCAGTGCCTGGCAGGCAACCACGCCGTTGCCACCGGACTTGTTGTTCACTACCGCGGCCTGTCCCCGCCGATCCGTCAGGCATTGTGCCACCACGGGGGCCACCGTATCGGGAAGGTCGCCAACAGCGTAGGGCGCGATGAACTTGACAGCCTTTTTGGGGTAGGCGCCCTGGGCCATTGCAGCCAAAGGCGCCAATCCGATTACGAGGGCCATGGCGGCTAGGGTTCTGCGTTGCATGTATTGTCTCCATTCACAAAGGATCGAACCCGGTCGGTCGAGGAAAAGCCCATGGTGCGGGTTGCCCGCCACATGCTACAGAAAGCACGGACTGCGACTTACTGCACAACATGATGACTTGATTTTTTCTTAGCCATCTAAGATAATAATTGTCTCAGACCGCTTAATGCTTGTCAAGGTTGAAAACTCTTGGCCCTGATAATTACTTTTCACATCCACCTGGAGACATCCCCATGTCCACCGATACCGCCATGCTGCGCTTGCAGGTCGTCCGTGCTGAACCCGCCGCGCGCGGCATTCAGTTGTTCGAGTTTCGTCACCCAGCCGGCGAGAAACTGCCGGCCTTCACTGCGGGCGCCCACATCAAGCTCAGGACCCCCAGCGGCGCCACTCGCCAGTATTCCCTGAGCAACGACCCGGCCGAGCGCGACCGCTACGTGATTGCGGTCAAGCGCGAGGGCAACGGCCGTGGCGGCTCGCTGAGCCTGGTCGAGGGCGTGAAGGCGGGCGCAACACTGGAAGTGGGCGCGCCCGAGAACCTGTTCGAGCTCGACACCAAGGCCAGCAGCTTCGTGCTGATTGCGGGTGGTATCGGCATCACGCCCATGATAGCCATGGCGCGTTCGCTCCTGACCGAGGGCACACGCCGCTTCAAACTCTATTACCTGACCCGTGATGCCGAAGGCACGGCCTTCCTGGACGAACTGCGCGCTCCCGAATTTGCGTCGCACGTGGTGCTACACCATGACCAAGGTGACCCGGCGCGTGGCTTTGATCTGTGGCCTGTCCTCGAAAAACCCGGCAGCGCCACCGGCCAGCATGTTTACTGCTGCGGCCCCAAACCGCTGATGGATGCAGTGCGCGACATGACCGGCCACTGGCCCAGCAGCGCTGTTCACTTCGAGAGCTTCGGCGGCGACACCGCGCCCCACGCCGACGACCAGCCGTTTGATGTGCGCCTGGCGCACAGCGGCCTGACCCTCACCGTGCCGGTCGGCAAGTCCATTCTTGATATCGTGCGGGAACACGGCGTGAACGTTCCCAGCTCGTGCGAGAGCGGTACCTGCGGTTCGTGCAAGACACGCTTGATCGAGGGAGAGGCCGATCACCGCGACCTGGTGCTTCTGGATGAGGAAAAGACGGACCACATCATGGTCTGTGTCTCGCGCGCCAAGTCGTCCTGTCTGGTGCTCGATCTATGAGCCCCAGCGCCAATCCCGTTCGCCTGGGCGTGCTGGGCCTGGGCCGCGCCTTCACGCTGATGCTGCCCACATTCATGGCCGATTCGCGCGTAAAATTGGTGGCCGCATTCGATCCACGCCCGGACGCGCGCACCGCATTCGCGCAAACTTTTGGCGGGCGAGTCCACGAATCGGCCGAAGCCGTGTGCGCCGACCCCGATGTGGAGTGGGTTTATGTGGCCACGCCGCACCAGATGCATGCCGAGCAGGTGCAACTGGCTGCACGACACGGCAAACACGTTCTGGTGGAAAAACCCATGGCATTGAGCTTGGCCGACTGCGCCAAAATGATCGATGTCTGCGAAGTCGCCGGTACGCAACTGATCGTGGGTCACAGCCACAGCTTCAATGCACCCGTGCTGCTGGCGCGCCAGCTGATAGACAGCGGCGCGTTCGGCCGGGTCTGCATGGTGCACGCCATGCAATACACTGACTTCCTCTACCGCCCGCGCCGACCTGAGGAGTTGGATACTGCGCAAGGGGGCGGCGTGGTCTTCAGCCAGGCCGCGCACCAAGTGGACATCGTGCGCCTTTTGGCCGGTGGCGAGGTGGCCAGTGTGCGCGCACTCACAGGTCGCTGGGATTCCTCCCGACCTACCGAGGGGGCCTACAGCGCGCTGCTCACGTTCGCCAACGGTGCCTTCGCGAGCGCTACCTACAACGGCTACGGCTTCTACGACACCGACCTATTGATGGACGGTGTAGGCGAAATGGGGCGACCCAAGAACCCAGATACGCATCATCAGACGCGCGCGCGTCTGATGACCGTGACCGATGAGGCTCAGGAGGCCGCAGCCAAGATCGAACGCAATTTCGGGGGCAGCTTGTTCACGCTCGCTGCAACCTCAGCGCCCGATGCCTGTCAGCATTTCGGCCCGGTACTCGTGAGCTGCGAGCACGGCGACCTGCGTTTGACGCCGCGTGGCGTGCAGGTGTTCGATGAAAACGGCTCGCACTTTGTGCCTGCCGTTGTGCCTGCCGTGCCACGCGCCGAGGTGATCGATGAGTTGTGGGCGGTGGCGCGTGAAGGCCGTGTGCCGCTGCACGGCGGGCGCTGGTCGCAAGCGACAATGGAGGTGTGCCTAGCCTTGCTTGAGTCGCAACGTGCGGGGGAGGATATCATGCTCAAGCACCAAGTGGCACTTCCCCGCCACTGAGCGCCAGGCCCCGATGTCACCTACCGAAAAAACCTACCACTACCTGCTGCGCCATTGGCGCGAAGCCATCCCGGACGATCGTCTCGCCCACCTCATTCGCGATGTGGCGCGCGCACAGATGCGCGCCCTGCAATTGCGACTGGGTGCACACGGGGTGTCATTCGGTCACTGGACCTTTTTGCGCATCCTGTGGATCAAGGACGGGCTGACCCAGCGCGAGCTCAGCGAACTGGCCGGCGTGATGGAGCCCACCACCTTCAGCGCCATGAAGGCTATGGAAAAAATGGGGGTCATCGAGCGCCGGCAGTTGCCTGGCAACCGCAAGAACATGCACGTGTTCCTCACGCCCGAGGGACGCGCACTCGAGGCCGTTCTGGTGCCGCTGGCCGAAGAGGTCAACCACATCAGTGTGAGCGGTCTCCACGAGAAAACCGTCGCCACGGTACGCAAGTGCTTGCTGACCATGATAGAGAACCTGGCGGCCGATGAGGCGGTCGCAGCTGAGCCAGCGGTTGTTTCAGAGGATGCGATAGGCCGCAGTATTGACGAGGTAAGAAGCCCGCCTGCTCGAACTGGCAGTCCAAGCCAGTGACCCGAAGAATGCAGGCGTTGCCACCTTGCAGGAGGTAGCAGCGTGAAACATGAACTCAGTCAGATCGCGTAAGTTTCGTACGTCGCCGGATGGAATATCTCGTCGACTGACAACCGGCGCGATGACAAGCCCTGTGCATGGTGATGATGCAAGAAAGCCTCCAGCGTGGCGCGGTTTTTTTCGACACCGTAAGACCAGTAATCATGGCCCATGGTCTCTCGCGCAGCTTTCAGTTGCTCTTCCACAAACGGCAGCGTGACTTTGGTGGCCGAGGTATCAGACAAGGCTTCGAGCGCAGCCGCCTTGGACTGGCTGAAGGCCTTGAACACCGCGCCCGGCAACCAGGGGTGCCGTTCTGCCAGCGTTTTGCGCACCCCCAGCACGTGCATGATGGGAAACACGCTGGTGCGGCGGTAGTAGTCCTTGGCCACCGCGGTCGGGTCGTCGAACAGCCACCCCACATTCGGGTTGGTCAGCACGTGGGTGCTGGGCGGGCGGGGCGCCATGAAGCCGTCGATATCGCCCCGGTCGAGCAAATCGGAAATAGTCACCCCCTCGGGTGCGCTTTCCAGCTTCACGCCCGGGGGCAACTGCAGCGCAATCTTCTCGGGGCGACCTGGTGTCTCGATGCCGCCGCGCACCCAGGTCACGTCCTCCGGCGCCACGCCATAGTCGTCCTGCAGGATGGCGCGAGCCCACACGTTGGCACTCAACTGGTACTCGGGCAGGCCGATGCGCTTGCCCTTGAGGTCTTCCGGCTTCTTGATGCGGTCTTTGCGCACGTAGATGGACGTGTGGCGAAATGCACGCGACAGGAATACCGGAACAGCCACGTAGGGGCAATCGCCCTTGGCGGTCTTAACGGCATAGCTCGAAAACGACAGTTCACTGATGTCGAAATCTTGGCTACGCATCGCCCGGAAAAACATTTCCTCCGGGTTGAGGGTCATGTAGACCGGATCGACACCGTCAATCAATACGCGCCCGTCTAGCAGTGCACGAGTACGGTCGTAGTCGCCCATGGCGACGGAGAGTTGGAGCTTGGACATGCGTTTCCTGATGCCTCAGGCTTTGACGTTGTAGGAAGATTCGAACTCGCTGCGATCCATGCCATCTGCCCACACATAGGTGGTTTCGTATTCGCGCCAATCGGTGGTCTTTGGTACCACGCCCTGGAACGAACAGACGTTCTTCGGAATCGCCTGATCTCCGGTGCCGATGGCCGACTTGCCTGCCTGGAAATCGCGCACGGCTTCCACCATCTGCTTGCGGAACTCGACAACAGCCATGTCGCTGGCGCCGAGTCGGTCTTTGGTGCGGTCGGCAATCGGGCCCATGGTCAGCCACATCGCCACATCCTGGTTTGGAAATCCGGTGATCCCTGTGAAATTGCCAGCCTTCATGGCCTGACGGTTTTGCCAAAAGTTGTTTTCTTCGTTTCGCAGAGGGCGGTAGTGCTCGTCCAGATCGACTCCCATGGTCTGATGGAGAAATTTGCGCCAGGTTTCAGTCTCGGGTGTCTGCGATGGGTGGCCCCAGCCGATGAAATAAAACGCCGTGTTGGTGTCATCCATGGGGACGTTCACATTGGCAACGTTGTAAAGATTGTTGGGTGGAATCAACACCGTGTAGGGTGCGACAAACACCGTGGATCGGATGTAATCGTGTGTTGCTGCATTGTTGATAGGGCGGCGAATCGCCGCATATCGAAAGCCGTAGCCATCGCGCTGCACTTGCATACGCGGTGCCTTGTCGGTCGATGGACGCAGCCAGATTTGTCCGGTGGCCTCGGCACCGCTGACACGGGCAGGCACCATATCCGACGAGTGCAGGCTAGAGCTATGGGCCGAGTCAATGGCACCTTCCAGAATTTGCGCATAGTTGCAGGGCAGGTGCACCTTGGCGATGGACACGCGGGTGTTTGCGGTGGGGGCCCAAGGCGGCGGCACAAACTCTGGCACCGCATCAGCCGGGCCAAACCAGGCCCACACAAAACCGCCCCATTCCTTCACCGGGTAGGCCTTGTGCTTGACCTTCTCGGCAAAGCCACTGGCTGCTGGCTCGGATACCATCTCCAGCACGTTGCCGGCGACGTCCATCTTCCAGCCGTGATACAGGCAGCGCAGGCCACCTTCTTCGTTGCGGCCGTAGACCAGAGAAGGACCGCGGTGCGGGCATTTCTCGTCGAGCACACCTACACGGCCTTCGGTGTCGCGAAACACAACCAGCTCTTCACCGAGCACACGCGCCCTGACCGGGGTTCCATCGGCCTCAGCGACTTCCTCGATCAGGCACACGGGCGTCCAATGACGTCGCATCAACTGGCCCATGGGGGCATTGCCGCCGACTCGGCACAACAGATTGTTCTCTTCACTCGTCATCATAAAAGCACTCCTCAGAAATGGATGTAAAAAAATCAATTATTATTAGATACCTAAGCAATTTATATAAGGGGTAACCCTAATGATGGAAAATGAATCCGTGCCGATGCCGGATTCTTAGAGCCACCCATGTCTTTGATCTTTCGCCGCCTTGAGTGTGTGCGTCAATGCCGAATTGACCGTTCAGCATTGCATTTACCAACTTTTTGGTGACCACTTAATCTCCTGGTAGACAGGTTGCTGGCTATGGCCATTCGGAGATTTGGCCTGGTCACTTGGAGATCGGCACCCGATCAATTTTGGCTGTGCTGCAAAGCATGCGGACATCTATTTCTGAGACGAGTCGAGGTTTCATGCAGATACGGTGCAAGGCAAGACTTGGGGTGTAAAAGGCAAGGCACGCGCGATTGCGCGCTCTGGTCAATGCCAGTCAATATTGGAGGGTGTCTGCGGTCAAAGCCAACGGCGTCGTTGGATTCTCGTCGATGAACTGCGCTGCGCTACCCCCGCATGGGTGTGCGGCGCGGCTCTCTGAAGCCAGACTCACGTAGACGCTGTCGCTGTCGCTGTGGCATGCGCGGACGTGGAATCAACGTACAAATGGAAAGCATGCCTACAGGGATCAGGTTCGGACAGATTGCGGTAGTGCTCGGTGTCACGCTCGGCGGCATCTGGACAGCTACGCAATGGACGGCGGCGGCGCTGGGTTATCCGGCCCGGCTTGGGCTGCCCTGGGTCGACCTGTTCAGCGTCCGGATCTATCACCCGTGGCGGCTGTTCGAGTGGTGGTACTTCTTCGACGCCTATGCACCTGACGTTTTCCTGCGCGGTGGCATCATCGCGGCATCCAGCGGACTGCTCGCAACCGGTGCCGCCATCGCGATGGCCGTCTGGCGATCACGTCTAGCAAAGCGCGTCACAACCTATGGCTCAGCACGGTGGGCCGAGCCTGAAGATGTTCGGGCGGCGGGCCTGACCCAACCGGCGGGCGTGTTCCTTGGGAGGCTGCGGACCAAGGAAGGTGACTACCTTCGCCACGAGGGTCCCGAGCATGTGATGGCCTTCGCACCGACCCGTTCTGGCAAGGGTGTCGGCTTGGTGGTGCCGACGCTGCTTTCGTGGCCCGGCTCGGCCGTGATCCACGACATCAAGGGCGAGAACTGGACTTTGACGGCAGGCTGGCGATCACGTTTCTCGCACTGCCTGCTGTTCAATCCCACAGATGCACGCTCAGCGGCCTACAACCCGCTGCTCGAAGTACGTCGCGGCATGCACGAGGTGCGTGATGTGCAGAACATCGCCGACATCCTGGTCGATCCCGAAGGCGCGCTTGAGAGGCGCAACCACTGGGAGAAGACTTCGCATGCATTGCTGGTCGGTGCGATCCTGCACGTGCTCTACGCCAGTGACGATAAAACCTTGCGTGGCGTCGCCAACTTTCTGTCCGATCCAGCCCACCCGTTCGAGATCACGCTGCATCGGATGATGACGACGCGGCACCTGGGCGCCGTCACCCATCCGGTGGTCGCTTCGGCCGCCCGCGAAGTGCTCAACAAGAGCGATAACGAGCGCTCCGGCGTTCTCTCCACCGCGATGAGTTTCCTCGGCCTCTATCGAGATCCCACGGTGGCCGAAGTCACCTCGCGCTGCGACTGGCGCATCGCGGACCTGATCTCTGCGAAACACCCGGTATCGCTGTACCTGGTCGTGCCGCCGTCGGACATCAGTCGCACCAAGCCGCTGATCCGGCTGATCCTGAACCAGATCGGTCGACGGCTGACTGAATCACTGGACGGCAGCGACGGCATTGCCAGGAAACACAAGCTGCTCTTGATGCTTGATGAGTTCCCGGCGCTGGGTCGCCTGGACTTTTTCGAGTCCGCCCTGGCCTTCATGGCGGGTTACGGCTTGCGTGCCTTCCTGATCGCGCAGTCCCTGAACCAGATCGACAAGGCCTATGGCCAGAACCATTCGATCCTCGACAACTGCCACGTGCGCATTGCGTTCGCGACCAATGACGAACGCACGGCCAAGCGGATCTCTGAAGCCCTGGGCACTGCCACCGAACTGCGGGCGCAGCGCAACTACGCAGGCCACCGGCTGGCCCCGTGGCTCGGGCACCTGATGGTGTCGCGCCAGGAAACCGCACGTCCCTTGCTCACGCCCGGCGAAGTGATGCAGTTGCCGCCTGATGAAGAAGTCGTGATGATCTCCGGCCATCCACCGATCAAAGCCGCAAAGCTGCGCTACTACCAGGACCGGAACTTTATGCTGCGGATGCTGGCGCCGCCGGTGCTGGCACTGGAGGGCTATGCGGACAAACCCACTGCACGAATGGACGACTGGAGTGAACTGGCGATCCCTGCCATGTCTCAGGCCTTGACTGCAAACCAGTCAGGCGGCTTTGCCGACGAAGGCGGTCACCAGCTCAAGCCTGAATTGGACGTTGCGTTTGATGCCCAGCCCTTGATGGACATCGACGACCTGCTGGTGCTCGATGACGAGGACGACTTGCCGCCGCAACCGCACAGCCTGAAGCGGGATAGGCGGGACATTGGGGATACAGACCCAAGAATGCAGCGCAATGCGCGGCTCGCAGCATTGGATCCGGATGACGGGATTGCGCTATGACTCGGACCCGTCTCAATATCTTCATTGAGCCCGATCACGCGAAGCGGCTGGACCAGCTCGCCGCGCACAAGGGCGTGTCCAAGTCGGCGGTGATTGCCGCTGCTTTGGCTTCGTTCCTTTCACCCGATGCGGCCGACCAGCGCGAGGCGGCCATGGGCAAACGGCTGGACCGCCTCTCGCGCCAGTTCGACCGGCTGGAGCGTGACCAAGGCATTCTGATCGAAACGGTGGCGCTTTACATCCGCTACTTCCTCATGGTCTCGGTGCCTGTACCCGAAGGCCAGCAGGATGCGGCCCGTGCGCAGGGCCGCGCCCGTTATGGCCAGTTCATCGAACAGCTCGCCCGTCATATCCAGCGCGGACGCAGCTTGGTCCGGGAAGTCCACGAAGAAGTTGCCCAGGATGACCTGACTTCGCAGGCGACCACACCAGAACAAAAGGAAGGGGAGACATCCAATGAGCCACAAGCCTGACAAAGATATGGGGGCGGCGTGGACCGCGTGGACGGTGGCAGCGCCGCCGTCTCATTGGAGCGCCGCATACGGATGCTGCGCACCGCAATGGGGCCGGAGATTGCAGCGGCACTGGAAGACCCGGAAGTCGTGGAAGTTCTGCTGAACCCGGACGGCTCGCTGTGGCTGGACCGGCTGGGCTCAGGTCGTGCCCCGACTGGAACGACGCTGCCGCCAGCCGTGGCCGAGCGGATCATCCGCCTGGTGGCAGCGCACGTGCGGGCCGAGGTGAATGCCGGGGCGCCCATTCTGTCGGCTGAATTGCCCGAGACCGGGGAGCGCTTCCTGGGGGTTCTGCCCCCAGTGGTACGCGCGCCCTCGTTTGCGATCCGCAAGCGGGCGTTGCGCATCATGACGCTGAACCATTACGTGGTCGACGGCATCCTGACCGAGGCCCAGGCCGGATTTCTCCGTGCTGCCGTGCGTGAGCGGCTCAACATTGTTGTATGTGGCGGCACCAGTACCGGTAAGACCACGCTGGCCAACGCGCTGCTGGACGAGATTGCCGATACTGGCGATCGGGTCATGATTCTCGAAGACACGGTGGAACTGCAATGCCGCTCCGACGACCATGTCTGCATGCGCACTGAACCGGGTGTCAGCACCATGGCCGACCTCGTGCGCGCCACATTGCGATTGCGGCCTGATCGGGTGGTGGTTGGCGAAGTACGCGGGGGAGAGGCGCTGGACCTGATCAAGATATGGGGTACCGGGCATCCGGGCGGCATTGCCACCGTGCACGCCGGTTCAGCCCATGGTGCCTTGGTCCGGCTGGAGCAACTGATCCAGGAGGTCTCCGTCACCGTTCCCCGCGCGCTGATTGCCGAGGCGGTCAATGTCATTGTCTTCATCGCCGGTCGCGGACGTCATCGGCGCGTGCAGGAGATTGCGCGGGTCGTCGGCTTTGACAGCCATGGCTACCAGCTCAGCGCCGATCTGATGCCTTCGTTCCCTTCCATCCCATCGCCCCACTTACCCACCACCGGAGAATCGTCATGACGACTTCACGTATTTCCGTAAAGCCAGTCCTCCAGGCTGCTGCCATCACGGCGCTGCTGCTGGCTATCGCCATGCCCGCCCATGCCGCCGGCTCGAACATGCCGTGGGAGGCACCGCTACAGTCCATCCTCGAATCGGTTCAGGGGCCGGTGGCCCGCATTGTGGCGGTGATCATCATCATTACCACCGGTCTGACGCTGGCGTTTGGCGATAGCAGCGGCGGATTTCGGAAGCTGGTGCAGATCGTGTTCGGGCTGTCGATTGCGTTTGCCGCGTCGTCATTCTTCCTGACTTTCTTCAGCTTCTCGGGTGGAGCGGTGCTGACATGAGTGCCATCACGGCCAACACCCCGGGCTTTGAGGTGCCGCTGCACCGGTCGCTGACCGAGCCGATCCTGCTGGGTGGTGCGCCACGCACCGTGGCGATTGCCAACGGTACGTTGGCTGCTGCGGTGGGACTGGGCTTGCAGCTCTGGCTGCCAGGTATCGCGCTGTGGGTCATTGGCCACTCACTGGCGGTCTGGGGCGCACGCCTGGATCCCCAATTCATGCAGGTCTTTGCACGGCACATCAAGCACCGCGTGCTGCTGGACGCATGAGGTCACGACCATGATGCACCTCGCCGAATACCGCAAGCGCCCGGCCTTGCTGGCCGACTGGCTGCCCTGGGCCGGGCTGGTCGCACCGGGTGTCGTGCTGAACAAGGATGGCTCGTTCCAGCGCACGGCGCGTTTCCGGGGGCCGGACCTGGACAGCGCGACGCAGGGCGAGCTGGTCGCGACCTCTGCGCGGCTGAACAATGCGCTTCGCCGCTTGGGGTCGGGCTGGGCCTTGTTCGTGGAGGCCGAGCGACGCGAAGCGGCGGACTATCCCGAATCTTCTTTCCCGGAGCCGCTGTCCTGGTTGATCGATGAAGAGCGCCGGGCGGCTTTCGAGGAGGCTGACAGCCACTTCGAGAGCGCTTACCACCTGACGCTGCTGTATCTGCCACCTGAGGAGTCTCAGGCGCGTGCCGCCAAACTGCTGTACGAGAACACCAAGGCCGAGGGCGTGGACTGGCCGAATTGGAGAGGGCGCCTGGAAGGCTTTGTGTCGGAAACGGAACGCTTCTTTGGTTTGCTCGAAGGGGTGATGCCCGAGGTTGCCTGGCTGGACGACAGCCAGACCTTGACCTATCTGCATGGCTGTGTGTCCACGCGCCGGCATCCGGTGGCCGTGCCCGAGGTGCCGATGCACCTGGACGCGCTATTGGCCGATGAGCCGTTGACGGGCGGGCTTGCGCCCATGCTTGGGAATCAGCACCTGCGTGTGCTGTCGGTGCGCGGCTTTCCGACCTCGACCTGGCCGGGTTTACTGGATGACCTGAACCGTCTGGGTTTTGCCTACCGCTGGAGCACGCGTTTCCTGTGCCTGGACAAGGCAGAAGCCGAGAAAGAACTGACGCGCTTGCGCCGCCAGTGGTTTGCCAAGCGCAAGAACATCGTCGCGCTGCTGCGCGAGACCATCTTCCAGCAGGAAAGCCCGCTGGTCGATTCCGATGCGTCGAACAAGGCGACGGATGCTGATGCGGCGCTACAGGAGCTGGGCAGCGACCAGGTTTCTTTTGGGTATGTCACGGCGACGGTCACGGTGATGGATGCGGATGCCACGGCTGCTGACGAGAAGTTGCGCGCCGTGGAGCGAACCATTCAGGGCCGGGGTTTTGTGACGATCCCGGAAACCCTCAATGCGGTCGATGCCTGGCTGTCTTCGATTCCGGGGCACGCCTACGCCAATGTGCGTCAGCCCATTGTCTCGACCCTGAACCTGGCCCACATGATGCCGGTGTCGGCAGTCTGGGCCGGGCAGGAGCGCAATGCGCATCTGGATGGACCGCCACTGATCGTGACGCGCACCGATGGCGCGACGCCGTTCCGGCTGGTCACGCACATCGGCGACGTGGGCAATACGCTGGTAGTTGGCCCCATCGGCATGGGCAAGTCGGTGCTGTTAGCCACGTTAGCCATGCAGTTCCGTCGTTATGCCGGTTCACGCATTCTGGCCTTCGACATGGGGCGCTCCATTCGCGCCACCATCCTCGGGCTGGGTGGGGAGCATTACGACCTCGGCAATGATGGAGGGGCAGGCGCTGCCATCGCTTTTCAGCCTCTGGCGCATATTGACCAGGACGGCTATCGTGCCTGGGCGGCGGAGTGGATAGCCGGGCGTTTGATTCACGAAGGCGTCCCGGTCAGCCCATCCGAGAAGGACGCGGTGTGGTCGGCTTTGAACAGTTTGGCCAGTGCGCCGGTCAATCAGCGCACCATGACGGGCCTGTCGGTTCTGCTGCAATCCAACGCCTTGCGCCAGGCCCTACAGCCCTATGTGCTGGGCGGCGCGCACGGCAAACTACTCGATGCGGATTCAGACCGGCTTGGCACCGCTGACGTGCAGGGTTTCGAGATGGAAGAGCTGATGCACAGCAAGGCAGCGATGCTGGCCGTGCTGGGTTATTTGTTCGCGCGCTTCGAGGAACGCTTTGATGGGGCTCCGACGCTGTTGATCCTGGACGAAGCCTGGCTGTTCCTGGACGACCCGGTGTTTGCATCGCGCATCCGCCAGTGGCTCAAGACCTTGCGCAAGAAGAATGTGTCGGTGATCTTTGCGACGCAGTCGCTGGCGGACATCAAGGATTCGGCCATCGCCCCGGCCATCATCGAGAGCTGTGCGAGTCGCATTTTTCTGCCAAATCCGCAGGCCACCGAACCGCAGATTCGCGTCATCTACGAAGGTTTTGGACTCAACAGCCGACAGATCGACATCGTCGCGCAGGCGCAGCCCAAACGGGACTACTACTACCAGTCTCGGCTGGGCAACCGGGTCTTTGATTTGGGACTCGGGCCGGTGGCGCTGGCGTTTGCTGGTGCAGCCAAGCCCGAGGACCAGCGCGCCATGGATGCGGTGTCGGCATCCGCTCCGCCTGCGGACTTCGCAAGTGAATGGTTGCGTCATCGGGGTCTGGACTGGGCGGCAGACCTGATTCCGTCGTTTCCTCCGTTTTCGCCCTCACCGTCAATCCCTCAGGAGAAATCACCATGAAGAAGACTTTGCTGGCGGTTGCTACGGCGTTGCTTGTGACCGCCATGCCTGCTGCTCAGGCGCAGTGGGTGGTGTTCGATCCGTCCAACTATTCCCAGAACATCCTGACCGCCGCGCGCACGCTGGAGCAGATCAACAACCAGATCCGGCAGTTGCAGAACGAGGCGCAGATGCTGATGAACCAGACCAAGAACCTGACGGGTCTGAATTTCAGCGCACTGGCCGAGTTGCGGTCTGCGCTGTCCGCGACGAACCAGTTGATCCAGCAGGCGCAGGGGATGGCTTTCAATGTGTCGCAGATGGACGGGGAGTTTTCACGGCTTTATCCGAATGCGTATTCCGCATCTACCTCAGGCGGTCAGATGGCGCTGGATGCACGGCAGCGCTGGCGCAACTCGCTGGAGGCGCTGCGGACTGCGACGCAGGTGCAGTCGCAGGCGGTGCAGAACTTCAGGTCCGACGAGCAGACGCTGACGGACTTGGTGAATCGCAGCCAGTCGGCTGTCGGTGCGCTGCAGGCCACGCAAGCAACCAACCAGCTGTTGGCCTTGCAAGCCCGCCAGGCGATTCAGGCGCAGCAGTTGCAAATCACGCAGGACCGGGCGACCGCCCTGGAGCAGGCGCGGCAGGTGGCGGTGCAGGAGCGGGCGCGCGAGGTACGTCGGCGGTTTCAGGGTGAAGGTACGCCTTACACCCCGTACACGGTCAACTTTTACAGCAACTGAGGGGATCACCATGAAACAACTTCTGATTATTTCCTTCGTGTTGTCGATATCGTTGATAACGGGCTGCGGCAAGTCGGCATCGACCGACACCGTGGAATCACTGGTTGTGAATCCTGAGCGCCTGAAAGAGCTTCGCGCCCAGTGCAAGGCTGACCATGCCAAGGTGGGGGATGCCGTCTGCGCTGCGGTGTCCGAGGCCACGCGGCGGCGCTTCATGGGGGATGGCAAGTCGCCTTACGTGAACGATCCCGTGCCGAAACCGACGCCACCGGCCACCTCGAAGGATTGACCGTTATGAACGATCTGTCGGTCATCGACCGCTTTCTGGACGTCTTCTCGCGCTACATCGATTCGGGCTTCGGACTGCTGCATGGCGAGGTGGCGTTCTTGACGGCCACGCTGGTCGGTATCGACATGACGCTGGCAGGCCTGTTCTGGGCTATGAGCCATGCCAGTGGGGGTGGTGACGACGTGATAGCCAAGCTGGTCAAGAAGGTTCTCTATGTCGGAGCCTTTGCCTTCATCATCGGCAACTTCAATAACCTGGCGGGCATCCTGTTCCGCTCGTTTGCGGGGCTTGGGTTGGTGGCATCTGGTTCCACGATGACCCAGGCGCAGTTGCTGCAGCCGGGACGGCTCGCGCAAGCCGGTGTGGATGCGGGGCGGCCCCTCATGGCGCAGATCAGCGACCTGACCGGTTTCCCCGAGGTGTTCGCCAACCTGGACGTCATCAGCGTGCTGTTCCTGGCTTGGCTGGTGGTGATTGTGAGCTTCTTTGTGCTGGCGGTTCAGCTGTTTGTGACGCTGATCGAGTTCAAGCTGACGACGCTGGCGGGTTTTGTGCTGGTGCCTTTTGCTCTGTGGAACAAGACGGCTTTCCTGGCGGAGCGGGTGCTGGGCAACGTGGTGTCGTCGGGCATCAAGGTGCTGGTGTTGGCCGTGATCGTCGGTATTGGCTCTGGCTTGTTTGCGGAGTTCCAGACGCCACCGGGGACGGAACCATCGATTGACCATGCGCTGGTCATCATGCTGGCTTCGCTCACGCTGCTGGGTTTGGGCATCTTTGGTCCCGGCATCGCGACCGGGCTGGTATCGGGCGCGCCGCAGTTGGGAGCCGGTGCTGCAGCGGGAACCGTGCTGGGTGCTGCGGGTCTGGCTGTGGCCGGTGGCGCGGCGATTGCCACAGGCGGTGCAGCCGTAGCCGCTGGTGCGCGCATGGCACCTGGGGCGGCACGTGCGGTTGTTGGGGGTGGTGCCAGCGCGGCTCGTTTGGCAAGCTCGATGGCTGCTGGCGCGAAGTCGGCCTACCAGGCGGGTGCCTCCGCATCAGGTGGGGGCGGTGTAGGCGCTGCGGGTGCTGGATTTGCCAATGTGGCGAAGAGTGGTGCGAGTGCTGTTGGCCAGCGGGTTGCGGCTGGCGCCAAGGCCGTCAAGGACCGCGTTGCATCGGCTGTATCTGATTCGGCTGCACCGGCTTCAGCCACAACTGCCACAACTGCCACAACTGGCGCCAACGCAACGACCTCCGACACGCCACCGCCTGCACCGGCCTGGGCGAAGCGCCTGCAACGCAATCAGCGTCTCTCACACGGGGTTTCTACCGCTGCGCACACGCTTCGCTCCGGTGACCACGGCGGGGGCGGAGCCAGTCCGAGCCTGCGCGACGACTCCAACCATTAAGGAGATCACTTTATGTTATTCAAACGACCCCAGGTGCGCTACTCGGACACGCCCGAGCCCGTCACCCCCTACCAGGCTGCTGCGCAGGTCTGGGACAACCGCATCGGCAACGCCCGTGTGCAGGCCAAGAACTGGCGGCTGATGGCCTTCGGTTGCCTGTCGCTGGCTTTGCTGATGGCGGGTGGCTTGGTCTGGCGATCCGCACAGTCCATCGTGACACCGTATGTCGTCGAGGTCGACAGCGCGGGGCAGGTGCGGGCCGTCGGTGAAGCGGCCACGCCGTACAAACCGAACGATGCGCAGATCGCCTATCACCTGGCGCGCTTTCTCACCGACGTACGTTCACTGTCAATCGATCCCATCGTGGTGCGGCAGAACTGGCTTGAAGCCTATGAGTACACCACCGACAAAGGTGCGGCCACGCTGAACGACTATGCCCGCGCCAACGACCCGTTTGCCCACATCGGGCAGAACTCTGTTTCGGTGGAAGTCACGAGCGTGGTCCGTGCCAGCGAATCTTCGTTCCAGATGCGCTGGATTGAGCGAAGCTATTCGAATGGTGCGCCCTCGGGCACGGAACGCTGGACGGCAGTGGTGTCGGTGGTGCTGCAACCGCCCCGGACCGAAGAGCGTTTGCGCCGCAATCCACTGGGCATTTATGTCAACGGCCTGTCCTGGAGCCGTGAACTCGAAGCGACACAAGGAGTAAAACCATGAAACCATTGATCGTAAGCGCTCTATTGACCACGCCCTTGCACTCGGGTGCCCGTTGAGGCAATGAATGTTCTCTCGGCGTGGTGCGGTCTGCGACGCGCGAGAATCTGGGT
>LNAP01000945.1_pt1 | contig 58975 bp, 53 predicted proteins | sample 602601 | NCBI WGS metagenome assembly LNAP01 (sample SAMN02440304, study PRJNA202911) | soil metagenome | biome: Subtropical and temperate rainforests or woodlands; isolation source: soil samples (1 kg each in a 20% v/v slurry with milli Q water) were... ...
ATCGCGCGCACTTGCGCTCCGTTCGGCATCAGTTCGAATTTGTAGGCTTGCAGGCGTTTCATTGAGGTAAGCTATCATGGATTGTTTACTTGTCAAATTTAGTCAAACCCTTGCACTTATATCCTCGCCATAAATGACAAGGTTTTACGCGCAATCTGATAAAATAAATACCTATGAACCTGAATAAATCACAAAAGAAAAAAATCGTTGTTGGCCTCTCCGGCGGCGTAGATTCCTCTGTTACTGCCCTGCTTTTAAAACAGCAGGGTTATGAAGTCACTGGCCTGTTCATGAAGAACTGGGAAGATGATGACACCGATGAATATTGCTCGAGCAAACAAGATCTGATTGATGCGGTATCCGTAGCCGATAAAATCGGTATTGATATTGAAGCGGTTAACTTCAGCGCCGAATACAAAGACCGCGTATTTGCCAACTTTTTAAGCGAATACCAAGCTGGCCGCACACCGAACCCGGACATCCTGTGTAATGCCGAAATCAAATTCAAGGCATTTCTCGATCACGCCATGGGCATGGGCGCAGACCTGATTGCTACAGGCCACTATGCGCAAGTGCGTGAAAATCCATTGCAGCCAGGCAAGTACCAGTTACTGAAAGCAGATGACGGCAGTAAAGACCAAAGTTATTTTCTATATCGCCTCAATCAGGCACAGCTTTCAAAAACGCTATTCCCGCTTGGCACCTACCTGAAGCGCGAAGTGCGTGAAATCGCGCGCGCTGCTGGCCTGATCAATGCCGAGAAAAAAGACTCCACCGGCATTTGCTTTATCGGCGAACGGCCGTTTCAGGAATTCCTGAGCAGATATCTACCACGCGAGCCCGGCGATATGAAAACACCGGAAGGCAAAATTGTCGGCCGTCATGAAGGTTTGATGTATTACACGCTGGGGCAGCGTCAGGGTTTAAAAATCGGTGGCAGCCGCGAAAGCAACGGTGAGCCATGGTTTGTCGCAGCCAAAGACATGGAAAAGAACGAACTGGTTGTTGTACAAGGCCACGAACACCCGCTACTGCTTAACGATGGTTTAAAAGCCGGTCAGTTACATTGGATCAGTGAAGAAGACCCCAAAACCAACTGGGTCTATGCGGCAAAAACACGTTACCGCCAACCAGATGCGCCTTGCGAGATTGATGCTATCAGCACTGAAGAAGTCACGATTAAATTTGGACAGAAACAGTGGGCCATTACACCCGGCCAGTCTGCAGTCGTCTATGAAAGCAATGTCTGCTTAGGCGGCGGTATCATTACCGGTGCTATTTAAAAATAATCCCTGGCAATTGAGGTAATTATGGCTTATGTACTTAAGAACGCCCAAGGTGAAGTGATTGCTGTAAGCGCAACTGAGAATCTGGGTGCTGGCTGGACTTTGGTGGAAGACAACTCAAAAGAGTATCTGGACTTTTTAGAAAGGTCACTGGCAAAAAGTGATCCTTTCCGTGAAAGCGATATCCACCTGGCGCGCGTGCTGGAAGATTTAATTACATTACTGATTGAACGCAACATGATACGTTTTACCGATTTGCCTGCACCAGCCCAGAAACGCTTGAATGACAGACAATCGCTGCGTAAGAAAACGCAGTTATCCAGCCTGCTTGATGATAACGGTCACATCGCCTGATACTGAACCAGGCGTTATGAACTTAATTCGCCACAGGCATACTATCTATAAACGACTGTCGTTTAGTTAAAACTGACTGCAGTCGTTCCAGGTTTGGGTAATCAGCAGCTAGATCAATCGTACTGCCAAATCTTAGCTTGATGTATCCAAGCATGCAGCCAACAGCAATATCAGCCAAACTAAACGTGTCATCTACACACCACTTGTTATGACCAAGGTCATTATTTAATGCCGTCAGGCCGCGTGTCACTTTATCCATTTGTCTGGTAATAAAAGCTCCCTCCTGCTTCTGCTCAGGCTTGCGCTGCTCCATGATTACGGCTACTGCTGCATCACATACGCCGTCAGCCAAAGCTTCCCAGCGACGCACTGCTGACTTGGCAGTGTTGTCTTTAGGAATCAAATGTGCCAGCGGTGTGCGATTATCCAGATATTCGGCAATCACACGTGAATCGTAAAGGCTCTCACCATCATCACCTAAAACCAGCACCGGCACCTTACCTAGCGGATTATATTGCTTCACCGGACAATCCGGATCAGACAGAACTACCTCTTCCAGCTTGATATCAATGTGCTTTTCAGCGGCAACAATGCGGATTTTGCGGGCGTACGGACTATTAAGGGTATATAAAAGCTTCATGATTTTTTTACTTATGATGTTATTTAGTCATATTGAGTGTTTGATAGCATTATAATTCAAACTCCGCTTTGCTCACGACAACCATGACACTATTTAACAAATACTACCCGGTCGGCTCCAACGCTTTTGATGCACTGGTAACAACGCAGGTAAAAGCTGCACTGGATGAAGATATCGGCAGCGGCGACCTTACTGCATTGCTTGTTCCGCAGGAACAAATGGTCAGCGCCACGATTATCGCGCGCGAAAGCGCGATCATTTGCGGCCAGGACTGGGTCAATGCCTGCTTCAAACTGATTGATAACAATGTACAGCTTGAGTGGCTGGTCAATGAGGGCGACCGTGTTCAGCCTGACCAGCTGTTATGCAAGATTAATGGCTTGGCCAGACCATTACTCAGCGCAGAACGCTGCGCGCTTAATTTCTTACAAACGTTGTCAGCAACAGCAACCGAGACGCGTAAATATGTAGATGCCATTGCAAGCACCAATGCGCAGATTCTGGATACGCGTAAAACGATTCCGCACCTGAGACTGGCGCAAAAATATGCCGTAACCGTTGGCGGCGGCCATAATCAGCGACTAGCGCTATATGATGGCATTCTGATTAAAGAAAATCACATTGCAGCAGCAGGCAGCATCAGCAAAGTCATGCAGCAGGCTTTTGCACTGAATACCGGCAAAAGCATACAGATTGAAGTAGAGAACCTGGAACAATTAAGGCTGGCACTGGAAGCTGGCGCAACCAGCATCCTGCTGGATAACTTCAACAATGATCTGCTGCGAGAAGCGGTCAATATTAATAACCAGTCCGGAAAAAAAGCTGTGTTGGAAGCTTCTGGCGGCATCACGCTGGATAATGTCCGTGAAGTAGCGCTCACTGGCGTTGACCGCATATCTATTGGCTCGCTGACCAAAAACATACAAGCCATCGACCTCTCTATGCGTGTTGATAAATTAGCACAGGCTAAGATATAAACATAATTTACTGCGTTTCTAAATAAGGCATTAGTCATGAACAAAGCCACGACATTTATCAAACCCACCGGTCGCGTAACATTAGGTGACACGCTGCGTATGTTAATCAACGATGGCATTATCGACAAAGCCCAGGCCGAAAAGCTATACAAAGATCGCCGGCTGGACAGCTCTAACCTGCATCCATTAGTCGTGATCGGTGAACAAAAATGGAAGAACCTAAAGCCGCCCCTTAATTCGCTCAGTATAGAGTGGCTGTCTTCGTGGCTGGCAGACCATGCCGGCATGGACTATTACCATATCGACCCGCTTAAGCTGGATTTTGGTGAAGCATCTAAGGTCGTATCAAAAGGCTATGCCGAGCGTCTAAAAATCATGCCGATTTCGATCAAAAATGGTGAAGCAATTATCGCCACCTCTGAGCCTTTCAACACAGACTGGGTTGGCGATTTAGAGCGCATGCTCAAAATGAAAATAAAGCTGGTGGTTGCCAACCCGCTTGAGCTTAGCCGCTACCTGCCTGAAATGTACAACCTTGCCAACTCGATGCATGCTGCCAATCTGTCTAAAGCCGGGCAAGTGATCGGCGTGCAGAATTTTGAGCAACTGGTAGAGCTGGGTATAGATAAAAATCTGGATGCTAATGAACAGCATGTAGTGAACATTGTAGACTGGCTGTTTAAATATGCATTTGAGCAGCGTGCCAGTGACATACATTTAGAACCCAGGCGCAACATAGGTCTGATGCGCTTCAGAATTGACGGTGTGCTGCATCAGGTATATCAGATCCCGCCCAACATCATGAATGCAATCACTAGCCGCATTAAGCTGCTTGGCCGCATGGATATGGTTGAGAAACGCCGTCCGCAAGATGGTCGTATTAAAACTTTATCAGCCGAAGGCAATGAAATTGAATTACGTCTTTCTACCATGCCTACTGCATTCGGCGAAAAACTCGTCATGCGTATTTTCTCGCCGGATATTTCCAGCAAAGACTTTATCGCATTAGGATTTTCACCATTACAGGCTGATAAATGGAACGACTGGGCGAAAGCTCCCAACGGCATTATTTTAGTCACTGGCCCTACCGGCTCCGGTAAAACCACTACGTTATACTCAACTCTGCGCATACTCGCAACGCCTGAAGTCAATGTGTGTACAGTAGAAGACCCGATTGAAATGGTCGAACCTGCATTCAACCAGATGCAGGTGCAGCACAATCTCGGGTTGGGATTTGCAGAAGGCATACGCACCCTGATGCGGCAAGACCCGGACATCATTATGGTGGGCGAGATTCGCGATATAGAAACTGCTGAAATGACGATTCAGGCTGCGCTGACCGGCCACCTGGTATTATCAACCCTGCACACGAATGATGCTCCTTCAGCCGTCACCCGGCTGCTGGATTTAGGGGTACCGTCTTATTTGATTCACTCTACGGTACTCGGCATTATGGCGCAGCGTCTGGTAAGAACGCTATGTCCCAACTGCAAAGCACCCGAGCCGATAACACAAAGTGACTGGAGTGCGCTGGTTGGCACATTTAACCTGCCTAAACCCGAGCATATTTACAGACCGGTCGGCTGCCTGGAGTGTCGCAATACCGGTTTCAAAGGCCGCAGCGGTATTTATGAAATGCTATCAATGAGTCGCACGCTCAGAAAGCTCATTACACCCGATACCAATCTGGCGAAGCTTACTAAACAGGCTTATCAGGAAGGCATGCAGCCACTGATTATTAACGGCGCAGAAAAAGTAGCCGCCGGTCTCACCACAATAGAAGAACTGCTGAAAGTAGCACCGCCTCTGGAACTTGAATAAAGCTACTTTTTAAACATGGTTTTTTGATTACAAAAATTGTAATAGCCAGCTAGCCAACGCAGCAGACTTTGAATGTTAAGCCTTTCATTTCTGACACTTTTATCCTTGACCAATCTCGCCCAAACGGTTATCGTGTAGGGTTACCGAATAAACTATTTAAAATCAAAAAGATTTATGGCAGAGACATCTCATCCGCATCAAATCACGGGCGCAGAAATTTTGATCCGCTCCCTGGAACAAGAAAATGTAAAATTCGTTTTTGGGTATCCTGGTGGTGCAGTTTTACATATCTATGACGCAATATACAAACAAGGTCATTTCAAACATATCCTTGTGCGTCATGAACAAGCTGCCGTGCACGCCGCAGACGCTTTTTCGCGAGCGACAGGTGAAGTCGGCGTTGCGCTGGTAACGTCCGGCCCAGGTGCAACTAATGCAATCACCGGCATTGCAACTGCCTACATGGATTCAATTCCGATGGTGGTTATCAGCGGTCAGGTACCGGTTGCCGCGATTGGCCTGGATGCTTTCCAGGAAGTCGACATGGTTGGCGTTACACGCCCCTGTGTAAAACATAACTTTCTGGTAAAAGATGTAAAAGACATCGCTTCGACCATGAAAAAAGCATTCCACATCGCAAGAACCGGTCGTCCGGGTCCGGTCGTGGTTGATATCCCCAAAGACATTACTGCCAACTTTGCAGAGTTCGTATATCCAAGTACAGTGGAAATGCGCTCTTACAACCCAGTGACCAAAGGTCACAGCGGTCAGATTAAAAAAGCAGTTAAATTACTGCTGGAAGCTGAACGCCCGATGGTTTACACCGGCGGCGGCGTAGTGCTGGGTGACGCTTCGGAGTTATTGGTAAAACTGGTGCAAGCATTGGGCTTACCTGTTACCAACACATTGATGGGCCTGGGCGGCTATCCGTCTACTGACAAACAGTTTTTAGGCATGCTCGGCATGCATGGCACTTATGAAGCCAATATGGCAATGCATGAGTGCGATGTGCTGCTCGCAGTAGGTGCGCGTTTTGATGACCGCGTAATCGGTAATCCAGAGCACTTTTACAATAAAGACCGTACCATTATCCATATAGATATCGACCCGTCATCGATCTCTAAACGCGTAAAGGTGCATGTACCTATCGTAGGCGACGTGAAGTCTGTACTGGGTGAAATGAATGACCTGGTCTTACAGGAAAAACCACAGCAATCCCCTGCGCTTAAAGCCTGGTGGAAGCAAATTGAGGAATGGCGTGGCAAGCACTGCCTGAACTACCTCAATAACAACGGCTTTATCAAACCGCAGTATGTGATTGAAAAACTGTGGGATGTTACTAAAGGTGATGCCTTCGTGACATCTGACGTAGGTCAGCATCAGATGTGGGCTGCGCAATATTATAAATTCGACAAACCACGTCGCTGGATCAACTCCGGCGGCTTGGGTACGATGGGCGTTGGCCTGCCATACGCAATGGGCTGTCAGTTTGCATATCCAGATGCGCAGGTAGCCTGTGTAACCGGTGAAGGCAGTATCCAGATGAATATTCAGGAGCTTTCAACCTGTAAGCAATATCATCTGCCGATTAAAGTGATTTTGCTCAACAACCGCTATTTAGGTATGGTTCGTCAATGGCAAGAGTTCTTCTATGAGAACCGCTACTCTGAATCCTATATGGATAGCCTGCCGGACTTTGTAAAATTGGCTGAATCTTACGGCCACGTTGGTATGCTCATTGAAAAACCTGAAGACGTAGAAGGTGCATTGACTGATGCATTTGCAATGAAAGATCGCTTTGTATTTATGAACTTCATCACAGACCAGAAAGAAAACGTTTTTCCGATGATTCCAAACGGAAAAGGTCTGTCTGAAATGATTTTGGCGGAGGATCTATAATGCGCCATATTATTTCACTGTTGATGGAAAACGAAGCTGGCGCATTATCACGCGTTGCCGGTTTGTTTTCTGCACGCGGTTACAACATCGAATCACTCACAGTTGCACCGACCGAGGATCCAACCCTATCCCGTATGACTATTGTTACATCAGGTTCAGAAGACGTGATTGAACAAATCATCAAACAGCTAAACAAGCTGGTAGATGTAGTTAAAGTGCTTGATTTAAATGATGGAAAATTCATTGAGCGCGAACTGATGCTGGTAAAAGTCAAAGCAACCGGCGGCTTCCGCGAAGAAATGAAACGCATGTGCGATATTTTCCGCGGCCGCATCATTGATGTCGCCGATGGCACTTTTACCATTGAGCTGACTGGCTCAGGTCACAAACTGGATGCATTTATCGAAAGTCTGGATAAAGCAGCTATTTTGGAAACCGTCCGCACCGGTGCTTCCGGCATTGGTCGTGGCGATAGAATTTTAAAAGTATAGAATTAATCATAAAGTAGGTTTTAATTTTTCAGTATCTGAATTGAAAGGCATGAAGCAATGAAAGTTTATTACGACAAAGACGCAGACCTTGGCTTAATCAAAGGCAAACAAGTAACCATCGTAGGTTACGGTTCACAAGGTCACGCACACGCAGCTAACTTAAAAGACAGCGGTGTTAACGTAACTATAGGTTTACGCAAAGGCGGCAGCTCATGGGCTAAAGCGGTTGCAGCAGGCCACAACGTTCTGGAAATCGCAGAAGCAACTAAACAAGCAGATGTAGTCATGTTGTTATTGCCTGACGAAAACATGCCGGAAATTTTCCATGCAGAAGTTGCTGCCAACTTGAAACAAGGTGCTGCATTGGCTTTTGCTCACGGCTTCAACATTCACTACAACCAAATCACACCACGTGCTGATTTAGACGTGATCATGATCGCGCCAAAAGGCCCAGGCCACACTGTGCGTTCAGAGTACCTGAAAGGCGGCGGAGTACCTTCATTGATCGCTGTTTACCAAGACAAATCAGGCAAAGCTAAAGACATCGCACTTTCATACGCAGCTGCAAACGGCGGCACTAAAGGTGGCGTGATTGAAACTGATTTCCGCGAAGAAACAGAAACTGACTTGTTCGGTGAACAAGCTGTTTTATGTGGCGGCGCGGTTGAACTGGTTAAAGCTGGTTTTGAAACACTGGTTGACGCTGGTTACGCACCTGAAATGGCATACTTCGAATGCTTGCACGAATTGAAATTGATTGTGGATTTGATGTACGAAGGCGGCATTGCCAACATGAACTACTCAATCTCAAACAATGCTGAATACGGCGAATATGTAACTGGCCCTAAAGTGATTAACGATGAATCACGTTACGCAATGCAAGAATGTTTAGCTAACATCCAAAATGGTGAATATGCTAAACGCTTCATCCTGGAAGGCCGTACCAACTATCCAGAAATGACTGCACGTCGTCGTTTGAACGCAGCTCACCCAATTGAACAAGTTGGCGGTCAATTGCGCTCAATGATGCCTTGGATTGCTAAAAACAAATTAGTTGATCAATCTAAGAACTAATCCTGAAAACTAATCGAGTTTAAACTCATTGGTAATTAGCGTTTTGCCCTATTTTATTTGTGATTCTGAACAATAAGAAATCATCATGAAAAATCGTCTTAAAGTATTGGCACAATACGCAATTCCCAAACAAGCTATCACTGCAATTGCTGGCAAACTGGCGCACTATCAGGGCGGGGATACTACGACCAAAGTGATCAAATGGTTTGTCAAACGCTATAACGTCAATATGGCTGAAGCAGCCAACTCTGATATTGGCAGTTATAAATCATTTAATGAGTTTTTCACGCGCCCATTACGAGAAGGTGCGAGACCAATAACACAGGCAGACTTTATCTGCCCGGTGGATGGTGCAATCAGTCAACTTGGCCACATCGAGCAAGACCAGATATTTCAGGCCAAAGGTCATTACTATTCCACCACTGCACTACTGGGCGGAGATCAAGCTGCTGCAAAAAACTATTTAAACGGTGAATTTGCATGCCTGTACCTGAGCCCAAAAGACTACCATCGCATCCATATGCCTTGCGACGGCAAACTGGAAAAAATGACATATGTGCCAGGTGATCTGTTTTCAGTAAACCCTGTCACAGCGCAAGGCGTACCGGGCCTATTTGCGCGCAATGAACGCGTGGTATGTGAGTTCTCTTCCGAGAAAAATGGAAGCTTCGTCATGGTGCTCGTAGGCGCAACTATTGTTGGCAGCATGGCCACCGTATGGCACAACGCCAAAGATAACATTATCAACCCGCCGCGCCGTGGCCATATTCAGGTATGGACCTATGCAGACCAGAGCATCACCTTAAAACAAGGTGATGAAATGGGCCGCTTCTTGCTTGGCTCAACCGTGGTGATGTTATTTCAAAAAGATGTAATGCAATTCAATGCGGAATGGCAGGCAGCAGGTCCGGTGAAGCTAGGGGAAGTAATGGGTAACAGCATTAACAAATAGTACTGATTAATTTTCATAGGAGCAAAATCCGCTCCTATGAAAATTTATTTACTTATTTATGATGTAGTGGCTTGTGATGCAAATGCGGAGCAAGCTCGTTTAGTGCAGATTCATATACGGCACGTTTAAATTCAATCACATCTTCAAGCGGTACCCAATAATCGCTCCAGCGCCATGCATCAAACTCCGGATGGCTGGTTGCACGCAAAGATACGTCACTATCACGCCCTAACAAGCGCAACAGATACCAGATTTGCTTTTGTCCTCGGTAACTGCCGCGCCATTCACGCTTAATCCAGCTGGTTGGCACTTCATAGCGCAGCCAATCTTTTGTGCGCCCTAAAATTTTCACATGCTCAGGCTTTAAACCGACCTCTTCCATGAGTTCACGATACATCGCCTGCTCTGGGCTCTCACCATAGTTAATGCCGCCTTGTGGAAACTGCCAGGCATGCTCACGGATACGCTTACCCCAAAATACCTGATTGCTGGCATTGCATAAAATAATGCCAACATAACATAGCTATATACTGCCTTAATAATTTAATGCAATTTTTTCATATTTCCAGCATTATTGAAAGCAACCATTTACCACAACCTTAATTAAGTCAGAATTAACATGCGTTTTAAGCCTACTGCTTTATTAAACAACTATCGCTACTCGCTAACATTGATTGCAGGCCTGTTGTTATCAGCCTGTAATTCAACGCCTATAGAGCCTGGAAATAACTACGCTTATATCACCAATCAGGGGGATAACAGCGTTTCAGTAATCCATACGGCATCCAATCAGGTTGTAAGCACAATACCTGTCGGCAAAGCACCCGTTGGCGTGGCTGTCTCGGCAAAGCTGCAACGCGCTTTTATTTCCAATGTTGAAAGTCAGGAAATATCAGTCATCGACACACAAACCAATAAACTCATTGATTCCATAAAAATCAAAGGTTCTCCAGTAGGCATAGCGATAGCGCCCGACAATCAAACACTTTACGTTGCTGACTGGTTTGAAAATAGAATATTGGCAATTAACACTCAAAAATTCAGCGATATTCGAGAATTAAGTGTTGGCGACGCTCCTGCAGGCTTAACGGTGAGCCCTGATAATCAATGGCTATACATTGCTAATCGCGACAGTAATGATGTCGCAGTAATAGACACGGCTACACTAACTATCAAAAAGCGCATCCCCGTTGGCAAGCATCCTTTCGGACTGGCAATCAGTAATAGTGGAACATTGATCGCCAGCGTCAATGTTCAGGATGACACCGTCGACATTATCAAAACAGAATCCGACCAAAAGCAGACGTTCAAAGTAGGCTATCACCCCTATTGTGCCGCTTTCAGCCTAGATGAAAAAACATTGTATGTAACCAATACACAGGATGACAACGTGACGGTACTTAACGTGAGTACAGGAGCAATTATTACAACGATTAATGTAGGCAGTACACCTGAGGGCATTAGCATAGATCACAACATGCAGCGCGCCTATGTAGCAAACTGGGGTAGTAATAATGTCAGCGTGATTGACACTAAAACCAATCGCCTGCTAACAGCCATTAAAACCGGTGACAAGAGCCGTGCTTTTGGGCAATTTATTTTACACAGTCAGTAATTTGTTATAAACAAGACCCCAGTGACTAACAAAGTGAATCATGCATCTTTTAACAAAAATCTTCGTTATCACTGAATGCTGTCAACCTTCACATTACACCTGACGTTATTTAGCCATCAGTAGCAGTATTGATAAAAGCTGAACAAATCAAATCTAATGCACTCATTGATTCGATGCGATTTATTAGTGATGAAGGCTGGATCGCCACGGCCTGTGACCGCAGTGACGTCATTGCGAGCGTAGCGCGGCAATCCAGTATTTCATACATAAGCAGTAAAATTTAGATTCTATAAACAAAGCTAGTCATTTATAATGCACTGTTGTTTTTGAATTAATCGTCTCACACGTGAGAAATCTGGAGAAAAATGAATGAAAAAATTCTTGGCTTTAATCGCACTTAGCTTAAGCACTAGCTTAGTTTCTTTCACAGCAGCAGCGCATGGTCCATCACCGCTTAAAGTTGATAAATCAATTACCATCAAAGCAGACCAGGCTAAAGTTTGGGCATTGGTAAAAGATTTTGGCAATATACAAAAGTGGCATCCAGCTATTGCAAGCACCAAGTTAGAGAAAAAAGGTGAAGATACTTTTAGAACTCTGACGCTTAAAGGCGGCGGCACTATCTACGAGAAACTGCGTAGCATAGATGAAGGCGACATGAAAATCAGATACGAAATCGTTAGCAGCGGTTTGCCACTTACTGACTACAATGCATTCATGGTTGTAACTAAAGGTGCAAAACCAGGCGAAACTAACGTTCAGTGGGTTGGCCGTTTCTACCGTTTATACAAATTGAACCCACCTATCCCAGCTGGTCAAGATGACGAAACTGCATTAAAAGCAATCAATGATATCTTTGATGCCGGTTTAGCTGGTTTACAAAAGGCTGCCGAATCGTCAAAGTAAATAACCGCGAAGACGCGCAGAAATGGTCATTCATGCAATGGATACGTGACCTTTTTTGACAGCATAAGCGGGATAAAAGACAATAATTGTCAGGTAGTCAAAAAAAGCGGAACTGATGTTCCGCTTTTTTTATGGCCACTTACTGCACAAAACATTTAACTGCGACAAAACCATCTAAACCATAATCTATGAGAATCATCGCAGATTTTCAACAACGCCCAATAAAAATACAGCTTAATAGACACCATTGCACACTCAACTTCTATCGCGTTCACGCTAAGCTTGTCGAAGCATGAATGCAATAAAATCAATTAGTTAAATCGCTCACCCTTCGACAAGCTCAGCGCGAACGGGGGGGGGTGTGCTGCGGTCTCTAATTACCTGTTTGCTAATCAAAATTTTTTACATGCAGGTAACTTGCCGCATAAATCAATATCATCAGCATCAATGTAGCCAGCGTGACAATAGAAATCATTTCAAACATCACATTAGTACTGGCACAGCTATTGCTTATAAATTATCAGACCAGACAATTTTGATTACATCAAAGTTGGGGCGTCCGAATAATTAATTATTTATAAATAAAGGAACTCAAGATGAAACAAGTACAAAAAGGTTTTACCTTAATCGAGCTGATGATTGTGGTTGCAATTATCGGTATCTTGGCTGCTGTTGCTATTCCAGCTTACCAAAACTACACCATCAAATCAGCGACAAACGCATGTATGATGGAAGCAAAATCTTACTCAAATAGCGCGTTGGTTGAGTTTGCTCAAGGTGCTTCTAGTGTTTCAGCTGCAAGAGAAGGTGCATGTGACACTATCAGCACTCCAGCTAGCTCTACAGCAACTGTTACTGCAACACCGAATGCTCCTGCTGCAGATAAAAGAATTTCATGTGATTTGGCTAATGGCGCTACTTGCACAGTATCATAATGTAGCAAAACAAGCGTAACAACAGTTACGCAACCGTACTAGAAAAAAAGAGACTTCCGGTCTCTTTTTTTCTAGGTACATCCTTTGTGTTTTTGAGCCTAATACCTGAATATGTATGGTGATCTATTTTTATACGGGACAACTGATATGAGAAAGATACAACAAGGATTTACCCTTATTGAATTGATGATAACGGTTACCATCATTGGCATTATGGCTGCAATTGCAATCCCGGCATATCAGAACTACACTATCAACTCAGCAGCAAAAACTTGCATGATGGAAACAAAGTCTTATGTTAACAGCGCTTTAGTTGAGTTTTCACAAGGCGCCACCTCAGTATCGCCGGCACAGAAAGGCGCATGCATCAGCATCGACACCCCTCCGGACGCTAGCGCTCAGGTTACGGCTACCCCCAAAACCCCTGCCGATGGCAAAATAGTTACTTGCGAGCTGTCACAAGGCGTAACTTGCTCTGTATCATAATCCACAGCAATCAATTGGCTTGACATAATTACAACCGATTATCTGTTGTAAAGCCTTACTCACCAACCTCACCCTGATAAACGATTTTAATATGCACTTGAAGTCTGAAAGATAATTGATGTTAAAGCGTTTATTTTGTTTTAGCTGCTCAATCAACATGAGCCTGTTCTTAATCAGCCTGATGTTTCTGCTGCCCTTTATTAACATGTACCATCAACTGCCAATCCTGTCTTTTTATTCCGAGTGGATTGCCGCGACACTAGGCTTGGCTGCCATAGCACCAATTTTGAACACAACATCTCGGCCAGTCATACGAATTCCACAAATTTCTCTGGTTTTTTTAACATTAGCAGCAATTTTAGGCGTGCAATGGGCAATAGGCATGCTGCACTCAGCTCAATACGCACTATTAATGCTTTCTTATCTGAACTGGGCATTTCTATTAACGCTACTTGGCAGTCACCTGCGCCGAGAGCTCGGTTGGAATAAACTGGTGAGTGCCCTGGCATTTTCTCTGGTAATTGCCGGTATCATTAATGGTGGGATAGTGGTGCTGCAGATTGTAACGCGCACCGGCGGTGCAATTCCATTTCTGCCCTACCTGCCAAGCTATGGGCCATTTGCGCAAGAAAATCATTTCGCCGACTTTACTGCTTTGGCAATCGCGTCGCTTATTTACCTATACGTAAAAGGCCGCTTCTCTACTGCTTTTTCTACACTGCTGCTTATCTGGTTTTTGCTGATGCTGGCAGTTTCTGGCTCCAGAAGTTCATGGCTATATTTGATTGCAACAGTAACTCTAGCGCTTGTCATGCAAGCAAGGTCTATTCAACAAAATAGAAACTCAGCAGCCACACGTAATTTACTTTATATGTGTCTGGCAACACTTCCAGCATTTGCCCTTATACATCTGTTTACGCATTACGTTGCCCCTGATGGACTATTCAACCTTACTACTGATCGTATAGTGAATGGCATAAACATTGATACGCCATCGGCACGTTTGCAAATTTGGTACGACAGTCTGCGCCTGTTCTGGCAATCACCCTGGCTAGGTATTGGCGCCGGAAAAATGAACGCAGAGTCTTTTTTGCTACTGAACATACCATCGGCAATAGCCTATAAAAGCATTTTTGAACATGCTCACAACCTTTTTTTACACCTGCTAACTGAAATGGGTATAGGTGCATTTTTAATTACCCTGACATGCTTGGTAATTTGGATTCGTAAATTTAAATGGCATGAATTAAATCTAGAAACATGGTGGCTAATCACCTTGCTTACGATATTGGGAATCCATAGCATGCTGGAGTACCCGCTCTGGTATGCTTATTTCTTGGGAGTTGCAGCGGTATTGTTAGGGGTAGGTGATGAAAAAATCATCACGATCAATGCCCCTCAAATATCGAGCACGTTAATAGCAAGGTTAATACGTGGCAGCTTGGTTATTGTTTTGCTATTGGGTGCGTTAAATCTGGGTACTATGTTAATCGCCCACATGAAGCTGGCGAATTCAATCCATCAATCGGTAAATGCTGATACGAATAAACAAATAGAAGAACTTGATTGGGTATATCGCTATACACTACTTTCCCCATACGCAGAGCTAATGTACGCTGTTTCCACGGTGGTGGATCATAACGATATTGACCGTCAGATTGCGCTGAATCAGTCTGCGCTTGACTTCAGGCCCTTTAGTAAAATCGCTTATCAGCAGGTAGTATTACTAAAATTAAAAGGCGAAGACCTTAACGCAAAAAAACTACTAAAACGTACTTTAATGGTTTATCCAGCCAATTTGAAAGGCATAGTAGAATCAATGCCGCCACAATATCGTAAGGCGTTTCTGCAAGTGCTGACTGAATTAGACCCTGCTTTATCAAATCAAATAGCAGCTAATTGAAATAGCACTGATTTATTCCATCATTAAGACTAGAAAACCATACGCCCTTTAACTTTCATGAGCAAATCATGCACCGATTGAACGCATCAACAACATTACAGCTTATTATCTATGCAGTCTTTATTGGTATCATAGGTGTATCGCCTAGCCTGAAAATTATTCCGCAAATACTAACTCCCATGAGCCTTCATGACAGCCAGCGCATCATTGAGTTGTTATTTATCAGTCTGTTACTCATAGAAAGCATCATCTATAAACAGAGTATGTCTTGTTTAACTATGAACAAGACTATGCGTTATGCACTTTATAGCCTGGTTGCATTGGCAATTGTTTCATCGCGTTTAGCAATCTCACCACGGCATGCCATGATTGAAATCAGCCTGTTTGCAGGATTATTTTATCTGGCTTTATTTGTTGCACGTTTGTACCGTGAAAATAGCATGCAACTGATCAGACGGCTTACTTATGTTGTGTGGGGCGGAATTTTGCTATCAATGCTTGCTTTTTATGTGGGGTACCTCACTGCGACTGTTTTCAAAACACCTGTAATCTGGCCAGCACCTATTACAGGTTTTAACAATGTCAGATTTTTTAATCAATACCAGCTTTGGACCTTAGGCTTAATAGCATTACCTTTACTATCGTTTGATTTTAAAAATATACGTACACGTTACTGGTTACACTTAGGTATGATTTGCTGGTGGGTATTGCTATTTCACACAGCGTCACGTGGTGTGCTGTTATCTTGGGGGCTGGGCATATTAGTCACAGCGGCAATCTATAGAAAATTAGCATGGCCATTCCTACGCTTACAACTTATCCATATCACGGCCGGCTTTTTAAGCTTTCAAATATTATTTGAGCTTATTCCATTTTTAAGAGGGTCTGCTGTAGTTACCGGAACAATTGTAAGGGATACCACTAGTGACCGTATCGAGTTGTGGAAGCAAGCACTGCAGCTGATTCAGGATCATCCTATCTTTGGCATTGGCCCTATGCATTTTGCATGGTACAGCCCAATCAGCGCGCACCCTCACAATAGCGTACTGCAAATAATGACAGAATGGGGATTACCTGTAGCTTTATTAATACTAATGATAACTTGCTATGGTTTATTCTGCTGGTTGAAAAAATTTAACATTGGCAATTTACAAACCAAAACTAATCACGATTGCAATTTGGCAATCATATTATTTTTCACTGCCATCACTAACGCCTTCTACTCATTAGTAGATGGTGTGATTGTGATGCCTATCAGTCAGGTTCTGATGTTTACATTTATCGGACTCATGATAGGTTATTACAATGACGGCAAGATCACGAAAATGGCCGAGGACCAAAGAAAGTCTTTAATCAAACCCTTATTTGCCGCAATTGTATTGGTCGCTTTAATTTGCTCGACATTGCCTGAAATATTACAAAACGCATCAGGCAACGAGAAAAGATTTTCAATGGGTTACACAGCAATGGGCCCGCGCTTTTGGCTAGAATTCAAACAGTAATTACAGTTCATAAACACATACCAATCAATTACAACTCATGATGACCTACAAAACCCCTCTAGAATTAACCAATGACAATACAGATCCAACCAAAATTAATGCCAGCGTGATCTGGCTGCATGGTTTAGGTGCAGACGGTTATGATTTTGAGCCTGTGGCTAAACAATTATTAGAACCTGACGCCCTGCCCAACGTGAGATTTATTCTGCCACACGCACCTGACATGGCAGTTACACGTAATAACGGCTATGTAATGCCGGCATGGTATGACATCTATGGTGTGATTCCCGTAAACCAGGAAGATGACGCCGGAATTCAAACCAGCCAAAGTTATATTGATTCTTTAATACAAACTGAAATTGACCACGGCATTTCCAGTGACCGAATTGTGCTCGCCGGATTCTCACAGGGAGGCGCTATTGCCCTGCATACGGCACTGCGCTATCCGCACAAGCTTGCGGGCGTACTCGCACTATCAACCTATTTACCACTGCATTCCAAGCTATCCGCAGAAGCTCATACCGCCAATAAAAACACCCCGATTTTTATGGCGCATGGCATTTTTGATGATGTGATCAGTTTGGATATGAGTAAAGTTTCACGTAATTTGCTGCAAGATAATCAATATTTAATCAATTGGCATGAATACCGCATGGCGCACTCAGTATGTACTGACGAGATTGCAGACATTGAGGTATTTTTAAAGCAGGTATTATCATAAGATATGCCCTAAGATTTGCCCCAAAATTTGGTAGAATAGCGACTTACTCACCAATAAAACATTCAGCGCCATGACCGCGTCTAAAAACGAAAAACCAGCCACACCTGCTTCCTCAGCAAAGCTCGAACCTGCACAAAGTTATGAGCAGGCGTTTAGTGAGTTAGAGCAGATTGTTGCGCAAATGGAATCCGGGCAAATGTCTCTGGAAGATTCACTCACCGCCTATACGCGCGGCAACACGCTACTGGAATTCTGTCAGAAATCTCTGGCAGACGTTGAGCAGCAAGTCAAAATATTGAATGAGCGCCAGCAATTAACCCCATTCAACTCAGAAAATGAATAAGCAAGCATGACTGATAATACCGCGTCAGATTTTCTAAGCTGGGCAAAAGCAAAACAGGCCCGCATTGAACAAGTGCTTGATGAGGCGCTACCGCCAGACAGCCAGCAACCGCATAAATTGCACAGCGCAATGCGTTATAGTGCGCTTGGCGGCGGCAAACGTGTACGTGCACTTCTTTGCTATGCCGCAGCGGAGCTTTGTAACACTGATATAGAAGTTGCCGACGCAGCAGCAGCAGCAGTTGAGTTGATTCACGCCTACTCGTTAGTGCATGACGACATGCCATGCATGGATGACGATGACTTACGCCGAGGCAAACCGAGCTGCCACAAACAATATGATGATGCCACTGCTCTACTGGTAGGTGATGCCCTACAAAGCTTGGCATTTGATGTGTTATCAACACCGCAATTGTGTGCAAATGCAAACCAGCAGATCAGCATATTAAATATACTGGCAAAAGCCACTGGTTCTACTGGCATGGCGGGTGGCCAGGCCGTTGATTTAAGTTCAGTCGGCAAAGCACTGTCGCAGCAGGAGCTTGAAGACATGCATCAGCTCAAAACTGGCGCTTTAATTCAGGCAGCAGCATTACTGGGCGCAGCAGGCGGCACACTTGAGCAGATATCAGCAGTTCACATTTACGCCGAAAATATTGGCCTTGCATTTCAAGTGATTGATGATATTTTGGATACAGAAGCAGATACCGCTACACTAGGCAAAACCGCTGGCAAAGATGCTGACAGCAATAAACCGACCTATGTCACGATTTTGGGCTTAGATGTCGCAAAGCGCCTTGCTAATCAGCTACACGAAACAGCGATTACGGCATTAACGCCTTTCGGCGATCAAGCCTTGCGTTTACGTGAGCTTGCCAGTTTTATTACCCAACGCAGTTTTTAATAAAGGCACTTCTATAAATGCAGAGTTTGGGATGCAGTACAAGGCGCACGGAACGCAGGAACCGAGATAGTATGCGATATACAGCGAGGTTGCGAGTAATGCGCCCAAAAAATGTATTTATAGAAGTGCCCATAACCTTTTTATATTAGATCACTCCACTCGTGACTCCGCTACTCGATACCATTGATTACCCCCAACAACTGCGTCAGCTAGAACGTAGGCAACTTGTGCAACTCGCTCAGGAATTACGTTCATTTCTGGTTGATAGTGTTGCCAGAACCGGCGGACATCTGGCGTCCAATCTGGGGGTAGTAGAGCTTACTATCGCGTTGCACTATGTGTTCAATACACCGGATGACAAACTGGTTTGGGATGTAGGCCACCAGACTTACCCACATAAAATCCTGACCGGTCGCCGTGAAAAAATGCAAAGCCTGCGCAAACCACAAGGGATTGCAGGCTTTCCACGCCGCAATGAAAGCGAATACGACACTTTTGGCACCGGGCATTCCAGCACCTCCATTTCAGCAGCGCTGGGTATGGCGGTAGCGGCCCAGAAAACCGGCAGTGCGCGACGTTCTGTCGCTATCATCGGGGATGGTGCAATGACCGCCGGCATGGCATTTGAAGCCTTGAATAATGCAGGCAATATGGACGCCAACCTGCTTGTGATACTCAATGATAACGACATGAGTATTTCTAATAATGTCGGCGCACTCAATAAATATCTAGCAAAATTATTATCCAGCCGCTTTTATGGCACGGTAAGAAAATCCGGCAAAAAAGTACTATCAGCAGTGCCGCCGATGATGGAGTTTGCCAAGCGCGCGGAAGAGCATGTTAAAGGCATGGTGATGCCAGGCACATTGTTTGAAGAGTTTGGTTTTAACTATATTGGCCCTATTGATGGCCACGATCTGGATGCATTGATTGATACGCTGCACAATATTAAAGAGTTTAACGGGCCGCAATTTCTGCATATTGTCACGCAAAAAGGCAAGGGCTTTGAACCAGCTGAAGACAACCCGAACAAATTCCATGGTGTAGGTAAATTTGATCCAACCAACGGCAATGCCATCAGTGCTAGCCCAGTAAAAACCTACACAGAAGTATTCGGCGACTGGCTGGTAGACATGGCAGCGGCAGACCCGCGTCTTATTGGCATTACACCTGCCATGTGCGATGGCTCGGGCTTAAATGCCTTTGCCGGCGCATACCCGGATCGTTACTTTGACGTAGGCATTGCCGAACAGCATGCCCTCACCTTTGCGGCTGGCATGGCCTGTGATGGATTAAAACCGGTAGTTGCAATTTACAGTACATTCTTGCAGCGCGCCTACGACCAGTTGATTCATGACATCGCGCTGCAGAATTTGCCGGTATTGCTGGCAATCGACCGCGCCGGTTTAGTGGGTGCGGATGGCCCTACACATGCAGGCAGCTTTGATTTGACTTACCTGCGCTGCATTCCGAATATTGTGATAATGACACCGAGCGATGAAAACGAATGCCGAAAAATGCTGACCACCGGTTTTCAATACCCGGGTGTTTCAGCAGTACGCTACCCGCGCGGCAGTGGCAGTGGTGCTCTTATTGAGTCTGAACTGACTCCGATTGAGATCGGCAAAGGGCAAGTAATGCGTAGCGGTAAAAGAGTCGCTATTCTGGCGTTTGGTTCCATGCTCGCACCTGCCCTTAAAGCAGCTGAAACAATCAATGCCACCGTAGCTAATATGCGTTTTGTAAAACCGATAGACGCAGAACTCATTCAAAAATTAGCGAATACACATTCCTATATTGTCACCGTGGAAGAAAACTGCATTATGGGTGGCGCCGGCTCAGCTGTCATGGAAGCGTTGCAGGCAATGCAGAAAAATATCGCGCATCCTGTTAAAACGCTCTGCCTTGGTTTACCTGATCAATTTATTGAACATGGCGTGCATGAAACTATGCTCACAGAATGTGGTCTAGATTCTGAAGGTATTGCTGACGCAATTGCGCAGTTAATAACCTAGTGTTATACTCAACTATTATTTAAATCTATCAAGCCAAGCACAATGAGCCAAACAAACCCAGAACACTGCTGATACACGCCATTTAGCAATTGATAAGGTTGGCATCAAAGCCATACGCCATCCTGTAGTCGTCAAGGATAAATCTGGCGGCGAACAGCATACCGTGGCTGTATTTAATATGTACGTGCATCTGCCTCAGCATTTTAAAGGCACACACATGTCACGTTTTGTTGAAATTCTCAACATGAATGAGAAGGCAATCTCAGTTGAGTCTTTTGAAGCCATACTACGTGAAATGGTCACGCGACTTGAAGCAGAATCAGGGCATGTTGAAATGACTTTCCCTTACTTTGTAAATAAAGCAGCGCCTATTTCCGGCGTGAAAAGCCTGCTGGATTATGAGGTGACTTTCATTGGTGAAATTCACCAGGGTAAATATGACATTACGGTAAAAGTGCTGGTACCGGTAACCAGCCTGTGTCCGTGCAGTAAGAAAATCTCTAACTACGGCGCTCACAACCAGCGTTCACATGTTACCGTAACAGCGCTGATCAATGATTTCATCTGGATTGAAGATATTATCGATCTGGTAGAAAAACAGGCATCCTGCGAGCTCTATGGTTTACTGAAACGCCCTGATGAGAAATTTGTAACTGAACGTGCTTATGATAACCCTAAATTTGTTGAAGATATGGTACGCGATGTTGCAGCCCAACTTAACGCAGAAAAGCGTATCGATGCGTATACGGTTGAATCCGAAAACTTTGAGTCAATTCACAATCACTCTGCTTATGCGCTGATTGAAAAGGATAAACGCAATAAATAAAGTTGCAAAATACCTAAAGCAAAAAGCCACTGTTTTAGTGGCTTTTTGCTTTAGGTATCATTAATACTTATGTAAAACAGGTAGGCAACTTTATCTAAACATGCTTGCAGCACTTTTGTTAGTTTGACTAAGCTTCAATCCAAATCCTATCACAGCTAAACCAAGCAAAGGGAAAACCGCAGCTAAAACAAATGTCTGCTGACCACCCAAATATTGCAAAGCATAACCCCCTGCAATGCCGCCTATTGCACCGCCCACTCCATAAGCCACACTGTTATAGATAGCCTGTCCTTTAGCCTGATGACGACCTTTAAAAAACTGGGTAACAACTTCAACCGATGCGGCATGAAAGCTGCCAAACGTTGCCGCATGCAGCGTTTGTGCAAAAATGATCATCCACAGGTTATCTACTGAAACACCGATCAACGTAAATCGAATAACAGCCAAAACCAGGCTAGTCAATAAAATCGCTTTCAAACTAAAACGTGCCATGATTTTCGGCATCAGCATGAAAATAGCGATTTCACAGATCACGCCAACCGACCATAACAGGCCTATCGCACCTTTGCTGTAGCCATGCTCGCTTAAGTAAATAGAATAAAAATTGTAGAGTACGCCGTGAGCTGTCACCATGAGCGAACACCCAACCAGCAAAGCAATCACATTGGGCTGCTTGATTACCTGCCAGATTGAAAAGTGATCATGCTCGTGCGGTGCTACAGTAGGTTCCGGCAAGGTATAAGACAATACAAAAAGACTGACCTGCACAATTAATAAAAACCACAGCAAACTTGCAATGCCGGCACTATCAATCATAAAGCCAAGGATGACTGCAGCGACAATAAACCCCAATGATCCCCACATGCGAATGCGACTATAGTGGCCGTTGGTCGTAGCAAGATGCGCAAGCGTGAGCGACTCCGCCAGCGGTAAAGTTGAACTGGTAAACAAACTTAAAGCCGCCATCACAAAAAACATCCAGAAAAAGCCGTGTGCCCAGAATACCGCAATAAAACCGCATAGTCCGAGAAATGCAGTAAGCCTGATCCACTGTGCACGCTTACCGGTATGGTCTGCCAGCCAGCCCCAGAAATTGGGGGCAAAAATCCTGCTGATCTGGAACAAAGACATCAGTATGCCGATATCTGCTGCTGAAAATTTTTCTGATTGCAGATACAAGCCCCAATAAGGCACGAACGCACCTACAAAAAAATAGTAGATGAAATAAAAACGAGAAAGTCGATTATGGAGTTTTGTATGCATATCAATCTGATTAATGACGCGCCGCCATAATAAAAAAGCCGGCTCAAGCCGACTTTTTTATTATGTTAGTCAGTTAAGAAACCAACACAGAATATAACCGATGTTTTAATACCGAAAGCTATTTATTCATTAAATGTTTTTACATTAAAACGATTAAAATATTTTAGGCGTACTGCAATTAACATCAGCATTCTGCGCACGGTGACGCAAAGCATGATCCATCAGCACCATTGCCAGCATCGCCTCTACAATCGGTGTCGCTCTAACGCCCACACATGGATCATGGCGTCCGGTAGTCTGCATCATTACCGCATTGCCATGCTTATCGATTGAACGACGCTCCTGCGGAATACTGGATGTTGGTTTTAACGCAACATTCACACGAATTTCCTGACCGGTTGAGATGCCTCCCAAGATACCGCCGGCATGGTTGCTGACAAAACCTTGTGGCGTCATTTCATCAGAATGCACGCTGCCTCTTTGCGCAACAGATGCAAAACCTTCGCCAATTTCAACGCCTTTTACCGCATTAATACTCATCATGGCATAAGCGATTTCCGCATCCAGCCGATCAAAAATCGGTTCACCCCAACCCACAGGCACACCTTCGGCGACCACGGTAATTCGCGCACCAACCGAGTCACGTTCTGCACGGATTTTATCCAGATATTCTTCCAGTTTTGGCAGCACAGTAGTGTTAGCCGAGAAAAACGGATTGCTATGCACCACATCCCAGCTCTCAAATGGAATCTCAACTTCACCGAGCTGGCTCATGTAACCACGCACCGTTACACCAAAACGCTCTTTCAGCCATTTTTTCGCAATTGCACCTGCCGCCACACGCACGGCTGTCTCGCGTGCGCTAGAGCGGCCACCGCCACGGTAATCCCTGACGCCGTATTTCTGCGTATAAGTGTAATCCGCATGGCCCGGGCGGAAGGTATCCATGATTTTGCTGTAGTCCTGGCTGCGCTGATCCGTATTGCGGATAAGTAAACCGATAGGCGCACCGGTGGTTTTGCCTTCAAATATGCCGGAAAGTATCTCCACAGCATCAGCCTCCTGGCGCTGTGTTACATGACGTGAAGTACCGGGTTTACGGCGATCCAGATCAATTTGCAGATCTTCTGCACTCAATGACAATCCAGGCGGACAGCCATCTACAACGCCGCCGATAGCAGCACCGTGCGACTCACCAAATGACGTAAAGGTAAAAAGCTTACCAAGTGTATTACCGGACATGATGCGACCTCAATTAAAGTTAACGGATTTTAACACATCATGCAAAAGTATTAAGGGAGCACGGAATAAGTCGGCGAGCGGGATGAAGTGCGAGGCGCACGGAACGCAGAAACCGAGATAGTATTAAATATACAGCGAGGTTGCGAGTACCGCGCAACGAAGCAATTCGCACGCACAGACACTTATTCCGTGTTTCCTTAATTTACCAAGCCTTTAATCCATTGCGTATATACCTGATTGGCGACCTTATTCAGGAAAAAACAATGTAACGGCAAGTTTTCCATAATCACTTCTGCAGATTGCACCGCAGTACTTGTGCTTGATTGCCTGATTTCATCTGCGCCGACATTACACCATGCCTCAACCATTTCCGGGGTCATCTCAATATGGCACTGAAACGCCAAGTGCTTGCCGATAGCATAAGCCTGATTCTGGCAATACTTACTTGCCAGCAGATGGGTAGCACCAACAGGTAAACTGAAGGTTTCACCATGCCAATGAAATCCATTAAAACTTTCCATATCACCGAACCAGGTATGCGCAGTAACATTAGGGCTGACAGCCACCTCACCCCAGCCTATTTCTTTAACTGGATTTTGTGTGATCACAGCACCCAAGGCTTTACTGATCAACTGTCCACCCAGGCAGTGTCCCAATACTGGCACATCAGCCGCTACCGCTTCACGAATCAAAGTTAATACAGGCTGAATCCAAGGCAAGTCATCGTTAACACTCATCGGGCCGCCCATGAGCACCATGCCACTAAAAGCGCTGATTGACTCTGGAATAGCATCGCCCTCATCAACTTTAATTAACTGCCATGGAATACCGTGCGCATCTAAAAAAGTTGCCAGATAACCGGGGCCTTCTACCGCAACATGCCTAAAAATAACTACAGGTTTCATCATTACAACACCTTATATTTTCCAACTTCAATATTATCAATCGTATGATTCCCTATCGCATAACGAATTAAGCGCAATGTCGGAAACCCGACTTTCGCAGTCATGCGGCGTACCTGGCGATTTTTTCCTTCAGATATCCTGATTTCCAGCCAAGTGGTAGGAATCGCTTTACGTTCACGTATCGGCGGATTACGTGGCCATAGATTTTCAGGCGCATTCATTATTTTAACTTCTGCCGGCCGGGTAAGAAAATCACCTAAATCCACACCTTTACGCAAAGGCTGCAAATCATCATCGGCAGGTGCGCCCTCCACCTGAACCCAATAAGTTTTAATTTCTTTATATTTAGGATCACTTAAACGATGTTGTAATGCGCCGTCATCGGTTAAAATAAGCAATCCTTCTGAATCTGTATCTAAACGTCCGGCTGCATAGACGTCAGGAATCGGAATGAAGTCTTTTAACGTGGCGTGCCCGTCTTTTCCATTTTTGGGGTCATGCGGGCTGAACTGGCACACGACGTTAAAAGGTTTATTGAATAAAATTATCATACTTAGGAAATTTTGAATGACTTCTAAAATTATCAAACCAGTGACTGGCGAAAAAATTACTGTAAATGCAGATAATTCGCTAAATGTACCGAATCACCCGATTATCCCATTTATTGAAGGTGATGGCATAGGTGTCGATATTACCCCACCTATGATGAAGGTCGTAGATACTGCAGTAAATAAAGCTTACAACGGCACACGTAAAATCTCCTGGATGGAAGTTTTTGCCGGTGAAAAAGCCGTAAAAGTCTACGGTAAAGATCAGGATGGCAAAGACACCTGGCTTCCAAGCGAGACCATGCAAGCCGTGCGTGATTACGTAATCTCAATAAAAGGCCCACTGACCACACCGGTAGGCGGCGGCATTCGCTCACTCAACGTAACTTTGCGCCAAGAGCTGGATCTTTACGTCTGCCTGCGCCCGGTACAATATTTTACCGGCGTACCAAGCCCGGTGAAACACCCGGAAAAAACCGACATGGTGATTTTCCGTGAGAATACGGAAGATATCTATGCCGGCATTGAATGGGCAGCTGGTAGCGACGAAGTTGAAAAAGTCATCAACTTTTTAAGCGATATGGGTGTGCGTAAGAAAATCCGCTTCCCAGAATCATCTGCGATCGGCATCAAACCGGTATCCATAGATGGCAGCAAACGCTTGGTGCGCAAAGCTATTCAATATGCAGTTGATAACAACCGCAAATCTGTCACCATTGCCCACAAAGGCAATATCATGAAGTTCACAGAAGGTGGCTTCAGGGATTGGGGATACGAGGTAGCCAAGCAGGAATTTGGCGCGGTTGAAATCGACGGTGGCCCATGGTGCAAGCTGCCAAACGGCCTTGTAATTAAAGACTGTATCGCTGATGCATTCCTGCAGGAAATTCTGTTGCACCCGCAAGATTATGATGTAGTAGCAACGCTTAACCTGAACGGCGACTACATGAGTGACGCATTGGCAGCACAAGTTGGTGGCATCGGTATTGCACCTGGCGCCAACTTAAGCGATACCGTAGCGATGTTTGAAGCAACACACGGCACTGCACCAAAAATTGCAGGTAAAAATATTGCCAACCCTAGTTCATTAATTCTGTCCGCTGAAATGATGTTACGTCATTTAGGCTGGACTGAAGCAGCAGATCTAGTGCTAAAAGGCGTTGCTAACGCGATTGTAGCAAAGCGCGTAACCAGTGACTTCTCTACTCAGATGGAAGGTGCAACGCAAGTGGGTACGTCAGAATTTGGTGATGAAATTATCGCCAATATGTAAACACAAAATTCAATACAGCGTTAAAAATAAAAAACGGCACCTAAAATTTAAATTTTATGTGCCGTTTGAATTGGGTCAATCATCTTGAGACAACTAACCCCATATATCTTTAAGGCTTAAGCCTTTTGAATATTTGAAGCTTGCTTACCCTTTGGGCCTTCAGTCAAATCAAAGCTTACGCGTTGACCTTCTTTAAGACTTTTGTAACCAGCTTCTACGATTGCAGAGAAGTGTGCGAATAAATCGTCACCGCCATCATCTGGGGTAATAAAACCAAAACCTTTAGAATCATTAAACCATTTTACGGTACCTGTTGCCATTTCATACATCCTTACATAATACAAAGGGGGGAACAGAAGTCGCAGTAACTAAAATTAAAGCAGGCTACAAAAAACTCGAATTCAAACACCTAACCATATTTATAAGTTGGTTTTTCAGAGATGTCAAGCCCTTTTAATCAGGTAATTAATCTCTAAAACCCTCCTAAATTGAATCCTGACTAAATTAACGCGTTGAACACAAATCTAAAACCGCTAGATTTATAAACCATCGGCATGTTAAAGTCTTTACAAAGAATAGTGTAAAGTGCATCATTCATCCAATATAAAAATAATTAAAATAGCCCTCAAGCTAATTAACACTTACTCTAAATATGGCAACTGTTATCTCACAAACCAAATTGAGTGGTCTCGCTCGTACTTTAATTCAGGAAAAACTACTTTCCGAGGATGAGGCTAAGACAATCGAGGATCAGGCACGCAGTTCCAAAACCCCATTTATTTCACAAGCGATTCAAAGTAAAAAACTCAACCCGCTTGTGATTGCTGAAACAGCAGCTAAGGCATTCGGTTTTCCGTACTTTAATTTAGATGCTTTTAATCTGGATTATTTACCGCCGAAAAAAATTGACGCAAAACTAATGCTAAGCAACCGCGTGCTGGCATTGCATTCACGCAATAATTTACTGTTTGTTGCCGTTTCTGATCCAACAAACATTCATGCCCTAGATAGCGTTCAATTCCAGATGGGAATGAACGTATCTCCCGTCGTTGTTGAAGATGACAAACTCGGTCGCATGATAGACAAGATTGTAGAATCCAGCGACAGGACCCTGAAATCTCTGGATGTGGATGATGGCGACTTTGGTTTTGGCGATGACAGTTCGCAGATTGAAGAAGCGCCCGTAGAGTCAGAGGTTGATGATGCGCCTGTTGTAAAATTCCTCAACAAAATGTTACTGGATGCAATCAACATGGGAGCATCGGACTTACATTTTGAACCTTATGAAAAATTCTACCGCGTGCGCTATCGCGTTGATGGCATACTGCGCGAAATAACACAGCCACCGCTTGCGATTAAAGAAAAACTCGCATCGCGTATTAAAGTCATCTCCAGCATGGATATCTCGGAGAAACGCATACCGCAGGATGGCCGTATGAAGCTGGTGCTATCCAAATCACGCACGATTGATTTTCGTGTGAGCACCCTGCCACTCATTCACGGTGAAAAAATCGTAATGCGTATTCTTGATCCGAGCAGCGCTACGCTTGGCATTGAAGCGCTCGGTTATGAACCTCTGCAAAAAGAGCGCCTTATGAATGCAGTGAGCCGTCCGTACGGTTTGGTGCTCGTAACAGGTCCTACCGGCTCTGGCAAGACAGTTTCACTGTATACCTGCCTCAACATCCTGAACAACCCTGGCGTTAATATTTCCACAGCAGAGGACCCTTGCGAGATTCCGCTAGCGGGCATTAATCAAGTTAACGTCAATGACAAGCAAGGCCTCACTTTTGCTGCCGCCTTAAAATCATTCTTACGTCAGGATCCTGACATTATCATGATCGGTGAGATTCGTGATCTTGAAACGGCCGATATGGCGATCAAAGCTGCATCAACAGGCCACATGGTGTTATCTACACTACACACCAATGATGCACCCTCAACGCTTACCCGTCTGCTTAACATGGGTGTTGCACCTTTCAATATTGCATCTGCTGTTTCACTCATTACTGCGCAGCGCTTGGCAAGACGCTTATGTAAACATTGCAAAATCCCATTATCGGTACCAAAAGAAGCTTTATTACGCGTCGGATTTATTGAGGAAGATTTTAAAGAAGACTGGCAACTGTATGGCCATAATCCGGATGGCTGCCAGCTATGTAACGCCGGCTACAAAGGACGCGTTGGCATTTATCAGGTAATGCCGGTTACCGATGCCATCAGCCGCATCATCATGAAAAATGGTACCGCACATGATATTGCAGACCAGGCAAGAGCAGAAGGTGTAAATGATTTACGCCGTTCCGGCGTATTAAAAGTGATACAGGGATTAACCTCCATCGAGGAAGTTGAAGCTTGTACCAATGAATAATTTTCCAGTTTTCTATAAAAATAAATATGACCAAAAACGCGAAATAAATCGCACAGGAAATCACCATGGCAGCCAATCCTAAAACTACAAAAGAAATTACCTATTCATGGGAAGGTAAGGACAAAAAAGGAAAAATAACTAAAGGTGAAATGAAAGCCGCCAGCGAAACGCTGGTGAATTCTACCTTACGTCGTCAGGGCATTACTGTTACAAAAGTTAAAAAGCAAAGCAGCTTTTCCGGAAAAGGGAAAGTCAGTGAAAAAGATATCACCCTGTTTACGCGCCAATTGGCAACCATGATGAAGGCTGGGGTACCGCTACTGCAATCTTTCGATATTGTAGGCAAAGGGCACAGCAATCCAGCCGTAGCAAAACTTTTAATGGATATCAAATCCGATGTTGAAACCGGCAGCAGCCTGAGCACTGCCTTTCGCAAATACCCGCTCTATTTTGATCAATTATTTTGTAATCTGATCGGTGCCGGTGAACAGGCAGGTATCCTAGATACATTGTTAGACCGATTGGCAACTTATAAAGAAAAAATCCTGGCGATTAAATCAAAAATTAAATCTGCACTTTTTTATCCGATTTCAATTATCGTGGTTGCATTTGTCATTACTGCTGTGATTATGATTTTTGTGGTGCCTGCTTTTAAGGAGCTGTTCAGCAGCTTTGGTGCAGACTTGCCGGGGCCAACACTGGTGGTGATGGCAATCTCTGATGGATTTGTACAATGGTGGTGGGCAATATTTGGTTCTATTGGATTTGGCCTATGGTTTTTCTTTTACACATGGAAACGCTCCATCGCAATGCAGGCAACCATGGACAGGTTAATTCTTAAAGTACCAGTCTTTGGCGAGTTAATCCGAAAAGCTACTATCGCGCGGTTTGCGCGTACATTAGCAACGATGTTTTCAGCAGGCGTTCCGCTGGTTGAAGCGCTGGATTCAGTCGCCGGCGCATCAGGCAACCGGGTTTACTATGACGCAACAAAGAAAGTACAGAGTGAAATCAGCACTGGTACCAGCTTGACGGTTGCCATGCAAAACAGTAATGTCTTTCCAAATATGGTGCTGCAGATGACGGCCATTGGAGAGGAGTCTGGAGCGCTAGACTCAATGCTGGGGAAAGTTGCCGACTTCTACGAGGCTGAAGTAGATGATGCCGTTGACGCGCTGGCAAGCTTAATGGAACCTGTCATTATGGTTGTGTTAGGTACACTGATTGGCAGTTTGGTAGTCGCACTGTACTTGCCAATTTTCAAACTGGGCGAAGTAGTAAGTGGTGGTGGCTAGCCAAGCCAATTAAGAAATCAAATAGAAAACGACCATAAATGGTCGTTTTCTATTTGTAGTTGAATATCTAAAAACTTATTTTTTAGCGGCTGCTGTCAACATGCGTTCTATTTCTTTATAAGGCTGTGCACCCAGCATACGTTTACCATCAGCAAAAATCAAAGTTGGCGTACTGGTAACCCCGGCTTTCTTAGCCAATTGACCAACCTTTTCCAATGGCACCTCACAATTACCTGCAGCACTTGGTAATTGATCTCTTAAAATCCAGTCTTCCCAAGCCTTAACACGATTGTTTGCACACCAGATCAGTTTAGATTTATTCGCCGCATCCGGATGCAACTGTTCAATTGGATATAAGAATGTATAGACAGTGACATCTGTAATATTAGCTAGCTCATTGCGCTCTAAACGTTTGCAATATGGGCAATCCACATCTGAAAACACCACCAGTTTACGGCTGCCGTTACCCTTCACTACTTTAATCGCCTGATCGAGCGGCAAACTATTAAAGTCAATTCTGGTCAATTCTTCCAAGCGCTCACCCGTGATATCTTTTTTTGTTTTTGGGTCAACCAGGCGACCTTCAGCGATTAAAAAGGTCAGCTTTTCATCGGTATAGATAATCTGTCCTGCCATAAACACCTCATACAAACCTGCATATGGCGTTTTAGTGACTTTATCCACCTTGAATTTTGGATATGCGCTTTCAACCGCTTTTTTCACACTAGCCTCATCAGCCATCGCAAAGGTTGAAAGTGAACTAAGCAAAGCAATGCTGACTAATTTTTTTAACATTCAATTTCCTTTATATAATTACTATTAAGCCTATCCATTTTGACCACACACCTCACAATCACGCACAGATTAAAGTGTAATCGCCTGTCTAACCAGTCTTTTCTTAATTGCCTGCAGATTAGTCGCAGACAATCCCCAATTCCTTACTTTCTGTACAGCTAAATTTTGGCTTTCAAACAAGTGATACAAACCATTGGTAAGCATCAGCATATTCGATAAGTCGGCTTTTCTGACGCGCGTATAAATCTTTAACAAGCTACTATCGTTAATCGGCTGGTACAAGTGCCGGCTAGATAATATTTCCGTCAGGTCAACAATATCACGAAAACCTAAATTAACGCCCTGACCTGCCATCGGGTGAATACGATGCGCGGCATCACCTGCCAGCACTACGCTACCCCGAACCAAGGCCTCGGCTTTTTTTAATACCAGCGGAAAAGCTGCCGGCGCACTGATCATGGTCAACTGGCCTAACGTCGCATTACCGGCTTGCATGACTTCATGACTGAATGCCGCAGCCTCTAATTGCATCAGGGATTCAGCATACTGACTCGGCGCTGACCACACGATAGAAATCTTATTCCCTGGCAGCGGTAGCCAGGCAAGTATGTCGCAATGCCCGCCTGCATCTGAGCTAACCCACTCTTGCCTGAACCATTGCCGGGCAATATTGTTATGCGGCTGTTCTGTGATGAAATTCGCCACGATCGCAGTCTGCTGGTACTGTTTCTGTTCAACTGCGATGCCAAGCTGCTGTCGCACCCATGAGTTAGCACCGTCTGCAGCAATCAGCAACGAACTTTCGATCGCCTGCTGGTTATCCAGCTGTAATGTTGCCTGCTTTGGTGTTGAATTTAGAACTTTGCATTTGCTACCAAACAAAGTACGGATTCCGCAAGCCTGCACCTGCTTTACTAGCGCTTTCCTTAAAACCCGCTCTTCTACAATAAAACCCAGGTCGTCAGCATTGTCATCTTCAGCAAGTAAGGATAATGGCGTAGCTGTGGCATCCCCCCATATTTCCATCGCCTGCATTTCACCAATACGCGATGTATCCAGCAATTGCCATACACCTAAACTACTTAACCATTGCACATTTTTCGGGCTGATCGCATAAATGCGCTGATCCCAATCAGTATCAACTAACTGGCTATCGGCTGTGTGTATCTGCTGATCAACCAGCACTACTTCATGCCCAGCCTTACTCATTGCGACTGCGGCTGACAAACCAACCAGCCCGGCACCGACAATCGTCACATCAACTTTCAGCATATTGTCACTCATTTGCCAAAGCTCATTTTACTGACCAGATATCGCTTAACCGGCTTCACCAGATCAAACATACCAATACCGGCGCTTCTTAACGCCGACACACCTAAAATATCATTAGAAAAAATATTCACCAGAAAATCCGTAAATAACAGTCCATGTTTGGTATCAGTTTTACGGCTGCTACGGTATTCAGCCAGCATTTCGCAGCTGCCTACCTGGTCTGCTGAATTAACAATATGCCGCGCCAGCACCTCAGCATCACGCAAGCCAACATTAAAGCCCTGCCCCGCCACAGGGTGCATGGTCTGCGCCGCATTGCCGACCACAACCAGATGCGGTGTATCAGTTGCCTGCGATTGTGATAGCTTTAGCGGAAAAGTCATGCGTTTTTCTACGCTTAAAAAACGGCCGACCCTGTCGCCAAATTCAGCATGGAATTGCGCTAAAAACTCTGCATCACTTAAGTTAAGCAAAGGTGCAATGCGTGATTTCTCACCAGTCCACACTAATGAAAAATCACGCTCACCATTCGGCAATAAGGCCATTGGTCCGTTAGCGGTAAACCGTTCATAAGCAATATTATTGTGGGGTAGTTCGGCACTGACTTTTGTAATCAATGCATCATGGCCATACTCTTTGGTATCGCGCTTCAAGCCAGCCACTTCTTCCAGACTACGGCCGCCATCCGCCAGCACTACTAGCGCACTTTGCAACTCGTGTACTTCACCATGCCGCTGAAAGCGAACAGCAGCATACGCATCACTGTGTGTAATCGATTCAGCCTGCGCTTCATCAATTAAACGAATCATCGGAAAATCCGCTATCTGCGCATTTAACACCGTACATAACGCACCGTAAGACAACACATAACCCAAAGCTTCCTGCTGATAATCCTGCGCCTGCAGCAGGCTACGACCGATACTGCCTTTCTGAGATACATGTATCGTATTGATGGCAGTAGCATGTGGTGCCAATGTTTGCCAGACACCCAGTTTTTCGAGAATACGCCGTGTGCCGAAAGACAGCGCCAGCGCGCGTGTATCCTGATTGGCAGCGCCTTGCTTGCGCACTTCAAGCACGGTACTGCCAATATTCTGTTTTGCCAGCAGCAGCGATAACACCATACCAACTGGGCCGCCACCTACAATAACAATGTCTTTATTTTTCAGCATTATTGCGCCATTACACTTTCAATGTCTGCTACTGATTTTGGTGCCTCAATCGTAATCACATCGCAGCCATTGGCGGTCACCAGCACATCATCCTCGATGCGGATACCGATGTTCCAGAAATGTTCTGGCACGTTTTCTGCCGGGCGAATGTAACAGCCGGGCTCAACCGTCAGCATCATGCCTGCCTCCAGCATGCGCCAGTTACCAGCTTTATCTTTATACTCACCCGCGTCATGCACATCCAATCCCAGCCAGTGTCCGGTGCGGTGCATATAAAACTGCCGATAGGTACCACTTTCCAACACTGCATCTTTGCTACCCTTGCACCAGCCAAAATCTATAAACCCTTGCACCAGAACATCCAGAGCGGCCTCGTGCGGCATATTCCAGTGACTGTTCGTGTTCACTTTAGCAATAGCTGCCGCCTGTGCCGCCAGCACTAACTCGTACACATCTTTTTGTGCTGCGCTGAATTTTCCATTCACCGGAAAGCTACGTGTAATGTCGGAAGCATAGCCATCCAGCTCGCAACCGGCATCAATCAGCAGCAGGTCACCATCATTGAGTCTGGCGTTATTGGCGTTGTAATGCAGCGTACAGGCATTAGCGCCGCCCGCAACAATACTGGTATAAGCCGGAGCTTGTGCGCCAAAGCGATAGAATTCATGCAAGAACTCCGCTTCGATCTCATACTCCATTTTGCCGGCACGCACTTTTTGCATGGCGCGTTTATGGGCACTAGCAGCAATACTGGCTGAACGACGCATCAGCGCCTGTTCGGCCGGCGACTTGAACAGCCGCATCTCATCGAGCAATTTACGCACATCGGCAATATCATCGGGGGCACTAACGCCGGTACGCACCTGCGCTTTTACCTGGTTCAGCCAGCTGGTTACCTTTGCATCCCAAGCCACATCAGCGCCCAGGCTATAAAATAATTTAGCTTGATTTGCTAATAACTTAGGCAGCATTTCGTCGAGATGGGCAATTGAGTAAGCTTCATCAAAGCCAAACTCCGTGATTGCAGCGGCAGGGCCAAAACGAAAACCATCCCAGATTTCGCGCTCCATATCTTTATCTCGACAGAATAAAATACTTTTCGGCGCCTGACCTTTGTGCACGTCCTCGGCAAGCAGAACCAGCACTGACTCAGGTTCTTTAAAACCGGTGAGGTAATAAAAGTAGCTATCAAAGCGATATGGGTAATGACTATCACGGTTACGAGTTGCTTCCGGTGAGGTCGGGATGATGGCGATGCCTGCCTGCATGCTTTGCATCAAGGCGAGGCGGCGGTTTTTAAATTCAGTGATATCAGATAAAGTCATAATATTATTTCTGCTGGGCTTATGATCAGCTGTTTTAGTCTTAGCTATTTAGCAATTGACTATCAAGTGTCTGTAAACGTTCAGGGGTACCGATATCATGCCACGCTCCCTCATGGTGAATGCCGCTGACAAACCCCCGCACCATTGCAGCCTTAAGTAAAGGCGCCAGCTTGGCAGCCTCACCGCGCACGATGTCTGCAAACAGACTGGGCTGATAGATACCAACACCGGAGAAGGTCAGCTTTTCAGTGCCTTCAACGCTCAATTTGCCACTACTCAAAGTAAAGTCGCCGGTGGCATGCTGCGGAGGATTATCCACCATCACCAGATGCGCAATATTAGGCGGCACCAGTTTTAACGTGCCAAAATTAATATCGGTATACACATCCCCATTCACCACCAAAAATGGCGCATTGCCTAGCAAAGGCATTGCATTGGCGATACCGCCAGCGGTTTCCAGCGCTATTTTTTCAGGCGAATACTGAATGCGCACGCCCCATTTGCTGCCATCACCGAGAGCGGCTTCAATCTGCTCACCCAAATGCGCATGGTTAATCACAATATCCTTAAAACCGGCTGCGGCTAAACGCTCCAGATGCCAGACGATCAGAGGCTTGCCACCTACTTTGAGCAAAGGTTTTGGCGTGTGATCAGTGAGTGGTCGCATGCGCTCACCCCTGCCTGCCGCCAGAATCATGGCTTTCATCAGAATGTATACCCTACCTGTGCCTGTTTATTTTCTAATACATCCAATAAGCGCAATAATGGCTTCAACTCAATATAGCGCTCGCATACTTTATGCAGATAGTGCATGACCAATGGCATGTCTTTTAAATAGCCTTCCTTGCCATCACGATGGTAAAGTCGTGCAAATATACCCAGTATCTTGATATGACGCTGTGCGCCCGTATATTCAAAATCACGGTAAAACTCGCTAAAGTCTGCGGGCACCGGCAAACCCTGTTTTTTAGCGGTCTGCCAGTAACGTACCAGCCAATCAATGATTTTTTCTTCATCCCAGCTGATATAAGCATCTCTGAGCAGTGATACCAGATCATAAGTAATCGCACCAAAAACCGCATCCTGAAAATCCAGTACACCGGGGTTATCGTGGCACAGCATCAGATTACGTGAGTGATAATCACGATGCACATAAACCTGTCCCTGCCCCAGAATATTCTTATTAAGCAAGGCAAAAGTCTTTTGCAGAACTTGCTGCTGCTTGTCATCCAGAATAACGTTCAAATGCCTGGTGATATACCAATCCGGAAATAATTGCATTTCGCGTGTGAGCAATGCCTCGTCATAATTTGGCAACACGCCCGGCTTGCTTGCGAGCTGCAACTTGATCAAGGCCATATTGGCATCATGATATAAAGCCGGAGCGGTTGTTTCGTTAAGCTGGCTTAAATAGGTAACATCGCCCAAATCACTTAATAGCAAAAACCCCTGCGTAAGATCCTGCGCAATCACTTCAGGTACATGCATACCAGCATTACCGAATAACCTGGCAATACGCACAAACGGCTCACAATTTTCATGTGATGGCGGCGCATCCATGGCAATCAATGTTTTATCTGCAAGATGCACCCTGAAATAACGTCTGAAACTTGCATCTGCAGAAGCAATCGTTAATGTGAATTCCGAATGCTGCAAGGTATGTTTTAGCCAGTTGCTAAGCGCTAACTGCCGATCGTCTGTATGGATGTTATTCACAACAAAATTCCAACTCTTATATAATTTTTTGCTGAATCAGCGGTAGTGTGCTGCCTGCAAATGTCAAACTTACAGGCACTACCGCCAAGTTTTGATTGCCAAAAACTGCAATTTATGAGATTTTATCACTGATAAAATAAAACAGTTTGCCAATATACTCGTGCCTTCAACTTCTCTGCTACATTCCGTGCTCATTCCAATGGTAATTTCATGCTAAAGAATCGCGTCATAGCTAGTCTCGCTGCTATCCTGATGGCGCACAGCTCCATTTCCGATGCTGCACAGAACTTGCTGCAAGATCATGTATTGAACTCGAAAATGCTATTGCAGCTTCGCCCCGGCATGACTAAACCTCAAGTACAGTCTGTTTTGGGTGCGCCACTTATTCCGGATAACGCGCACGACGACCGCTGGAATTATATTTACCAGCGGCGGCAAGGCAGCGAGATAAAAGAACAGCGTCTTGTCATTCTGGTTTTTGAAAACGGATTACTGAAATCAGTGCGTGGAGACAACATTCCAACCAGCAGTGATGCATCCAAGACCAATGCGGCAGAACTCGCTACTAGTCCTAGTATCGTTACTTCGAGTCAAAAAACGGAGAGTAAGAGCTTAAATAAGCCGCCAGAAAAAACCAATACTGAACTGACAGCAGCACGTCAAGACAGCAGTGCAAAACAAAGCAGTAAACCGGCTAACGAAACGGATGCAGTTGCAGAAGGTGGTATCGTCATTGATGGAGAAAAACTGGAGCTGCATCTAGACCGCAAAATGCGCGCTATCGGCAATGCGTCTATCCATCAAGATAAACAGGATGTTTTTGCTGACAGCCTCGAATATGATGTGCTGAACGACGAACTCCATGCTGCTGGTAACGTACGCATAGAAGTAGACAACGCCAAGATAACCGGCCCGGAGTTGCGTATGCAGCTATCCGAGAGCGTAGGTGAAATGCGTGATGCGTCGATCAGCATGACGAATCCCATGACTTCTATCATGCAGAAACGTCGCACAGTCAGCTCTGAAACCTTTGCCAGAAGACTGGGTGACCTGCAGAGTCAGCAGATAGGCAGTGATGATTCATATACCTCGGCTGATGGCTTACCCATAACCGACGTCAGCACCAGCCAATCCAACAATCCATTCACACTGAACACAGCAAGCCGTGCAACAAAAGCCCGCGGTGACGCCAAAGCAATCCTGTTTGAGGGTGAAGATAAAAAGCGACTGTTAGACGCTCGCTACACGACCTGTGAAGCCGGTGTTGATGACTGGTACATTAAGGCCAGCGAAATATCACTTAACGATTACACAGATTCCGGCAGTGCTAAAAATGCCCGCATCGAATTCAAAGGAGTGCCGATACTTTACACACCCTGGATTAGCTTTTCATTCAATGATCAGCGCAAAAGCGGCTTTCTCGCGCCTACCGTCGGCAGTACCAGCCGTAGCGGCTTTGAGGCATTGGTACCTTATTACTGGAACATCGCGCCGAATATGGATGCGACACTTGCTGCACGAGCTCTAAGTAAACGTGGCGTGCAGTTACAGGGTGAATTCAGATATCTGCAAGATAACTTTTCCGGTACCAGCAATTTAGAATACCTGCCTAGCGACACCCTCAGCAACGAAACCCGTTACTATGCAAACCTGAAACACCAGCACAGATTCGGAAACGGCTGGTCAGCCGGTTATAGCCTTGAAAAAGTATCGGATGACCAATACTTCTCAGAAATGTCCACGCGCATTGTCACTACCAGCCGAGTCAATCTGCCGCAACAGTTTAATTTAGATTACGCAGATGAAAACTGGCGTTTTAATGCCATTGCACAAAAATTTCAGACGCTCCAACCAGATACACTCAAACAAAATTTATATCCATACGAGCGCCTACCGCAGATGACACTGGTGGGTAATAAATATTATGGTGACATCAATGCCAATCTGTATTCGCAACTGGCAGTATTTGATATTAATAAAAATGCACCTCTCACTGCGACGGGTGACCCGCGAGTAACCGGAACGCGGACTACGATAAACCCCAGCATCAGCATTCCGTTCACAAGACCCTATGGTTATGTAACACCAAAGTTTGGCATACATCACACTAACTATAGCTTGAATGACGACCCATTCAAAGAGTCGTCTTATCAGCGCACCTTGCCAATATTCAGTCTGGATAGCGGACTGTATTTTGACCGGGACTTTAAAATAGCTAAGCGTGGCTATTCGCAGACATTGGAACCGCGCCTGTTTTATGTGTATATTCCTGAGCGCGACCAGTCAAATATCCCGATTTTTGATACCAGTCTCACTGACTTGAACTTCAGCTCTCTATTCAGCGAAAACCAATTTGTAGGCAATGACCGGATTAACAATGCCAATCAGGTCAGCTTTGCATTGACCACACGCTTTATCGAAAGCAGCACTGGCACACAGCGATTGTCTGCTTCTATCGGGCAGCGCTATTACTTCGCCGATCAGAAAGTTACATTGCCAGGCGCAGCACCACGTAAAAACAACAGCTCAGACATCATCGCCGGCATCAGCGGTCAACTTAAAAACAGCTGGATCATCGATGCATTCTGGCAATACAATACGGACGACTCGAATTCAGTTCGCTCCACGATTTCAGGACGTTACAATCCAGAACCGGGAAAAGTGCTGAATCTAAGCTACAGCTACAGGCAAGACTCTATTGACCAGAGCGACTTGTCTGCGCAATGGCCGCTAGGTAAAGGCTGGTATGGCATTGGCCGTGCCAACTACTCATTCAGGGAAAACCGAATCATCGAAACAATCGGTGGTTTAGAGTATGATGCAGGATGCTGGCAAGCTCGATCTGTCATACAGCGTGTGAGCACGGCTACGGCAGAAGCCAACTATGCGCTCTTCTTCCAGCTCGAGCTGGGTGGACTGGCCTCAATCGGTGCTAATCCGCTCAAGATTATCCAGCGCAATATTCCAGGTTATGTCAGCACCGGGCTGATACCTGATACCAATCAACAACCATATTACGAGTAACTATGTTGCGTATTTTTGTTCAAATCTTATTATTCAGCTTATTAGGCATTAGCCATTTCACTGCATCCGCAGCGGAAATAGTCAAAATGGATCGCATCGTTGCGATTGTTGATCAGACAGTGATCACAGAACAGGAACTGGAAAGCCGCATCCGCACTCTTACGGCGCAGCTTACAAAAAAAGGGGCAGAACTGCCTCCGGAAAATGTTCTGCGTAAGCAAATTCTGGAGCGTCTGATTTCTGATGCCCTGCAATTGCAATATGCAGCACAAACAGGCCTGAAGGTAGATGATAATCAGCTCGACAAAACCATAGAGCGCATTGCAGAACAAAATCAAATGTCTGTAAAAGAATTTGGTGATGCATTAAATGCAGACGGCATCACTATGGCAAAATTCAGAGCAGACATCCGTAATGAAATTACGATCGCCCGTTTACGCGAGCGCGAAGTAGAGAGTCGCGTTAATGTCAGTGAGTCAGAAATCGATAACTTCCTGACAACCCAAGCCTCCAGCAATGAAAATCGTGATGAATTTGAAATCTCACACATTCTTATCCGCACACCGGAAGAAGGTTCTACTGAGGACGTGCAAAAAGCCAAAGCCAAAGTTGACGAGGCAATCAAAGCGCTGCAGGATGGTGCCAGCTTTGAAAAAGTTTCGGCAAGCTATTCTGACGCACCTAACGCGCTAGAGGGTGGCAATCTGGGTTGGAAAGCTGCCGCTCAGTTACCGGCATTATTTCTTGATGCATTAAAGAGCATGCAAGCTGGTGAGACAACGCCTGCACTGCGTAGCCCAAACGGGTTTCATATACTAAAACTTACCAATAAGCGCGGCGGCAACTCGCCTCTAGTTATTGAGCAGACGCACGCGCGACACATCCTGATCAAGCTGACTGAAATCGTATCCGAAAAAGATGGCAAACAAAAAATGGATAACATCAAAGATCGTCTGGATAATGGTGAGAAATTCGAAGTACTTGCACGTCAGTTTTCTGAAGACGGTACAGCATCAAGTGGTGGCGATCTGGGCTGGGTAAATCCGGGAGATACCGTTCCCCAGTTTGAAAAAGCCATGAACGAGCTAAAAGACAACCAGATCAGTGAACCTGTTCGCAGCCCATTCGGCTGGCATATTATTCAAGTACTCGAACGCCGTAAACAGGATATGAGTAAAGAAGCTGCTCGCCTAAAAGCGCGCCAGGAAATCCGTGCACGCAAGGCGGACGAAGCTTATCAAGACTGGCTACGTGAATTACGTGACCGTGCTTTTGTAGAGTACCGGCTTGAAGATAAATTTTAACCTTTAAAATATTTTTATCCTGCCCTTTGAACAACACGCCACCCCGCATTGCCATCACCGCTGGCGAGCCCGCAGGCATAGGTCCTGACCTGTGCGTCTTGCTCGCGCATAAAGCTTTAAATGCGCAAATAGTCGTCATCGCTGATCGCGACATGCTACAGGCTCGAGCAGTTCAATTAGGTGTGACACTTAATATCCAGCCTTTTACTGAAAGCCATAAACTGCCACATAGCGGCAACGGCTCACTGACAGTTTTACATCGAGCAATAAACAGCCCGGCAATCCCAGGCACGCTGAATGCGCAAAACAGCGAATATGTATTAGAAACACTGAGGACGGCAGCATCAGGCTGTGTATCTGACCAGCACAAAACCAATATCTTTGATGCCATGGTCACCGCACCTGTCCACAAAGGGATTATCAACGATGCTGGCATCTCGTTCAGCGGCCATACCGAATTTCTCGCTGAACTGACCAATACCGAACAAGTCGTCATGATGCTGGTCGGCGGCGGCATGCGCGTAGCACTGGCTACCACTCATCTGCCATTAAAGGATGTGCCGCAAGCGATTACCCAGCGCAGCCTGGAAACGACCATTCGCATTCTGCATCATGATCTGGTCACAAAGTTCGGCATTGCAAACCCGCGCATTCTGGTAGCCGGCCTGAACCCGCATGCAGGTGAAGATGGCTATCTGGGTCGCGAAGAAATTGACGTTATCAATCCAGTGCTGGAAAAACTGCGCACAGAAGGCATGAACCTTATAGGTGCACTGCCGGCAGATACCTTGTTTGCCAAACATCATTTGAGTAAAGCAGATGCAGTGCTGGCCATGTATCACGACCAAGGCCTGCCTGTACTCAAACATGCCAGCTTTGGCGAAGGTGTAAACGTAACACTGGGCTTGCCGATCATCCGCACCTCTGTCGATCATGGTACCGCACTGGATCTTGCTGGCACCGGCAACATCGAAATTGGCAGTCTATTGGCTGCTATTGAACTGGCTATATCGTTAGCCAACAACAAACAATAAAGTACACTCAACATGAAACACGTTGCAAAAAAGCGCTTCGGCCAAAACTTCCTCACCGATCAAGGGGTGATTGACAGTCTGGTGTCGGCAATTTCACCGAAGGCAGATGACCTCATGGTTGAAATTGGCCCAGGTCTGGGTGCACTTACCAAACCGCTACTGCAAAAACTTAACATGCTGCACGTGGTAGAAGTCGACCGCGACATCATCGCCTGGATGCAAAAAGCGTACGCAAAAAACAATATAACCATACACAACTCAGATGCCCTCAAATTCGATTTCAGCTTACTCGGTGAAAACCTGCGCGTAGTGGGTAACTTGCCTTACAACATCTCGACGCCCATTCTGTTTCATCTGCTCGACAACGTAAAAGTCATCACCGATATGCACTTCATGCTGCAAAAAGAAGTGGTCGAGCGTATGGTGGCCGACCCATCCACACCGGCTTACGGCAGGCTAAGCGTAATGCTGCAATATCGCCTGCAAATGGAATACCTGTTCACCGTACCGCCCGAGGCGTTTGACCCGGCGCCAAAAGTGGAGTCTGCGTTTGTACGCTGTGTACCGCACGCCAAGCTGCCATTTGTTGCGAATGATGAAGCACTATTTGCAAAGGTTGTGACTGCTGCATTCGGCCAGCGCCGCAAAACGCTGCGCAACACGCTTAAAGGTTTGCTGGATGATGACGGCTTTACTGCGCTCAACATCGACTCACAGCAGCGCGCCGAGAACCTTGGCGTTGCCGAGTTTGTGACCATCGCCAACTATTTAAGCGCCATTTAAATTACAGCCATATAAATGCAAAGCGCACAAATTCAAATATAATTTCGAAAAATTCAATACTCAACCTTTTAGGAAAATCTCATGCGTATCATTCTTTTAGGCGCACCTGGCGCTGGCAAAGGCACACAAGCTACTCACCTGCGTGAAAAATTTAATATTCCACAAATTTCCACCGGCGACATGCTGCGCGCAGCGGTTAAAGCCGGCACACCGTTAGGCCTGGAGGCGAAATCCTTCATGGACTCAGGCGGTCTGGTACCGGATGCTGTGATTATTGGCCTGGTAAGCGAGCGTATTAAAGAAGCTGATTGTGCCAATGGCTTCCTGTTTGACGGCTTCCCGCGCACCATTCCGCAGGCTGAAGCAATGAAGGCAGCAGGCGTAGGCATTGATTACGTGGTTGAAATCGACGTACCAGATGAAGCAATCGTAGAACGCATGAGCGGTCGCCGTTCACACCCTGCCAGCGGCCGCACTTACCACGTTAAATTCAACCCGCCAAAAGTAACAGGCAAAGACGATGTAACCGGTGAAGATTTGGTACAGCGTGACGACGACAAAGAAGAAACCGTGAAAAAACGTTTAGAAGTTTACCATAGCCAGACTAAACCACTGGTTAAATACTACACAGACTGGGCTAACAGCGGCAAAGAAGGCGCACCTAAGCATGTATTTGTGAACGGCTTAGGCGACATGAATGTGATTCGCGATAATATTTTTACAGCATTGAAATAACATCTTCAAGGGGGATGCTCTATCCCCCTCACCCCCCTTTTACAAAGGGAGAAGCACTACCTCCCTAACACTCCAGTTATTCAAAAACAATATTCATCAACCCTCACCTTAACCACTTCTGCCGCGCCTTAGTTTTAAGTAAATATTGAGAGACTTCGGTAGGCGGCTGTCTGAGCGAAGCGAGTTTCCGACTAACGCTCAAGATTTATTTAAAATTGACGATTAAGCTGCAAGTGGTAGCTTTTTCTTTGGTTTCTTTCTTTTGGCTACGCAAAAGAAAGAAACTCGTTAGTCGGGCGAAGCCGACATATCTATTCAAGACAAATAACGCCCCCTTATTAAGCTGCATTAAAAATGCTCGCTGCGTAGATTCCTGCCTGCGCGGGAATGACGCTACGAGAAATCGCATTATTCACCCGCGAAAGGTATAATCTCGCTATTCGCTTAATATTCAAGAATAGTTAAATTATGCAACAGCAGTACCCCTTCAAAGAGATCGAACAATCCGCCCAGCAATACTGGGAAACCAATCAAACCTTCGCTGCATCAGAACAATCCGACAAGCCCAAATACTACTGCTTGTCCATGTTCCCCTACCCTAGCGGCCGCCTGCACATGGGGCACGTGCGTAACTACACAATTGGCGACGTATTGAGCCGCTTTCACAAGATGAAAGGCTTTAACGTCATGCAGCCTATGGGCTGGGATGCGTTCGGCCTGCCTGCTGAAAATGCTGCAATCAAAAACAATACTGCTCCTGCTGCTTGGACCTATAGCAACATTGAACACATGAAAACCCAGCTCAAGCAACTAGGCTTGGGCGTGGATTGGAACCGAGAAATCGCGACCTGCAAACCTGAATACTACAAATGGGAACAATGGCTGTTTACCGAGCTATTCAAAAAAGGTCTGATCTACAAAAAAACCTCTACCGTAAACTGGGACCCAGTCGACGGCACCGTGCTGGCGAATGAGCAAGTGATCGACGGCCGTGGCTGGCGTAGCGGTGCGCTGGTTGAAAAGCGCGACATCCCACAGTACTTTATGAAAATCACAGCTTATGCCGAAGAACTGCTGAACGACCTCGACAAACTGGATGGCTGGCCTGAGCAGGTTAAAACCATGCAGCGTAACTGGATCGGCAAGAGCTACGGCTGCGAAGTTGAATTCCCGATCGTTGGCCAAGATGGTAATCTCAAGGTATACACCACGCGTCCTGACACACTGATGGGTGCCACCTATGTAGCTGTTGCGGCTGAACATGTACTTGCAACACAGGCTGCCCAAAACAACCCGGTGCTGGCTGACTTTATTGCAGAATGCAAACGCGGTAGCGTCGCTGAAGCTGATATCGCGACAGCAGAGAAAAAAGGCATGGCAACCGGCCTGTTTGTGACGCATCCATTGAATGGCGAACAGTTGCCAGTATGGGTTGCCAACTATGTACTAGCCAGCTACGGCGAAGGTGCCGTAATGGCAGTACCGGCACATGACGAACGCGACTTTGAGTTTGCAGGTAAATACAGCCTGCCAATCAAAGCTGTCATTAAACATGCAGAAATCGACACCTTGCCGATGACAGAACATGGCGTATTGTTTGATTCAGGCGAATTTGATGGCTTGGATTTTGATGGAGCAAGTACTGCGATTGCAACTGCACTATCTGCCAAAAACCTGGGCAAGCGCCGCACTCAATACCGCCTGCGCGACTGGGGTGTTTCACGCCAGCGTTACTGGGGCTGCCCTATCCCTATCGTGCACTGCCCAAGCTGTGGTGAAGTACCGGTACCTGCGGAACAATTGCCGGTAACACTGCCGGAAGATGTGGTCATGGATGGTGTAGGTTCGCCAATCAAGAAAGACCCGCATTTTTACGAAACCACTTGTCCAAGCTGTAACGGTAAAGCAACTCGCGAGACCGATACACTGGACACATTCTTTGAATCGTCATGGTACTTTGCACGTTACGCCAGCTTTGATAGCAACACTGCCATGGCCGACGAGCGTGCCAACTACTGGCTGCCGGTTGACCAATATGTAGGCGGCATTGAACATGCGATTCTGCATTTGCTATATGCGCGTTTCTTTAACAAACTGATGCGCGATGTTGGTTTACTCAACAATGACGAGCCGTTCACCAATCTGCTCACACAAGGCATGGTGCTCAAAGACGGTACCAAAATGAGCAAGTCCAAAGGCAACACAGTTGACCCGCAGGAACTGATTGATACCTATGGCGCAGATACGGCACGTCTGTTCATGATGTTTGCAGCACCGCCGGAGCAAAGTCTGGAGTGGGCTGATAGTGGTGTGGAAGGTGCGCATCGCTTCTTACGCCGCTTATGGAAAGCCGTTTATGAACACGTTGAACTGGGGTCAGTTACCGCTTACGCCACTGGTGATTTAAGCGCCGAACTTAAAAACCTGCGTCGTCAACTGCACCTGACTATTGAAAAAGTGGCTGATGATTATGGCCGTCGCCATAGTTTCAATACCGCAATTTCATCCGTAATGGAATTGATGAATGCGCTGGCTAAAATTGAAGGCACTGACGATACAAGCCGCCAAGTGCGCCAGGAAGTTCTGCAAAATGTTGCGCTACTGTTAGCACCAATTGTGCCGCACGTTTGCCAGACTTTATGGTCAGAGCTTTGCCCAGGCAGTCACATTCTGGATACAGCATGGCCAACGGCAGACCAAAGTGCCATGGTGCAGGACAGCATTGAATACGTGATCCAGGTCAACGGCAAACTGCGCGGCAGCATCAGCGTAGCTAAAACTGAAACCAAGGAAAATATCGAGAAGCTGGCACTGGAGCAACCTTGCGTACAGAAATATATTGAAGAAAATATGTCTGTGCGTAAAATCATTGTGGTGCCAAACAAACTTATTAACGTTGTCGTAGGATAAACCATGCAAAACGCACTCCCCTTAGTAAGTATGCGCAGAAATACGGTTATAAGTATCATCATGCTGTTAACGCTCGCATTGTCTGCCTGTGGTTTTCAATTAAGGGGAGCTGCTGATCTGGCATTTAAAACGCTGTATATTCAAGGCGGCAAGTTGAGCATCTCCAGAGACCTGACACGCACCCTTAAAGCCAATGGTGTACAGGTGGTTGATAAAGCTGAAGATGCCGAGCTGTTACTGGAACTATTAAGTGAGAGCAATCAGAAACGCATTCTGTCACTGAGTGGCGGCGGTCTGGTACGTGAGTTTGAGCTGATTTACCTGCTTAATTTCAGGGTACGTCAAGCTGGCAGCCCAACTTGGGGACCGGTACAGACACTACGCGGACGCCGCGATTTTTCTTACAGCGACGATGCTCTGCTCGGTAAAGCTGAAGAAGAAGCCCGACTTAATGCAGATATGCGTAACGATGCTGTACGTGAGCTGCTGCGTCGTTTAACCGCAATCAAGCCTGCTGCTGCACAAAAGTAATATTCATGCGTTTGGCTCAGGCTCAACTGGAATCGCATCTCAAACAAGGCCTGCAGGCACTGTATGTTTTAGCAGGCGACGAACCATTGGCACAGCGCGAATGTCTGGATGCCATCCGTGCCGCCGCCCGTGCGCAAGGTTACGATGAGCGTACCAGTTTAACGGTTGAACGCAATTTCAACTGGCAGCAACTGCAGAATTACGGTCAATCCATTTCACTGTTTGCCAGCCTCCGCTTACTCGAGCTCAATATTCCTTCAGGAAAACCCGGCGTAGATGGCGGCAAAGTACTGCAGGCCTTGGCTGCAAAAACACTGCCTGACACCACTGTCGTCATCATACTGCCAACGCTAGAGCGTGACGCTAAAAACAGCGTATGGTTTAACGCACTGGAAACCCAGGCACAAACCATCACACTCAATGAAATTGATGCGGCTAATTTGCCTAAATGGATCGCCAACAGGCTTGCGCAGCAAGGTCAGCATACCAGCGCGCAAACTCTGGAATTTCTGGCGCATCAGGTTGAAGGCAATCTGCTGGCGGCCAATCAGGAAGTACAGAAACTAGGGTTACTCTATCCGCAAGGCGAACTTTCAGATGAAATCGTGCGCGAAGCTGTACTCAATGTATCGCGCTATGATGCGTTTCAATTAGGTGAAGCCGTGCTGCAAGGCGATGCCGAGCGCACGGTGCGCATTCTGCAGGGGCTGCAGGATGAAGGTGAGAATGCAGTAGCGGTCATGAACCCGCTGATGTGGGTGTTAAGGCCATTGGTGCGCATTAAGCAAGCGGAAATGCGTGGCGAGAATATCAACAACGCCATGACTAACGCCCGCATTTATGGTGACAGGCAAGCTTTGGTCAAGCGTGCCTTATCACGTTTAAGTTTGCGCCAGCTGGAAGCTGCCCTACAGAAGCTGGCAGATATAGACAGAACCGCCAAAGGCGTGATGTTAGGTGATGCCTGGCTGGAAATCTCCAGACTTTGCTTTGGTTTAGCGCGCGTACGCGGACGCTAGATACTGCTTTTTGTTAGGTGTTTTTTGTGCACTTCTTAATCGATAGCTAAAGGGTTTTTCTTCTATAAATACATTTCTTAGGCGCATTACTGCGTTGCGCGGTGCTCGCAACCTCGCTGTATATTGCATACTATCTCGGCTTCTGCGCTCCGTGCGTCTTGTACTGCATCCTAAACTCTGCATTTATAGAAGCACCCTAAAAAGCGTATAATCTAAAAATATACTTTATATAACGACGATCATTCCGTGAATATTCAACAATACATGCAAAATATTGGCATTGAGGCACGCAAAGCGTCTCGCCTGATGGCCAGCGCCGATACCAACCAGAAAAATATTGCGCTCAACGCGATTGCCAAGGCAATATTGCGTGAAAAAACCGCCTTGCTTGCTGCCAACAAGCTGGACCTCGATGCGGCGCGTGCAAATGGGCTCGATGATGCGATGCTGGACCGCCTCACGATCACCGAGAAATCCATTAACAACATGGCAGAAGGCTTGGCACAAATTGCCAGCCTTGCCGACCCGATCGGTGAAATGAATAATTTCAAATATCGCCCAAGCGGTATTCAAATCGGCCAGATGCGCGTTCCACTCGGCGTTATCGGCATCATTTATGAAGCGCGTCCAAACGTAACTGTCGACGCAGCAGGGCTATGTATTAAATCAGGTAATGCCGCAATCCTGCGCGGCGGTTCTGAAGCGATCCACTGCAACCAGGCATTGGCAAAACTCGTACATGAAGGTCTCAAAGAGGCTGGCCTGCCAACAACGGCGGTACAAGTAGTTGAAACGACCGACCGTGCTGCAGTAGGCGAACTGATTACGATGAAACAATACGTGGACGTAATCGTGCCACGCGGCGGTAAAGGCCTGATTGAGCGCATTTCCAACGATGCGCGTATTCCAGTCATTAAACATCTGGACGGCAATTGCCACGTGTATGTAGATGACGATGCTGATTTTAACAAAGCACTGCGTATTCTGGAGAACAGCAAAACGCAGCGTTTAGGTACCTGCAACACTGCCGAATCACTATTGATTGCACGTTCAGTCGCAGCAGCTATGTTGCCTAAACTGGCCGACATGCTTACCAGCCATGACATTGAGATTCGCGGCTGCGCAGAAACCTGCGCACTGGTAAAACAGGCAAAACCTGCCACGGAACAAGACTATTACACCGAGTATCTGGCTGCGATCATTTCATGCAAAGTCGTAAGCGGCTTGGATGAAGCAATTGAACACATTAACGAGCACTCATCCCAGCACACTGAAGCGATTGTGACCGAGAATTACACTAAAGCCAGAAGGTTCCTGCGCGAAGTGGATTCCAGCAGTGTCATGGTGAATGCATCTACCCGTTTTGCCGATGGCTTTGAATATGGTTTTGGTGCCGAAATCGGCATCTCGACTGACAAACTGCACGCACGCGGCCCAGTTGGGCTGGAGGGTTTGACCTCATTGAAATATGTAGTGCTGGGCGACGGACAAGTTCGCGCATAAGCTAAGGCTCTGCATTGAACACCGCCACAAACCTCACAGCCAGAATGCCAGCCATTGGCATTCTCGGCGGTACGTTTAACCCCATCCATTTCGGTCACCTGCGCATGGCGCAGGAACTTGCAGATGCCCTGAGCCTGGATACAGTGCGTTTTATTCCGGCAGCGAACCCGCCACATAAAGATGCTCCCGCTATCAGCGCTGGACAGCGTGCTGCCATGGTAAAGCTCGCCATTGCTAATAACGATAGTTTCGTTTTCGATGGCCGTGAACTGCAACGAACTGGCGCTTCCTATACTTTAGATACACTGTTGAGCCTGCGTGAAGAATTAGGCGAAAACACCAGCATCACGCTTTTTATGGGCAGTGACGCCTTCACAAAATTTGATACCTGGCACCGCTGGCAGGAAATCATCAGGCTTTGCCATATTGCGCTGGTACAAAGGCCGCAGCTACGCGGCCATGATCATAAGTTATCAAAAACACTGGAAACCTTTTTACAAAATCACTACTCCGAGAATAGTGATGATTTGCATCTCCACGCGTCTGGTTTTGTTACCATGCGCCAGATTACGGCGCTGGACATTTCATCAACTGCCATTCGCCACGCGTTACAACATGGTGATTCGGTACGCTATTTAATACCGGATAATGTGATTGAATATATTCAGCAACATAAACTTTACTGCTAACTGCAATTTACACTTTTACGCTATGCCATTACAGAATATTGCGAGCCTGCCACAATGAAACACACCCTGCCACGACGTTTATCCGTCTTATCACTGCTAGCCCTGGTGCTGACTGTCAGCACTTGTGGCGTTAATCCGGTCACTAAAAAGCATGAACTACAGCTGATTTCGGAAGAAAAAGAAATCGCTATCGGCACTCAGAACTACTCGCCTACCCGTCAATCTCAAGGTGGTGATTACGTGCTGGACGCCGAACTGACAGCCTACGTACAAAGTGTGGGGGATAAACTGGCTGCGGTTTCAGACCGCAAGCTGCCTTATGAATACAAAATCATCAATGACTCCGTACCCAACGCGTGGGCAATGCCGGGCGGTAAAATCGCTTTCAACCGCGGCCTACTCTACGAACTGAACAGCGAGGCAGAACTCGCCGCAGTAATGGGGCATGAAATGGTGCATGCCGCAGCGCGCCACGGCGCAAAAGGCATGGAGCGCGGCATTATGCTGCAAGGCGCGATGATTGCGGTTGGCATCGGCGCACAGAATACCGACTACGCAAACCTGATTGTTGGCGGCGCACAAGCTGGTGCCCAACTGGTTAACAGCAAATATGGCCGTGATGCAGAAAGCGAATCTGACCTGTACGGTATGCAGTACATGAAAAAGGCAGGCTATGACCCAACAGCAGCCGTGACGTTACAGGAAACTTTTGTGCGCTTAAGTGCAGGCCGCAAAAGTAATTTCATAGAGGGTTTGTTCGCAAGCCACCCGCCTTCACCCGAGCGCGTAGCAGCTAACAAAGCGACACTGGCACAGGTAGGTGCCGGCGGCGAATGGGGTAAGGAAATCTATGCGAAAAAAACTGCAAAACTCAGAGCCACCCATAGCGCCTACAAAGCCTATGATGAGGCAGTAAAAGCTCTCGGCGAGAAAAATGTCGACAAAGCCAAAACGCTAGTCAATCAAGCCATTGCCATTGAGCCGCGCGAAGCGCGCTTTCAGGAACTGTTAGGCGACATTGCGCTAACGCAGAAAAAAAATCAGGATGCACTGGCGTTTTACGACAAAGCGATCAAATTACAGCCGGATTACTTTAAACCGCACATTCAGAGCGGCATCGCACTGTTTAACATGGGCAAAAAAGCCGAAGCTGAACCGTATCTCAAACGCGCCAATCAATTGCTGCCAACAGCGCCGGGACATGCACTGCTAGGACAGCTGGCAGAAAGTCGTGGCGACATCAATGGTGCGTTGCAGCATTATCAAGTTGCAGCCAGCTCTAATTCAGATATTGGTAAAGATGCCGTCGCGCGTGCCGTGCGCCTTGATTTGCCGCGTAACCCTGCCAAATATATTCAGTCTGGAGCACAAGCAGACGGCGCGGGGAATTTATATGCGGTGGTACAGAACAACACGCCATCCGCCATTGACCGCGTTCAAGTGCGTGTCATCAAGTACGACGCACAAACAGGCAGAGCCGTTGCTCAAAGCGGTTTGTTAACGATTCGTGGTGTAGCTGCAGGTAAGCGCAATCAGGTAGCAGTAGGCGAGCACGTTAAAAGTGCAAAAGACGTACAGCTTTATAAAGTGGTCGTAGAATCAGCTGAACTGGCGCAGTAAATTCAACGTCTCAAATTAAGTAGCCGGTCTCGCCCGGCTGGCGACCTCATTTCTTTTGCTTAGCCAAAAGAAATGAGGAAAAGAAAAGGCTACCCTCTACCGCTCTTTCTTCCGTTGCTCGCCTTAATGAGCGGCAATCGGAAACTCGCCCAATATAATCAATTGGGCTCAAACAACCGCTTGCCGAAATCCCCCATTAAGTCTGCGCTACTCAGCGCGGTAGAAAGGGTTGAAATTGACGCAACCATTTCTGCTTTAAACAACTGCTATATAACTTATCGCTAAACTATATAGATGTTTTAATAACCAAGACTTACCCAACATACAGAGCCCACTGCTGACGCGCCTCAATTTTGCGTAAATCTTGAGAGTATTCGGCAGACGGCTGTCTGAGCGCTAGCGAGTTTCCGGCTGCCGCTCAAGATTTATTCAAAATTGAGGATTAAGCGGCAGGTGGTAGCTTTTTCTTTGGTTTCTTTCTTTTGGCTAAGCAAAAGAAAGAAACTCGCCTAAAGGCGAAACACAAGCTGAAAACTTATAAAAAAATAGTTTGAAAATCACACGAGAACGACCATCTACAAGCTAAATTCAGCCTCACCCTGCCAAGGCACCACACTCAAACATGGAGCAGTAATACGCTGCTGCAAACTGGCAAGATTTTCGGCAAACATCGGCATATCTGGCCCAACCTGATTAGCCACCCACCCTGCCAGCTCAAGACCACGCACTTTAATCGCTTCAACTGTCAGCAAGGCATGATTAATACAGCCCAAGCGCATGCCAACCACCAGTATGATCGGCAGATTCAATTTAACCGCAAGATCAGCCAGCGTCTGCTGACCATTCACAGGCACAAAAAATCCGCCAGCACCCTCAACCACTACCACATCAGCCATTTCTGCCAAGGTATGGTAACTGCGCACAATCAAATCCACATCAATTTCAACACCGGCTTTTTCCGCGGCTATGTGCGGCGCAATTGCAGGTTCGAAATGATAAGGATTAATCAACTCCAATGCAGCAGGCACGTTGCCGGCTTCATACAAGGCGACCACGTCATCGTTAACCAGCTGCCCTTGCCAGATACCATGCTCACTCCGTTCGCAGCCTGATGCGACAGGTTTCATGCCTACCGCACTTTTGCCGCTGCTGACAAAATGCCGAAGCAAGGCACTGGCAACATAGGTCTTGCCTACATTGGTATCAGTACCCACGACAAAATATGACTGCTGCATGACTGCTATCTTTGTCTGGGTTTGAAAGTGATTGGCGAAATGCCATCTTCGAATTTTGGATTATCTTTGGCACGCCAGGCATGTGCGTAGACTACTTCGAATGTGGCTGGCAGTTTGCCATCATGCTGCCGGAACTGTTCATATTCTGCTTCCAGCCGAGCAAAGTAGCTGCGGCCGAGCAGACCGCGTGCGCGGCCATCTGTTGCATTGTGCGCACCGATACTTTTCAAGTCGCGCATTACACTTTTCACATCATCATAAGTCAGGGTGAACCGTTCTACATCAAGCACCGGTGCACTGAAGCCGGCACGCACCAGCGCATCGCCAATATCGTGCATATCAATAAACCTGCTTACGCTGGTATGGCCGTTAGCGCTGGCTGCATCGCTGGCTGTTCTTAACTCGCGCAATGTGTCTGGCCCAAAGGTACTGAACATAAGTAAGCCTTCCGGCTGCAACACACGGTGAAACTCCTGCAAGGCAGCATCCAGATCATTGCACCATTGAATCGCCAGATTTGACCAGACAAAACCAACACTGTTATCGGCCAAAGGCAGCGCCTCAATATCAGCGCAGAGCAGATTTTGTTTTTTATTGCTCAATAGAGACTTAATCTGATGCGCAAGGCCAAGGCTGCTACGTGTCTTACGCGTTTTCTGCAGCATCTGGTGCGCAAAATCCAGTGACACCACCTGTGACTTTGCATAGCGTTTTTGCAGAGCATGGCTTGCGAGCCCGGTACCGCAGCCTGCATCAAGAATAAACTGCGGATCAATTTTCACAAGATCAAGTCGGCTTAGCATCTCCTCGCGTACCTGTTTCTGCAATATTGCAGCTGCATCATAGGTTTCAGCCGCGCGGCCAAAAGAAGCACGCGCCCGCGCTTTATCGATGCGGTAAATATCGTCTGTCATCATAAATTACTGTGTGGGCGGTTCTAAAAACTGAACAACTGCTTCAATGAAGTGTTCCTGGTGTGAAAGAAAGGGCGCATGCGACGCACCGGCCATTACACGCAGAAAACCTGTCGGCAGGTTCTGCATCATCCAGTGAGCGGCCTGTACCGGTGCCAGCGTATCGCGGTCACCGTGAATTAATAATGTTGGCTTTCGTATATGCTCAATCTCTGCGCGCAAATCGGTTTCCAGCAATATATTCAGTGCGCGGAACAATGACTGTGATGATGGTGTCGGGCGCTCTGCAAATTTGTTACGCAGCAGTTTAACCGTACCGCGCGCATCACTTGAACCCATGCACTGCAAAGTCAGGAACTGCGCCATCGTTCGGTGATAGTCTTCATTCACACTGTCAGCAAAGTTACTGAACACATCCGGGTCAATACCCGCATCCCAGGTAGATTTGTACTCGATATTGGTCTGATCAAAACTTTTATTTACAAAACATGGGGTTGATCCTACCAGCACCAGCCTGCGTACCAAGTCTGGGTAGTCCAGCGTGATACGCATTGCCACCTGTCCACCCAGTGACCAGCCCAACACATCGGCATCAGCAGGCAAGGTTTCAGCCACTTTTTCTGCAACTGCATGCAGATGAAACGGCTCTATCGGGCGGCTAAAGCCCATTCCGGGCAAATCAACAATATGCAAAGTAAATAATTTACTGAGTTTTTTAACCAGAGGCTGCCATACTGCACCACTCATACCCCAGCCGTGAATCAGCACCAGATTGGGTCCGGCACCAATGGTTTCTACATGCACATTATTTGGAGTTACATTCATAAAACACTTTCTGCCTGATGAATTGCCGCTACCAGTTGCTTCACATCATCCAGACTGTGGGCGGCCGATAATGAAATACGCAGCCTTGCGGTACCTGTCGGCACGGTAGGCGGACGTATCGCCGGTACTAGAATACCATGTGTCTGCAAGTACTCGCTAACTGCCAGTGATTCCTCATTGCCGCCGATAATCAACGGCTGAATCGCCGTATCTGATTCTAGCAGCTTCCATTTTTTGAGCTTTAGATTTTGTTTGAGATATGCGATTAAGGCATTCAGATTGGCACGCAGATCATCGCCCTGCTCAATCAGCCGCACCGAAGCTGACAGCGTTGCCGACAGCGCCGGTGGTGCCGGTGTTGAATATACATAGCTCTTGGCTTTTTGAATCAGATAATCAATCACCACTAGTTCGCCAGCTACAAAAGCACCAGCGACGCCCGCAGCCTTACCTAAAGTTGCCATCACAATGATGCGCGGTGATTTAATCTTGAAGTGATTCAGGCTGCCCTGCCCATGCTCGCCCAGTACGCCAAAACCATGTGCATCATCCAGATACAGATAGGCATCATACTTTTCGCACAATGCCAGATATTCCGGTATCGGCGCAATGTCGCCATCCATGCTGAACACCGCATCGGCAGCGATCATTTTATGTTTGGCTTTGCTTATTTGCAGGAGCTTTTCTAATGCCGCAACATCGTTGTGCGGGTAACGATGAAAATCTGCGTAAGAAAAATATGCGCCATCGTTGAGGCAGGCATGATTCAATTTGTCTGCAAATACAGCATCACCGCGACCCATCAGGGCGCCGATCACACCAATATTCGCCATGTATCCGGTAGAGAATAGCAATGCAGCCGGCAGACCTACAAACTTTGCGAGCTGCTTTTCCAGTGAATCATGATAGCGATGATGACCGGTAATAAGATTGGACGCACCGCTGCCGACGCCGGAATCTCCCGCTGCCTTCTGCATCGCAGCAATCAGTTCCGGGCGATTAGCCAATCCCAGATAATCATTACTGCAAAATGACAAGTAAGGCTTCTGGTTGGCAACAATATGCTCTGCCTGCGGGGAATCCAGCAGTCGGCGCTGACGCAACAAGCCATTAGCTTTGCGTTGTTCAAGCTCTTTTTGTAAAGCCGCTAACATTTAGATTTTATTGATACCAAGTTTTGCAAACAGCTGCTTATCCGTGTCCGCTTCCGGATTGCCTGTGGTTAAAAGTTTTTCACCATAGAAAATACTGTTAGCGCCAGCCAGGAAACACATAGCTTGCGTACCTTCACTCATGCTTTGACGACCTGCTGACAAGCGCACATAACTAGTAGGCATCGTAATACGCGCGGCGGCGATAGTGCGTACAAACTCGAGATGGTCCAATTCTTCAGTACCGTGCAAAGGTGTGCCTTCGACCTGCGTTAACAGATTAATTGGTACGCTCTCCGGCGGCTGCTCCATGTTGGCCAGTTGTGCCAGCAGACCGGCACGCTGGTTGCGTGACTCGCCCATACCGATAATGCCGCCGCTGCAAACGTGAATGTTTTGGCTACGCACGCGCTCCAATGTTTCCAGCCTATCCTGATAGGTGCGTGTAGTAATCACTTCACCATAGAATTCCGGCGCTGTATCCAGATTATGGTTATAGTAATCGAGCCCGGCTTCTTTCAACTGTTCAGCCTGGCCTTCTTTCAGCATACCCAAAGTCGCACAGGTCTCCAGACCCAAAGCTTTCACTTCCTCAATCATCCTAAGTACCGGTTCCAGGTCACGCTGCTTCGGGCCACGCCATGCGGCACCCATACAGAAGCGGCTGGCACCGTTATCTTTAGCTTCTTTAGCTGCGGCAACTACATCATCCAATGCCATCAATGGTTCATTCTCAACCTCGGTATGGTAACGCGCTGCCTGCGGGCAATAACCGCAATCTTCAGAACAGCCACCGGTCTTGATTGATAGCAAAGTACTGACCTGTACCGCATTCGGATCAAAGTTTTCACGGTGCACGGTTTGCGCGCGATACATCAAATCACTGAACGGCAACTCAAATAATGCGACAATGTCATCAACACTCCAGCGATCAACTGTTTTTGGCGTGCATGATTTGTCTAAATTGGCTTTAAGATGATCAGTATTGATGACTGCTTCATTACTGGAAGCTGCCGGTGATGTTGTTGCCGATTCAAGCATGTGCGTTTCCTTGATTTACAGCATAACTACCGGCTTTGAATCCGGCACTTACACTGGTTTAATAACTTATTGAATATGGTGCATTATACCTTGTCAACAAAAAGCCCTGCAAATTTTGAACAACAGATTAAAATTTAAGCACATTTTCAATTCTATCCTGCAGCAAGCCTGCATGCTATGTGCTGATCACAAGGGTGGAGAACATGGTCTTTGCAGCGACTGCCTGCAAAGCTTACCGTGGCATACTGCACCAAAGTGCCCACAATGCGGCCTGCTATCGGATGGCCAAATTTGCGGTCATTGCCTGCACTCTGCACCCAGCTTTGATGCGACACATGCCTTATTCAGCTACGACTATCCGCTGGACCGGCTGCTACAACACTATAAATACAAAGAATCACTGCATCTGGCAGATACTTTTGCGTCTTTATTTATCAAACAATTGCTTGTTACTGCACAGAACAATCATGCTCAAACAGACCTGATCATACCCATGCCTATGCATAACGAACGCCTCAAACAACGCGGATTTAATCAGGCATTGGAAATAGCGCGCCTTATCAGCAAGAACAGGCAAATCAAACTCGACTTTACTTCATGCCAGCGCACCAGACTTACGTCGCCACAGGCAAGTCTGCCGCTAAAAGAGCGTATCAAAAACATACGGGGCGTTTTCCAGTGTAATAATAGTTTGCAAGGCCTTAACATTGCACTGGTCGATGACGTGATGACCACCGGTGCCAGCCTGAATGAATTAGCCAAAACTTTAAAACAAGCAGGGGCGGCACATGTAGAATGCTGGGTGATCGCAAGAACACTGCCTAGACCACACTGATAAAAGACCTACTGATAAATTTATGTTTACTATCGTTTTATTTGAACCAGAAATACCACCCAACACCGGCAAAATAAAGACCAGTAATTTTGTAATATTTCATTAGTATCTCTCTTGCATTATTCAATTAAATCAGTAATATAAAATCCATATATATCATTACTTGTGAAAATTTATGGAGCGCATTGCTCTTTCTAACCTTAACATTGAAGGCTCCTTCATTGACAGACTGCACCTAATACTAGATGACTATGGAAATGTAATTACACTTCCTCTTCTGTGGACAATACATCTTTCCTGTACAGGCTGTGTTTTTAGCTGGTCCAAGAAAGGGACTTTCAGCAATACTCAAGCAAAGTTCCAAAACAGTAAGCATATAGCTGTTGAAAATACTTTCTCCATGCATCCAGTTAGTGAAAACACCATTGATAATTACGTTGGCCATGTTTTTCACTTCCTAAAATATATTAATGAGTTATATAAAAGCAAAAAGACACCCTCTGTTCATAACACAGAATTAGTTACCACCTGTTTTATTAATTATTATCTCAATTCTGAACTCCCCAAAAAACTTCAATCAATTTCTTCATTAAATGCACATCAAGCTGCAATATCAGCTTATTTCTCATTCCTTTATGAACTTGAAATAAAAGACATTGTTAAATCAACTATTTACCGTAAAACTAGACAGCTAATTGCAGAAAATGACAGTCGCGTAAAAAAAATTAATTATGTTAGTAAGTATGAACGCTCATACCTGCTAAGTGCATGTAATAGTCAAAGTGTTGAATTGCATTAATAATTGACCCACCAATTGCATTTAAAATTGACCCACCCTTAGTTGTTAATTTAGCATAAATTTATTGGGTTGGTATCTTGATGCCTCTCTCCTTTTGACTGTGTGCAGTGCTGTGTTTATAGCGGAAACTATCATTACCTGTTTCAACAATATGGCATCGATGTGTTAATCGGTCCAATAAAGCCGTTGTCATCTTC
>LNAP01000766.1_pt2 | contig 58934 bp, 43 predicted proteins | sample 602601 | NCBI WGS metagenome assembly LNAP01 (sample SAMN02440304, study PRJNA202911) | soil metagenome | biome: Subtropical and temperate rainforests or woodlands; isolation source: soil samples (1 kg each in a 20% v/v slurry with milli Q water) were... ...
TCACCGAATTCATTGACCACAAAGGCAATGTGAGTCGAGGCTTTGCGCATCTGTTCCAGAGCGTTGAGGATCGAATAGCTGTCAAGCAAATTGAGGGTCTTGCGCGCCAGGTGCTCGAGGTTTGGCTCGTTGCCGGACAGGTATTCCTTGAGCAATTCCTTCTTGTGCACGAAGCCCAGCGGCTCATCCACCGCACCATCGCGAATCAGCGGCAGGCGCGAGTAGGACGAATGCATCAGCCGTGCACGGATGGCTTCCGCGTCGTCGGACAGGTCGATGTGATCGACATCGGCGCGCACGGTCATCAGCGTGCGGATCGGACGCTCGGCCAGTTGCAAGACACCGCTGATCATCACGCGCTCGCGGCGATCGAACAGCTCCTCGCTCGGTGCTTCGCCGTTGTCCAGCAGATCGGAGATCTCCTCGCCCACCTCTTCCGCCGCCAACTTGCGACCGCCCAACAAACGCAGCACAGCGTGGGCCGTACGCTCACGCATGGGTCGCAGGCCCTGCATGGACTTCTTGCGCCGGGCCCGGGCGATCTGGTTGAAAATTTCGATCAGGATCGAGAAACCAATGGCCGCGTACAAGTAGCCCTTCGGAATGTGGAAGCCCAGGCCTTCAGCGGTCAGCGCGAAACCGATCATCATCAGGAAGCCCAGACACAGCATGATGACCGTCGGGTGTGCGTTGACGAAACGCGTCAGCGGCTTGCTGGCGACGATCATCAGGCCGATGGAGATGATCACCGCGATCATCATTACCGCCAGTTCATCGACCATGCCCACCGCGGTAATCACCGCGTCGAGGGAGAACACCGCGTCGAGCACCACGATCTGCGCGACGATCGGCCAGAACTGCGCGTAAGCCGTGCTGGATGAGCGTTCGCCAACATGACCTTCGAGTCGCTCGTGCAATTCCATGGTCGCTTTGAACAACAGGAACACACCACCAAACAACATGATCAGGTCACGACCGGAGAAGCTCTTGTCGAACACTTCAAACAGCGGCTGGGTCAGGGTCACCAGCCAGGAAATACTCGCCAGCAGGCCCAGGCGCATCAGCAGCGCCAGTGACAAACCGATGATTCGCGCACGGTCGCGTTGCTCGGGGGGCAGTTTGTCCGCGAGGATCGCGATAAACACCAGGTTGTCGATGCCGAGCACCAGCTCCAGCACGATCAACGTCAGCAGGCCCAGCCACGCGGTGGGATCAGCTATCCATTCCATAAAAACGTCTCGATCTCTTCAGTGAATTCAGAATGCCGGACACGGCAAAGCGCGGCGCAGAGGCCGTGGAGTTGCAATGGCAAGGGTGTTCTGAAATCGAAAGACCGGGTGTTTCACGCGTGTCAAACGCGCACGGTGGCGCGAAGAAGAAGGATAACCGGGAGGCTCCAAAAGGGTGTTCATGCAAATCCTGAAAGGAAAAAGGCATTCGAGCGTACATGTGAAAGCGACTTTTCCTACAGCCGGAAATCATTACAAAATCTGTACACCTCTGGATTTCCAATGTCCGACAGATTGCTCGCGAAGCTGTTGCTTTCAGCGGTTTTTCACCCGCTCGATGTACCGCACCACCGCCGCTGATTTCTCGAACCGTCGATGAATCAACGACAACCACGAGCTCGCCTCACACCCTTTGATCGACCGGTACAGCACGCCAGGCAAACCGACATGCCCGACCACCGACTCCGGCACCACCGCCACGCCCTGCCCCAGCGACACCAGCGCCAGCACTGCCACCAGCCCGCCGGGTTGCGCGCCCAGTTTCGGTGCAAACCCGCCCTCGGCAGCGACTTGCAAGGTGCCGCTGATCTGTTCCGGCAGGATGAACGTCTCGGCCTGCAGATGCTCCGGGCCGATCTCGGTCAAACGGCACAACCAGGATTCGCTCGACAGCGCCAGCACAAAGCCTTCCGCGTCGAGGCGGATGGCGTCCAGGCCCTCGGGCAAGGTCATGGGTGAGCGGACATAACCGATGTCGAATCGCCCTTCGAGCACCATCGTCGGCAACGACACCATGGGGCTTTCGCGCACATTCAGGCTGACGTCCGGACACTCGCGACTGAAAGCCTGCACCTGCTTTTGCAGCAATCCCGAGTACACCGCCGAGGCCACGTAACCCAGTTCGATATGGCCTATATCCCCGCGTCCGGCGCGCTGGGCATTTTGCTGGGCGTATTCGAATTGCCGCACCGTCGCTTCAGCTTCGATCACCAGCGCAGCGCCGGCTTCGGTCAGGCTGACTTCCCGTGTCTGGCGCACGAACAGGCGCGTGCCGAGTTCGTTCTCCATGTCCTGGATCTGCCGAGTCAGGGTCGGCGGTGCGATACCGAGCTGCTCGGCGGCGCGCGTGAAGTTGCCTTGCCGGGCAACGGCCAGAAAATAGCGGAAATGCCGTATATCCATCGGTGCATTAGCTCAAAGGTAATGAAGTCCCGTTTTCCGGCTAACAATGACAGCAAACGGTCGCGATAAGCTCGTGGTGCAATCACAGTAGAGAGCCCATGCCATGTACGTCAAACCCCTTAGCGCTTCCGCGATCAATGGCCTTGCCCAAAAGGCAATCACATCATGAGCCGCGTCAGTCCGCGTCTGACGTTGTTGACGGCTTCCGGCGTCTGCTCGCTGATCGTCCTCGACACCAACATCGTCGCCGTCACCCTGCCCACCATCGCCCGGGACCTGGGTGCGAACTTTGCCGACATCGAATGGGTGGTCAGCGCCTACATGCTCGCTTTCGCCGCCCTGCTGTTACCGGCAGGCAGCATCGCCGACCGCTTCGGTCGGCAGAAAACCCTGCTCTGTGGCCTGGGCTTGTTCATTCTCGCGTCCATCGGTTGCGGCGCGGCACCCACGGCGTTGTTCCTCGACATCGCCCGGGCAATCAAAGGCGTCGGTGCGGCATTGTTGCTGACCTCGGCGCTCGCCTCCATCGGCCACACCTTTCACGATGAGGTTGAGCGGGCGAAAGCCTGGGCGTTCTGGGGCGCGTGCATGGGCGTGGCAATGACCGCTGCGCCGACCATTGGCGGGCTGATTACCGAATACATCGGCTGGCGCTGGATTTTCTACCTCAATTTGCCAGTGGGCCTGTTTCTGATGCTGATGGTCTGGCGCGCGGTGCCGGAATCTCGCGATCCCCAATCCGCACGCCTCGATCCCTGGGGCAGCCTGGCGTTCAGTGCCAGTCTGCTGTGCCTGATCTGGGGCCTGATCGAGGCCAACCGGATCGGTTGGAACAACCCGACCACCTACACCCGAATGATCGGCGGCGCGCTGTTGTTGGGATTGTTTGTCGTGATCGAGCGGATGCAGCAGCGGCCGATGGTTGACCTGCAATTGTTCAAGCACCCACGCTTCATCGGTGCGCTGCTGGGCATGTTTGCCTATGCCGGCTGCGCCCAGGTGATGATGACGTTGCTGCCGTTTTATCTGCAGAACGGCCTGGGTTTCTCGGCCATCGCTTCAGGGCTGGGGATGTTGCCGTTTGCACTGACCATGCTGGTTTGCCCGCGTATCGGCGTGCGCCTGGCCAGCCGTTTTGCCCCGGCGACGTTGATGGCCACCGGCTTGACCCTGGTCGGCAGTGGCAACCTGCTGAGCGCCTGGGCGGTCAGCAGCGGCGGATACCTGCCCTTCGCCCTGGCCATTGCCGTGACGGGCGCCGGTGCCGGGCTGCTCAATGGCGATACACAGAAAAACATCATGGCCTGCGTGCCGCGGGAGCGCACCGGCATGGCGTCGGGCATGAGCACCACCATGCGCTTCAGCGCAATCGTGCTGGCTATCGGCGTGTACGGAGCGTTGCTGTCCAGTCATACCGAGCAATTGCTGCGCGCCAGTCTGTCGGCACAGGGGACGCAATGGCAAGACCAGACCCAGGGCATCGCCTCGCGGGTGGTGGCCGGCGACATGACAGCGGCGCTGGGCCTGCTGCCGGAAACCGCGCGCAGCCTCGTCGAACCGCTGGCCCGGCAGGCGTTCGTCGGCGGCTTCAGTCTCTTGCTGTTGATCGCCGGCTTACTGGCATTGCTGGGAGCGCTGGTGGTGGGCACGCTGATGCGCAATCCGATCCCCGCGCCATCGGCCGCCGCCATTAACGCGAATGCTTGAATGAAGCCAGCACCCGTACGGCATTGGCGTCGCAGCCCATGCCGTCGGGTTTCGCCTGAATATCGTCGATCACCGCCAACAGCTTTGACTTGCTCTGCGCCAGGTGCCGCTGCATTTCTTCAATCTGCTCGACTTTGCGCTGGAGACCCGCCATCAGTTCGTCGTGCTTGAATTCCCCGGTCGCGGTGTCCGGCATCAACTGTTTCAACTCTTCCAGACTGAACCCGGCCTGCTGCGCGCACTGGATGAGATACAGCGTTTGCAAGACCTGCTCGGGATAATGCCGGTAGCCGTTCGCCCGGCGTTCCACTTTCTGGATCAGGCCCTGGGCTTCGTAAAACCGAATGCGCGACGGGTTGAACCCGCTTAACTGCGCCAATTCACCAATCTTCATCTCAGCCTCATTTGCCTGCTTGACATTAAAGTTAACTTTAAGCTTAGCCTCTGCTCTTCACTGATGAGGAGTCAAGCATGTCGCCCTTCCAAGCGTTGAATTTGCCCAACGGCCAGACCATCGGCAATCGCATTGCCAAAGCGGCAATGGAAGAGAACCTTGCCGATACCGGACAGGCGCCGTCCGATGCGCTGTTTCGGTTGTATCAGGCCTGGGCCGGGGGCGAAGCCGGATTGTTGCTGACCGGTAACGTGATGATCGATCGTCGTGCGATGACCGGCCCCGGTGGCGTGGTGCTGGAAGATGATCGCGACATGGAACGCTTTCGCCAATGGGCAACAATTGGCCGTTCCGGTGGTGCACACTTCTGGATGCAGCTCAACCATCCGGGGCGCCAGACCATGGCCAACCTCGGCCAGCAAGCGTGGGCGCCCTCGGCGGTAGCGCTGGATCTTGGTTCATTTTCCAGGATGTTTGCCGAACCCAAACCGATGTCCGAAGACGATATCGCCGAGGTGATCACACGCTTCGCCATCAGCGCTGCGCTTGCTGAAAAAGCCGGGTTCACCGGCGTGCAGATTCATGCGGCACACGGTTACCTGCTCAGTCAGTTCCTGTCGCCGCTGACTAACCGTCGAACTGACTGTTGGGGCGGCTCCCTGAAAAATCGCGCGCGTCTGCTGCTGGACGTTGTCCGCGCCGTTCGCCAATCCGTGTCGCCGCAGTTTTGTGTCGCGGTGAAGCTCAACTCCGCCGACTTCCAGCGCGGCGGATTCGATGCCGAAGACGCCCGACAAGTGATTCAGTGGCTCAACGATTTGCAGATCGATTTGTTGGAGTTGTCGGGCGGCAGCTACGAAGCCCCGGCCATGCAAGGCGAGGCGCGCGATGGCCGGACCCTGGCGCGGGAAGCGTACTTTCTGGAGATGGCCGGCGAACTGGCCAGCGTGGCGCGCATGCCAGTGATGGTGACGGGCGGCATTCGACGCCTGGCAATCGTCGAACAGGTGCTCGACAGCGGCATCGCCATGGCCGGCATCGGCACGGCGCTGGCCCTCGAACCGCAGTTGGTCAAACACTGGCGCGAAGGCCAGGACAGCCATCCGCAACTGCCGCCGATCCGCTGGAAACGCAAGCCGTTGGCCGCGCTGGCGAGCATGGCCGTGGTGAAATTCCAGCTCCATCGATTGAGCCGCGGACGCACGCCGCGACCTGCAGTGTCGGCGGTCTGGGCGCTGATCCTCGACCGCTTGTACATCAGCCGCCGTACGCGGCAGTACCGGCAGGCGATGGGCAAATAATCGAAGGTGGGTTCAAAGGATGAAGTGATCGAGTTGATAGGGACTGTCTGGTCTCGCTGACGCCGGGAGATCGCGTCGACCCTAACGGCCGGAGAAACGCAGTCGCGAGAGCTGCCGCAAATCCCCTGCGACGTAATAGTCATGGGTCCAGCTGTCATCCGCCGTCAGCGGATGGACCTGCTTCAGCGCAAGCTTCCTGGCGAAATAGCGAAAGCGGTAATGCTCGTAGAACCGCAGCAACTCCAAACCGTAACGATCAGCCAGGTCGGTATCGCCACGAACGATCAGGTAGTTTTCGTCGTTGCCATTGCTGGCCGCAGCACTGAGGTTGTGGCTGCCGCTGATGATCGTCGGCGCGTCGCTGGTGAAGTCAGTGACCACGGCTTTGGTGTGCACCAGCAGGTTACCCTTCTGGCCTTTCATGTTCTCGCGAAGCCAGCCTTCCAGCCCGGTGTTGAGCAGCGCGGTAGCGGCGAACTCGGCGCTGCGGTCGGCGTGGAAACCGGTAATGCGGCTGGCGGTGTTTTGCAGGCCGTAACGCAAAATGTCGTCGTGGGGCTGGCCGAGCAAGGCGTTGAGGATGTCGTCGGGCAACGCGAACGCAGTGACGAACAACACGTCCTTTTTCGCGGCGGTGATGATCTCGACGAACTCACGCAAATCGCCTTGACCCGAGCGCGGGGAGAAGCCGGCGAACAACGGCTGCTGTGGGCCCATCGGGTTGTGTTGCGTGATCCATTGCCGGGTGGCGCCGACGTCGGCCGGTGTCGCCCAGACCTGCTCGAAGGTCCGCAGATAACTGGCGCTGACGCTGGCATCGTCCAGCACATGCACCACGTTCGCCTGGCGATAAACGCCATTGGGTGTGAAATTGGTGCTGCCACAGAGCACCGCTTCGGGCTGAAGCTGCCCGGCTGCATCGACCCGGCTCAGCACCATGAATTTGTTGTGGAAGATGTTGTGGGTGATTCGCCCGCGCTTGTTGGCCGCCGGGATTTTTTCCAGGCTGGCTTCGTTGATGGCGGTGTCGTCATCGTCGGGTTGCGCGTGATACAGAACACGAACCCGCACGCCTCGCTCGAACGCCGCGTTGACGGCATCGACGATCACCTGCAACTCGTACTCGTAAATGGCGATGTCCAGCGCCCACCGATCATCCACCGCCCGCTCGATGAATCCCAGCAAGCGCCCGAGCAGACCATTTTCCAGCCATTGCCGAGGGGCGTCGGGCCAGGCCTCGATGGGCAGGTTTTTGTTGGCACTGATCAGCGCGTCAAGGTCGGGAAACTTGCGCTGGAACGCCTGACTGGCGGCCACCGCGCGGTTGAAGATGACACTTTGATGCTGCGGCAGGCCATTGTCGGACGTGACGGTCACTTCCAGGCATTCGCCCAACTGCGGTGCGTCAGCGCTGCCGTACGCCAGGTGAATCCGGTAATGGATCGTCATGCCCGGATTGACCGCGTAATCGGCCCAGCGAAATTTCTGCAACGGCGCGAGGTCGCTCGGGGTGGCGTGAAACTGCGGGAACGTATGAGTCTTGCCGGGAAACGTCAGGCTGTTGAACAGGAACAACCAGGGCTTGCTGCCCTGCTGTTTTTCGATGGCAAAACCCAGCAAGCCTGTGCGACGGGATTCGGCCAGGTCCATGGCCAGCAGCACGCCGTTGGTGCCGGCGTAGGCCTTGACGCGAAAATCGTCCTGACTGTTTGTAGCGAGAACACGCATGCTTCACTCCTGTGAATGGCGGCGTTCAGAGCATAGGACAGCGCTGCGCATTGGTCGGGATTATCCGATACCGAGGCGACCCTATCGCGAGCAGGCTCGCTCCCACAGAGATCTGCGGTGTTCACCGATCCCCTGTGGGGGCAACACAATACTCAGCCTGAAAGCAAATCGTCGATATGCCGATAATCTGCCTGCAACTCTGCCGCCAACTGCTGCGCCCGCCCCAACCGAATCGGCCCGCGCTCAATGTCGATCAGAAGCCCTGGGCACTCTAGCGTCGGCAACCCCGACCAATCCTTCAACCGCCCATCCGTCACCAGCAACCACCGCTGCTGTTCCCCCGGAAAGCGTTTTTGCCGTGCCGCGAGCCATCGCCCCGCCTCGCCGAGCGCCGCCAGCAACGGCGTGCCACCGCCCGCGCCAAGGCCATCGAGCCAACCGTGTAAACCGCTGGAAGCTCTTAACCCCTGCACTTGCCACGTGGGTGCATGACCGCTGGCCGTCAACAACGCCAGTCGCGCGCGCTGGCGGTAAGCGTCGTCGAACAGTTGTGCCAGCAAACCCTTGGCATCGCTCAATGCCTGGTGGCGGCGTGTCGAGGCCGAGGCGTCGACGATCACCAGCCACAACTCGTGGGGCGAACGGGTGCGCACATGAAACAGCACATCCTGGCGTTGTCGAGGGCGGCCATTGAGCAAGGTGCCGGGCCAGTTGATCGAGCCGCTGTGCGCAGCCTGACGCTTGCCCTGTTTGCCGTTGGCCAGCGGTCCGGCGCGGGGTCTGGCATTCGCCCCCGCATCAGATCGAGGGCGAATGCCTAGGGCTTTTTTGGCCAGCTCGGCACGTCGCGTCGGGCACCGATCGGCAGCGCCTGGGCAGGCATTTCGCCCCACTGGCCCTGGCCTTCACTCGGGCTGGAATGTTGTGGTGAGGGTTGCTGGGCCTGCTGCGGCGCTGGTGGCTGCGATTGTTCGCGACGACGGTGACGCAAGGCAAATTCGGCCACCGCGTCGATATCGTCTTCGGCAATGGCGCTCGCCCCCCGCCACGCCGCATGGGCGCGGGCGGCGCGCAGCCAGACCAGATCGGCGCGCAGGCCATCGACACCGGCGGCGAAACAACGCTCGGTAATCTGTGCCAGCGCTTCATCGTCGAGGGGGATGCTCGCCAGCGTGCGGCGCGCGCGCTCACAACGTTCACGCAGCGACTGCTGCTGGCTCTCCCATTCGGCGCAGAACCGTTGCGGATCGCTGTCGAAATCCAGACGCCGGCGGATGATCTGGCCCCGTTGGGCCGGTGCGGTATGGCCACCGAGCGCCACGTTCAAGCCAAAGCGGTCGAGCAATTGCGGCCGCAGCTCACCCTCTTCCGGGTTCATCGTGCCAATCAGCACGAACTTCGCTGAATGCCGATGGGAAATGCCATCGCGCTCGATCAGGTTGGTACCGCTGGCAGCGACGTCAAGCAGCAGGTCCACAAGGTGATCGGGCAGCAGATTGACCTCATCGACGTACAGCACTCCGCCGTCAGCCTTGGCCAACACGCCGGGAGAGAACTGTGCGCGACCTTCGCTCAGGGCCGCGTCGAGGTCGAGGGTGCCGACCAGGCGTTCTTCCGTGGCACCGAGCGGCAAGGTGACGAATTGACCGCTGGCGAGCAGGTCCGCGAGACCGCGGGCCAGGGTGGATTTAGCCATGCCGCGCGGACCTTCGATCAGCACGCCGCCGATTTTCGGGTCGATGGCGGTGAGGTACAGGGCAAGTTTCAAGTCGTCGGCGCCGACCACGGCGGAGAGCGGGAAATGCGGGGTGTCGGTCATCTTCAATACTCGGTCATGGTCGGCTATGTTTTGTGGCGAGGGCGCTTGCTCCCGCTCGGCTGCAAAGCAGTCGTAAAACCTGAGAATGCGCTGTGCCTGACAGACTGTGCTTTCAGGTATTGGGGCTGCTGCGCAGCCCGCCGGGAGCAAGCTCCCTCGCCACAGGGTTCACGGTTTGCATCAAGTGTCTTCTTCTATGTCCAGCAACACATTCTCCAGCGCCTCGCGGTATTCGCCCGGTTCCTTCCACATCCCGCGCTGCTGTGCTTCCAGCATGCGTTCGGTCATGTCGCGCAAGGCATGCGGATTATGCTCACGGACAAAATCCCGCGTCGCCGGGTCCAGCAAATAAGCATCGGCCAGCAACGCGTATTGGTGATCGTCAATCAGCTGCGTCGTCGCGTCGAAGGCAAACAGGTTATCGACCGTCGCCGCCAATTCAAACGCGCCTTTGTAGCCGTGACGCTTCACGCCGTCGATCCACTTCGGGTTGGCCGCCCGCGAGCGGATCACCCGGTTCAGTTCTTCCTTCAACGTGCGAATCTTCGGCAAGTCCGGCTGGCTGTGATCGCCATGGTAACTGGCCGCCGCTTCGCCGCTCAGGCTTTCCACGGCGGCGAGCATGCCGCCCTGGAACTGGTAATAGTCGTTGGAATCGAGCAAGTCATGCTCACGGTTGTCCTGGTTTTGCAGCACCGCCTGAACCTGGCTCAGGCGTTGAGCGAACTGGTCGCGGGCGGCAGTGCCTTCGTCGGAACCGCCGTAAGCGTAACCGCCCCAGTTCAGGTACACCTCTGCCAAGTCATCGCGGCTTTGCCACAACCGACCGTCGATGGCGCCTTGCACACCCGCGCCGTAGGCACCGGGTTTCGCGCCGAAGATGCGCCAACCGGCCTGACGCCTGGCCGCCTCCTCATCGAGCCCTGATTGCAGCAGCGTTTCACGCTCGGCGCGGACCTTGGCAGCCAATGGATTAAGATCCTCCGGCTCATCCAGCGCGGCGACCGCTTGCACAGCGGCGTCGAACAGACGGATCAGATTGGCAAACGCATCACGGAAGAAACCGGACACACGCAAGGTCACGTCGACCCGCGGACGGTCCAGCAAGCTCAGCGGCAGAATCTCGAAATCATCGACGCGCTGACTGCCCGTCGCCCAGACCGGGCGCACGCCCATCAGCGCCATGGCTTGGGCGATGTCATCGCCGCCGGTGCGCATGGTCGCAGTGCCCCAGACCGACAGGCCGAGCTGACGCAGGTGATCACCGTGATCCTGCAAGTGCCGCTCAAGAATCAGGTTCGCCGACTGGAAACCGATGCGCCACGCCGTGGTGGTCGGCAGGTTGCGCACGTCCACTGAATAGAAATTGCGCCCGGTCGGCAGCACATCCAGGCGACCGCGACTCGGCGCGCCGCTAGGGCCGGCCGGAACAAAACGACCGCCGAGGGCGTCAAGCAGACCGCGCATTTCAGCCGGGCCGCAGGCGTCGAGTCGAGGTGCGACCACTTCGTGCAGGTTGTCGAGGATGGCGTTGACCTCATCCCAACCCGCCTTCTTGGTGAACGGGCTTGTGTGGCGAGGAAGCTTGCTCCCGCTGGACTGCGCAGCAGTCTCATTTTTTGGGTCCGCTTCGCGAACCAACGGGAGCAAGCTCCCTCGCCACAGAGGCTCGTTCTCGCGGGGTTCGGGGTCGGTATTCAGGGTGTGCTCGATCAGTTGCGCGGCGAACAGTTCCAGGCGTTCGCGGGTATCGCCTGCCGTACGCCAAAGTTCATCGCTGATCGCTGACAAGGCATCCGGCCGAGGCCCGGCCCACGGCTCGGCCAATGCACAATCCAGCGGATCGAAACCCAACTCGAAAGCCTTGGCCAACGCCCGCAACAGACTTGATTGCGCCCCACGGCCATCGCCACGAGGAATGCGCAACAACGCCAACAACGTATCAATGCGCAAACGCCCGGAAGGCGACTCGCCAAAGATGTGCAGGCCGTCACGGATCTGCGACTCCTTCAAATCGCACAGGTAGGTGTCGAGGCGCGGCAACCAGATTGCCGCGTCAGCATCGCTGTCGAGCTTATCGTCCAGCTGCAGCTCGCGGTCGATGTGCGTGTCGCGCACCAGTTGCAGGATGTCGCGCTGCAATTCCCGGGCGCGACGCGGATCCAGCAATTGCGCTTCGTAATATTCGTCGGCCAGCAACTCAAGGTTGCGCAGCGGGCCGTAGGTCTCGGCACGGGTCAGCGGTGGCATCAGGTGATCGATGATCACCGCTTGTGTGCGACGCTTGGCCTGGGCGCCCTCGCCCGGATCGTTGACGATAAACGGGTAGATGTTCGGCAGCGGCCCGAGCAACGCGTCCGGCCAGCAGTTCTCCGACAGCCCCACGCCTTTGCCCGGCAGCCATTCGAGGTTGCCGTGCTTGCCGACGTGGATCACGCCGTGAGCGCCATAGGTGTTGCGCAACCAGAAATAGAACGCCAGGTAGCCGTGGGGCGGCACCAGGTCCGGGTCGTGATAGACCGCGCTCGGATCGACCTGATAACCGCGCGCCGGTTGAATGCCGATGAAGGTCAGGCCTAAACGCAGCCCGGCGATCATCATCCGTCCGCCGCGGAACATCGGATCGCTTTCGGGCGTGCCCCAGCGTTCCAGCACGGCCTGGCGATTGGCCTCGGGCAAGGCGTCGAACATCGAGTTGTAGTCGTCCAGCGCCAGGCTTTGATGACACGGACGCTGGTCGAGGGTGTCGAGATCGTTGCTGACACCGCCAAGCAATTGCTGGATCAACGCGGTGCCGCTGTCCGGCAATTCAACAGGCAGCGGATAACCTTGTGCGTGCAACGCACGGAGGATATTCAATGCGGCAGCAGGTGTATCGAGGCCGACGCCATTGCCAATGCGCCCGTCACGGGTCGGGTAATTGGCGAGGATCAGGGCGATGCGTTTTTCGCTGTTCGGCACCCGCGCCAGATCGATCCAGCGCCGCGCCAGTTCGGCGACAAAATCCATGCGCTCCGGTTGTGGCCGGTAGCACACCACATCGGACTGACTGCGCTCGCTGCGCCACGCCAGGTCCTTGAAGCTGATCGGGCGGCTGATGATCCGTCCGTCCAGTTCCGGCAGCGCGATGTGCATCGCCAGATCCCGCGGGCCGAGGCCCTGTTCGCTGGCCCGCCAACCGGGTTCGTTGTCCTGGGCGCAGATCGCCTGGATCACCGGGATGTTGCGGCGAAACGGTCGCAAGTGCGGGGCTTCGGGGCTGGACTGGGCGAAACCGGTGGTGTTGAGAATCACCCCTGCTTCGACTTCATCCAGCCAGTCCTCGACCACCGTCAGGCAGCCGGGCTCCTTCAAACTGGCCACGGCAATCGGCAAGGGATTTAACCCCGCCGCTTGCAAACGCTGGCAGAAAATATCAATGAACGCAGTGTTCGCCGCCTGCAAATGCGAGCGGTAAAACAGCACCGCTGCCACCGGCTGACCGGTTTGCCAGTCAGCCTGCCAATCACTCAATGTGGCGGGGCTTTTTTGCGGGTGGTAGATCGCCGTACGCGGCAGGGTTTGTGGCTCGGCCCACGCATAGTCGCGGTCCAGCCAGCGATTGGCCAGGCAGCGAAACAGATCGAGGGCGTTGGCCATGCCGCCCTGGCGCAGGTAATGCCAGAGTCGATCACGGTCCTCAGGTTTCACCGTGCTCAGGTCGCTGAGTTCCGGGTCCGGGCGATCATCGCCGGGCACCAGAATCAGCTGCACGCCGCGCTGCGAAAGCTCGACCAGACGCTCGACGCCGTAACGCCAATAGGCAATGCCGCCGTGCAACGAAATCAGAATCACCTTGGCGTGGCGCAGTACTTCATCGACATACAAGTCGACCGAGGCGTGGTTCTGCACCTGCATCGGGTTGGCCAGACGCACACTCGGGTAATCGTCCGGCAACTGCTGCGCCGCTTCGGCGAGCAACGCCAGGCTGGAATCGCCGCTGCACAGGATCACCAGCTCGGCGGGGGTTTGTCCAAGGTCGGCAATGTTGTCGTCCGACACGAAACCGCCGGGCTGGGTCCTGAGCAGGTGCATGGGTTAAACGCTGAGCGCAGCGCGCAATTGCGCTTCGAGTTGCCCGGCGTCCAGCTCCTGACCGATCAACACCAGACGCGTGGTGCGCGCTTCGTCGGCGCCCCACTGACGGTCGAAGTGCTTGTCGAAACGCGTGCCCACGCCCTGGATCAGCAGACGCATCGGTTTGTTCGGGATGGCGGCGAAACCCTTGACCCGCAGGATGCCGTGCTTGACCACGAGTTGGGTCAGCGCGTCCATCAGCAGGCTTTCGTCGGCTTGTGGCAGCTCGATGGAAATGGAGTCGAACGCGTCGTGATCGTGATCATCTTCGCCTTCATGGTGGTGATCATGATGGCTGTGACGGCCGTCGATGTGCTCTTCGGAACCGGCGCCGAGGCCGATCAGCACGTCCAGTGGCAGGCGACCGCTGCTGGCTTCGATGACTTTCACCGCGGGCGGCAGTTCTTCGGCGACTTCAAGGCGCACGCGAGCCAGGTCTTCGGGGCTGATCAGGTCGGCCTTGTTGAGAATCACCAGGTCGGCGCTGGCCAGTTGGTCGGCGAACAACTCGTGCAGGGGCGATTCGTGGTCCAGGTTCGGGTCGAGTTTACGCTGGGCGTCGACCTGGTCCGGGAAGGCCGCGAACGTGCCGGCGGCAACGGCCGGGCTGTCGACGACGGTGATCACCGCGTCAACCGTGCAGGCGCTGCGAATTTCCGGCCACTGGAAGGCTTGCACCAAAGGCTTTGGCAGGGCCAGGCCGGAGGTTTCGATCAGGATGTGGTCGAGGTCGCCGCGACGGGCAACCAGTTCGCGCATCACCGGGAAGAATTCTTCCTGGACGGTGCAGCACAGGCAGCCGTTGGCCAGCTCATAGACCCGGCCGTTGGCTTCTTCTTCGGTGCACCCGATCGAGCATTGCTTGAGGATTTCGCCGTCGATGCCCAGTTCGCCGAACTCGTTGACGATCACCGCGATGCGGCGGCCCTGAGCGTTGTCGAGCATGTGCCGCAGCAAAGTGGTTTTGCCCGAGCCGAGGAAGCCGGTAACGATGGTGACGGGGAGTTTGGCCAGTGTTTTCATCGGATGCCCTTTGGCAAGGTGGCGGGCATACGGGTGCACAGGCCGGCGCGCGGAAGATTTCGCCACCGGATCACCCCGCCCGGTTGTAGTGAGAATTCGTTTCGAGGCAGGTCTCCTGGCTGACGGTGTGCCTGTCGCTAGACTGGCGTTGGCTGCGCCTTCCCGCGGGCTCCAGGGCTGGAGCGTGCAGTGGCGTGGCAGCGAACATCACCGTTCACAGTTGCGGGGGCAGCCGCGGCATCGACCGCGTTCCCTTCTTAGCTTCGGCAAACGCCGAAGAACCTCGAAAGCGCAAGGCTACGCATGGTGCGTGGGCGGGTCAATGTCCGTCAGTTGATTGCAACCCCCTGTGGCGAGGGGATTTATCCCCGTTGGGCTGCGAAGCGGCCCCCTGCATTCCTTCAGGGCCCCGCAAGCAGGTTTTGCGACGGCTTCGCCGCCGAACGGGGATAAATCCCCTCGCCACAGGTAACACTCCTTGTCCTTGCCCCCGAGTTGAGAACCCTTGCCAATTGACGCCCAACCCCCGCCCATGCTCTCCTACACGCCTTGTTACGGGTGCCCTTCACAGGGTGAAACGGTGAATCATGTGCTTTACTCAAAGCCATGTCAGTCCGGTGCTGCCCCCGCAACGGTAAGCGAGCGAAGCGTCAGATCCACTGTGCCAGCAGTTCGGCATGGGAAGGTGACGCTTGCAGGTTTCGGCTGATGCCAAAGCCCCTCGCGAGCCCGGAGACCGGCCCGCAACACAAAGTGACGATTACGTTCACTGAATAACAAACCCGCGGTGGGCGGGCGCTGTTTGAACCTCTGCGAGCCCGATTCGCAGGGGTCTTCCATGCGCTCTATTCACCCGCTGACAGACCAGAGGGAAGCGCCATGTCGATCATCAGCAGCACCGGCAGCAACACCGATAAGAGCACCGCCAGCACCACCACGACCCTGACCCAACGCCTGACCGCGGCCGTATGCGCATCGATCCTTGGCGCGTGCCTCGTGTACTTCGCCGGTTTCTCGCACATCGAAGCCGTGCACAATGCCGCGCACGATACCCGTCACAGCTCCGCCTTCCCGTGCCATTGAGACCTGTCGATATGATCAAGCGTATCGCGCAAACCGCAGGCTTCACCGGGCTGCTGGCCGCCCTGTTGCTGACCCTGCTGCAAAGCTTCTGGGTCGCACCGCTGATTTTGCAGGCCGAGACTTTCGAACAATCCGAGCCGGCCGCTGTTGAAGTTCATGAGCACGCCGCTGGCACCGCCGCTCACGCCCACGATGCCGAAGCCTGGGAACCGGAAGACGGCTGGCAGCGCGTGCTGTCGACGACCGGCGGCAACCTGGTGGTAGCCGTAGGTTTCGCCCTGATGCTCGCCGGCCTCTACACCTTGCGTGCGCCGACCAAAACCTCCCAGGGCCTGCTCTGGGGCCTGGCCGGTTACGCGACGTTTGTACTGGCGCCGACACTCGGCCTGCCACCGGAACTGCCGGGCACTGCCGCGGCGGACCTGGCACAACGGCAAATCTGGTGGATCGGCACGGCAGCGTCGACCGCCGTCGGCATCGCGCTGATCGTGTTCAGCCGTCACTGGCTGATGAAGGTACTGGGCGTGGCGATTCTCGCCGTTCCCCACGTCATTGGCGCCCCGCAACCGGAAGTGCACTCGATGCTCGCGCCGGAAGCCCTGGAAGCCCAGTTCAAAATCGCTTCGCAGCTGACCAACGTGGCGTTCTGGCTGGCCCTGGGCCTGATCAGTGCCTGGTTGTTCCGCCGCAAAAGCGATGGCCAATACCACGCATGACGCAGACCAGCACAGCGCCGACTTTAGTGGTCGGCCTGGGCTGCCAGCGCGGCTGCCCTGTCAGCACGCTGCGGGCGTTACTCGATCAGGCGTTACAGGCGCATCAAATCGGACTTCACCAGATCAAGGCCCTGGCCAGCATCGACCTGAAGCGCGACGAACCTGGCCTGATCGAGCTCGCCGCACAACTCGCGCTGCCCTTGATGTATTTCAGCAGTGAGCAACTGGCCGGTTATCAACCACAACTCAGCCACCGCTCGGACATCGCTTTTGAGCGCACTGGCTGCTATGGCGTAGCCGAAAGCGCCGCCCTCGCCCTCGCTGAACAACTGGCTCAGGCACCGGCAAAACTGCTGATCTCGCGACAGAAATACGCCCAGGCCACCCTGGCATTGGCGTGCGCCGCGTAAAATCCTCGATAATCCCCGCCTTCGATCATGAGCAATCTTCATCTGAAGCCTTGCCCAGGCCCTTTTTCTGACAGGAAACGACGATGACCGTCTACTTCATTGGCGCAGGTCCCGGCGACCCGGAACTGATCACCGTCAAAGGCCAGAGGCTGATCCGCAGTTGCCCGGTGATCATCTACGCCGGCTCCCTGGTGCCTGCCGCCGTACTGGAAGGCCATAATGCCGAACAGGTGGTCAACAGCGCCGAACTGCACCTGGAACAGATCATCGAACTGATCAAGACTGCCCATGCCAATGGCCAGGATGTGGCGCGGGTGCATTCTGGCGACCCAAGCCTTTATGGCGCGATCGGCGAACAGATTCGCTACCTGCGTGAGCTCGATATTCCGTTTGAAATCATTCCTGGTGTCACTGCCACGGCGGCCTGTGCAGCGCTTTTGGGTGCGGAGCTAACGTTGCCGGACGTGTCACAGAGCGTGATTCTGACTCGCTACGCCGACAAGACGGCGATGCCCGCGGGTGAAGAGCTCGGCAGTCTGGCGCAACATGGGGCGACCATGGCGATCCATCTTGGGGTCAATCATCTGGAGAAAATCCTGGTTGAATTGCTGCCGCATTACGGCGCGGACTGTCCGATTGCGGTAATTCACCGGGCGACCTGGCCGGACCAGGACTGGGTGGTGGGGACGATTGCGGACATTGCCGGGAAGGTTGAGGCGAAGGGGTTTCGGCGTACAGCGCTGATTCTGGTGGGCCGGGTGTTGGGTAGCGATCACTTCAGTGAGTCATCGCTTTACCGGGCCGGACATGCACATTTGTATCGACCATAAAGCGAAATGTGGCGAGGGAGCTTGCTCCCGCTGGACCGCGAAGCGGTCCCAACATCAGTCAACGCATTCATCACGGGAAAATGCGCCAACTGCTTTGCGATTGCTTCGCAATCGAGCGGGAGCAAGCTCCCTCGCCACAGTGCCGTTTTTTGTTTCGGCAGCGAACACCTTAGTAGTAGGCGTTTTCTTTCTGCGTATGGTCGGTCACGTCACGCACACCCTTGAGCTCGGGAACGCGCTCGAGCAAGGTGCGCTCGATGCCTTCGCGAAGGGTGACGTCTGCCTGGCCGCAGCCCTGGCAACCGCCGCCGAACTTCAACACGGCGATGCCGTCGTCGACCACATCGATCAGGCTGACCTGACCGCCGTGGCTGGCGAGCCCCGGGTTGATCTCGGTTTGCAGGTAATAGTTGATGCGCTCGTTGACCGGGCTGTCGGCGTTGACCATCGGGACTTTGGCGTTTGGCGCCTTGATGGTCAGCTGGCCGCCCATGCGGTCGGTGGCGTAGTCGACAACCGCGTCGTCCAGGAAAGCTTCGCTGAACGAGTCGATGTAAGCGGTGAAGCTTTTCAGCCCCAGCGCAGTGTCTTCGGGTTTTTCTTCGCCCGGCTTGCAGTAGGCAATGCAGGTCTCGGCGTACTGGGTGCCAGGCTGTGTGATAAAGACGCGGATGCCGATGCCCGGGGTGTTCTGCTTGGAGAGCAGATCAGCCAGGTAATCGTGGGCGGCGTCGGTGATGGTAATAGCGGTCATGGAAACTCCTCGCAGGCTTGGGCGCATCATCGCGCCGTACAAAGTCCTAGTATTTTTGTCGGGAAAGCGCCAGTTCGCCCCGATCAGACGTTTCGCCGTCAATCCTCGCTTTAAGCCACCGATAGCTGCTTTTTTCCACCCATTCGTAACTTGCCCACGACGCCAGGCCAATGGTCGCGACGCAAACGGCGAACATCACGTAGGGGTTTACGCCATAACGCTGTGCGACAAATCCTCCGGCAGACAGCACCAACACGTGCATCAGGTACACCGAGTAGGAACAATCGCCGAGCAGTTTGAACACCCGACTGTTCGCGAAAAAGCGCTCCAGCGCCATGCACGCCATCACCAGCAATGCGCTCGGCAGGCCCCAGGCGAAAAACCGCGGCTGCGGCGCCAGGTAATAAATCGCCAGCAGAGCAGCGCCAATCCCCAACAATGGCAGCCATAGCGCGGGCTTGATCCAGCCACGGCGGTAGATCATGCCGATGGCAATCCCCAGCAGAAACTCATAAACGATGTCCGAGCGGTAAAACTCGCTGATCCAGCCATAGCCAGTCCACGCCTGACACACCGCAAACAGCAGCGCCGCGACGATCAGCAACCGTGCCTGCAAACGGAACAGCAACGCCCAGGCAAACAGCAGGTAGAAGAGCATTTCGTAGTTAAGGGTCCAGCCGACATTGAGCGTCGGATATATCCCGTATCCGCCGGGATTTTCCGTAGGAATGAACAGCAACGACAGAAGGAAATGCGACCAGTCGACCGTCTGATCCGGTAGCACCGGTCGTGCGAATACCACGACCAGCGCCATCAGCACCGTGTACAGCCAATACGCCGGCACGATGCGAAACAGCCGATACAGCAGGAACCGCCCCGGCGGCAGCGACTTGCCCTCGGTGGAGAGGAATATCACCAGGCCACTGATAACGAAGAAGACATCGACGCCCACCGCGCCCTTGTCGATGAACATCTGACCGATCGGACCACGGGCCTTGAAGTCGAAGAAAATCTGCATGAAATGGTGACAAACCACCGTCCAGGCCGCGAGCGCGCGCAGTGCCTGTACTGAAATCAACATTGACCGCCCTCCCGTTCCGTCCCGCCATCCACCGCTCCCACAGGGTTTCTACGGCGCCTTCAGATTGGGACATCAGGCATCTGTCAAAAGTCGATCAAAGATTCTCGTAGCGGTTCATGTCCAGCACGCCCTCTTCCACCGGGTCGGTTTCGTGGACGTATTGGCTCAGGTCATGGAAGTAAAACCAGAACTGCGGATGGCTGCGGCGAATTCCCCAGCGCTCGACGATTTTCTCGAAACGGTTGGCGTCTTTGGCGTTTTCCATCGCCTCTACAAACGCTGGCACTTGCTCGGCCGGAATATTGAACATGAAGTTCGGGTAACTGCTGAGTACGCCGGGGAAAATGGTGAGCGTGTCGAGCCCCGGTTGATACCGCAGCGATTCCCCCAACAGGAACGCCACATTGCTGTGCGCGCGGTTGCGCAACAGGCTGTAGACCTCGCGCTTGCCGCTCCTGGACTCGATACGCAACATCGTTGCTTCCGGCAGTTGATCGATGACCTTCAGGCCTGCTGCCGGACGCGACACCAGGCGACTCAAGGCCTGCTCGGCGCTCTGTAACGCCGGGTCAATGTTCGGTCGCGAGCAATACGCGCCGTCGCAGCGGTTGATCGGATCGGGATGGGCGTTGAGCTCGCCATAGCGAGCCAGCAACTGCATCGCAAAGTCGCGCTTCGGGTCTTTCTCGTCGAGTTTCAGCGCCGTCGGCTTGTCGTTGTCGATGGCTTCATAGTCCAGCCACATCTTGAATTTGCCGCCGCTCTGGTACCAGTCGTCGAGAAAGTCGTCCCGGGAATCGGCGGGCATCAGGCGCAGGAAATTCTGCTCGGCGCCGTTGCGGATCAGGTCGAAATACAGGCGGGTCTGTGCTTGATGGGAGACGTTGCCGAACACATCGAAGTTGACCGCCAACTGATAATACGTGCGCTCCAACAGTGGAAAATCGAACAACCACATGGTTTGCGGCACGTCACCGATCAGGCCCTTGTTCACCGATGCGCTGTCGAAATGACGGAAGATGGTCAGCAGCGCGTTGTCGTTGCCAGCCCACAAGGTCGACCAGCTCGGCGCCGGCGCATCGGCGTAGCTGTCGCGACGCAGCGCCTCGTACTCGTTGCGCTTGTCGCGGTAGTCATGCCACAGGCTCAGGACACTGCCGACGTCGTCGTTCTGGCCCGGCATCGCCAGCAATGGCGTGGCTTGCCCGCGGTAGTTCGGGTCAGTGATGTAGAGATCGTGTTCCGGCGCCTGGAACAGCGCCCAGAAGTTATCGCGAATCACATCGGTGGCAATCTGGCCGCGGCACACAGGCCCGCGGATAAACGTGCGCACGAAGTACTCGGCGTTATCGAGCATGAACTGATAACGCGCCTGCGCCGGTATCGCTTCGAACGTGGTGAACGGGTTGGCCCGGCGCTCCGGCCCGTAACCCGGCAAGGCGTAGACCTGCCAGTTGCCGCTGTAGAACAGGCTTTTGATCCGCGCCATCTTCGCCGCGCTCAGCGGATAAGTGATGTGGGTCTTCTGCACGATCACGCCCTGCACCGACCGCAAGCGGTAATACACCTGCGTGCCCGGATCGTCATTCGGGCGGCGCGTGTTGATCAGGTCAATCGGCTGGCCGGTCGGCGTGCGCGAACGTACCCACTGAAAGAAATGCCCCGGCTCGCCGTCCTTGAAGTAAAGGTGGGCGAGGAACCAGTGTTCGAACAACCAGCGCCCCACCAGGCTCTGGCGGGCGCCCGGCGAGTTGAGCAGGTTTTCCCATTGCACCACCTGCAAGGCTTCTTTCGTCGACGGCACCAAGCCCTGTTCATCGATCGGCGCGCCCGAGGCCAGCCAGCGTTGCAGGGTCTGGTACTGCTGATCGGTCAAGCCAGTGACCGCCAGCGGCATGCCTTCCTTCGGATGAGCGCTGACGTAACCGCCGAATTCGGCCGGCATCGCGCATATGTTTTCCCGGTTCAGACCCAGGACGATGTCTTCCGGCAATTTGGCGTTGGGCGTCAGAGGCGTCTTGTGACCCAGTTCCAGCATGCGCGCCATCAATGCGGCCTGGCTGCCCTGGGCGTCGAGCACCGGGTAGAAGCCTTTTTGCTGCCAGGCGTGTTGGCCGAACGCGTCATAAAACAACCGGGTCGGTGCGGCAGCCTGGCTGCGTTCGCCGTCGTAGACCGAGACTTTCGACGCGCCGCGCGCAGCACCTTCGCCACTGCCCAGATTGAGCTGACAGGGGGCGTCATTGCAGGCATGGCAGGCCACGCACTTTTCGGTGAAGATCGGTTGGATGTCGCGACTGTAGGAAATGGCAGCAGAAATTGCCGGATCCTGCGCCATGGCGCCCCAGCTTAAAACCAGCAATACACTGCTGATGACGACGCGATACGACATGTCTCTGTTCCCGATCCTTGAAAAAACGCCGCGATTCTACCGAGACAGCGCCCACACCAACATGAACGATATTCATGCAAAAACCGAACATGCTCTAAAAGCGCACAGGTTTGCTATGATTCCGGCCCTTCGTCATGGCCTTTCCGAGTAGTCCAAATGTCCGATCGCAGTATTCGCCTTCAAGCTCTCAAGCACGCCCTTAAAGAGCGCATCCTGATTCTCGATGGCGGTATGGGCACGATGATCCAGAGCTACAAGCTCGAGGAGCAGGATTACCGTGGCAAACGCTTTGCCGACTGGCCGAGCGATGTCAAAGGCAACAACGACCTGTTGGTGCTGACGCGCCCGGACGTGATCGGTGGTATCGAGAAAGCCTACCTGGATGCCGGCGCGGACATTCTGGAAACCAACACCTTCAACGCCACCCGGATTTCCATGGCCGATTACGGCATGGAAGAACTGGCCTACGAACTGAACGTAGAAGGCGCTCGCCTGGCGCGCAAGATCGCCGATGCGAAAACCCTCGAGAACCCGGACAAGCCGCGCTTCGTCGCTGGCGTGCTCGGCCCGACCAGCCGCACCTGCTCGCTGTCGCCAGACGTGAACAACCCCGGTTACCGCAACGTGACCTTCGATGAGCTGGTGGAGAACTACACCGAGGCCACCAAAGGCCTGATCGAAGGCGGCGCCGACCTGATCCTGATCGAAACCATCTTCGACACCCTGAACGCCAAAGCCGCGATCTTCGCCGTGCAAGGGGTGTTCGAAGCGTTGGGCGTCGAACTGCCGATCATGATCTCCGGCACCATCACCGACGCTTCCGGCCGCACCCTGTCGGGCCAGACCACCGAAGCCTTCTGGAACTCCGTGGCCCACGCCAAACCGATTTCCGTCGGCCTGAACTGCGCACTCGGCGCCAGCGAACTGCGCCCGTACCTCGAAGAGCTGTCGAACAAGGCCGGCACCCACGTCTCCGCGCACCCGAACGCCGGCCTGCCGAACGAATTCGGCGAGTACGACGAACTGCCGTCGCAAACGGCCAAGGTCATCGAAGAATTCGCCCAAAGCGGCTTCCTCAACATCGTCGGCGGCTGCTGCGGCACCACGCCGGGCCACATCGAAGCCATCGCCAAAGCCGTCGCCGGTTATGCACCGCGTGAAATCCCGGACATTCCGAAGGCCTGCCGCCTCTCGGGCCTGGAGCCGTTCACCATCGATCGCAGCTCGTTGTTCGTCAACGTTGGTGAGCGCACCAACATCACCGGTTCGGCCAAGTTCGCCCGACTGATCCGTGAAGACAATTACACCGAAGCCCTGGAAGTCGCCCTGCAGCAGGTTGAAGCCGGCGCGCAGATCATCGACATCAACATGGACGAGGGGATGCTCGATTCGAAGAAGGCCATGGTGACCTTCCTCAATCTGATTGCCGGTGAACCGGACATTTCCCGCGTGCCGATCATGATCGACTCCTCGAAGTGGGAAGTGATCGAAGCCGGCCTGAAGTGCATCCAGGGCAAGGGCATCGTCAACTCGATCAGCATGAAGGAAGGCGTCGAGCAGTTCATTCATCACGCCAAACTGTGCAAGCGCTACGGCGCCGCCGTGGTCGTAATGGCCTTCGACGAAGCCGGCCAGGCCGACACCGAAGCGCGCAAGAAAGAGATCTGCAAACGCTCCTACGACATTCTGGTCAACGAAGTCGGCTTCCCGCCGGAAACCCGAACATCTTCGCCGTGGCCACCGGCATCGAAGAACACAACAACTACGCCGTGGACTTCATCAACGCCTGTGCCTACATCCGCGACGAACTGCCGTATGCGCTGACCTCGGGTGGCGTGTCCAACGTGTCGTTCTCGTTCCGTGGCAACAACCCGGTGCGTGAGGCGATCCACTCGGTGTTCCTGCTGTATGCGATCCGCAACGGCCTGACCATGGGCATCGTCAACGCCGGCCAGCTGGAGATCTACGACCAGATCCCGCAGGAGTTGCGCGACGCCGTGGAGGACGTGATCCTCAACCGCACCCCGGAAGGCACCGACGCCCTCCTCGCCATCGCCGACAAATACAAGGGCGACGGCAGCGTCAAGGAAGCCGAGACCGAAGAGTGGCGCAACTGGGACGTCAACAAGCGCCTGGAGCACGCACTGGTCAAGGGCATCACCACGCACATTGTCGAAGACACCGAGGAGTCGCGGCTGTCCTTCGCCCGCCCGATCGAAGTGATCGAAGGCCCGCTGATGGCCGGCATGAACATCGTCGGCGACCTGTTCGGCGCCGGCAAAATGTTCCTGCCCCAGGTGGTGAAGTCCGCCCGGGTGATGAAGCAGGCGGTGGCCCACCTGATTCCCTTTATCGAGCTGGAAAAAGGCGACAAGCCGCAAGCCAAGGGCAAGATCCTCATGGCCACGGTCAAGGGCGACGTGCACGACATCGGCAAGAACATCGTCGGCGTGGTCCTGGGCTGTAACGGCTACGACATCGTCGACCTCGGCGTGATGGTGCCGGCGGAGAAGATCCTGCAGGTGGCCAAGGAACAGAAGTGCGACATCATCGGCCTGTCCGGCCTGATCACCCCGTCGCTGGACGAGATGGTCCACGTCGCCCGGGAAATGCAGCGCCAGGACTTCCACCTGCCACTGATGATCGGTGGCGCCACCACCTCCAAGGCGCACACGGCGGTGAAGATCGAGCCCAAGTACAGCAATGACGCGGTGGTCTACGTCACCGACGCCTCGCGCGCCGTGGGCGTGGCCACCCAGCTGCTGTCCAAGGAACTCAAGGCCGGTTTCGTCGAGCGCACCCGCGAAGAGTACGTGGAAGTCCGCGAGCGCACCGCCAACCGCAGCGCCCGCACCGAGCGTCTGAGCTACCCGGCGGCCGTGGCCAAGAAACCGCAGTTCGACTGGAGCAGCTACCAGCCGACCGTGCCGACCTTCACCGGGGCCAAGGTGCTGGACAATATCGACCTGCGGGTCCTGGCCGAATACATCGACTGGACGCCGTTCTTCATCTCCTGGGACCTGGCCGGCAAGTTCCCGCGCATCCTTCAGGACGAGGTGGTGGGTGAAGCCGCCACTGCGCTGTACAAGGACGCCCGGGAAATGCTCGACAAGCTGATCGACGAGAAGCTGATCAGCGCCCGCGCGGTGTTCGGCTTCTGGCCGGCCAACCAGGTGCAGGACGACGACCTGGAAGTCTATGGCGACGACGGCCAGCCCTTGGCCAGGCTGCACCACCTGCGCCAGCAGACCATCAAGACCGACGGCAAGCCGAACTTCTCCCTGGCCGACTTCGTCGCGCCCAAGGACAGCGGCGTGACCGACTACGTCGGTGGTTTCATCACCACCGCCGGCATCGGCGCCGAAGAAGTGGCCAAGGCCTATCAGGACAAGGGCGACGACTACAACTCGATCATGGTCAAGGCCCTGGCCGACCGTCTGGCCGAGGCCTGCGCCGAGTGGCTGCACCAGCAAGTGCGTAAAGACTACTGGGGCTACGCCAAGGACGAGCAACTGGACAACGAGGCGCTGATCAAGGAGCAGTACAGCGGCATCCGCCCTGCCCCGGGTTATCCGGCCTGCCCGGACCATACCGAGAAGAGCACCCTGTTCGCCCTGCTCGACCCCGAGGCATCCGAAGGCAAGGCCGGACGCAGCGGCGTGTTCCTCACCGAACACTTCGCCATGTTCCCGGCGGCGGCGGTCAGCGGCTGGTACTTCGCCCATCCGCAGGCGCAGTACTTCGCCGTGGGCAAGATCGACAAGGACCAGGTCAACAGCTACAGCACGCGCAAAGGCCAGGACCTGGCCGTGACCGAGCGCTGGCTGGCGCCGAACCTGGGCTACGACAACTAACAGCTACGCGCCCCCACTGTAGGAGCGAGCTTGCTCGCGATGAACGCCAACGATGACGCGGTGAATCTGAAGAATCGCGTTGTCTTGACGTTTTGATCGCGAGCAAGCTCGCTCCTACAGGGTGTATGGGCAGGAGCTACGCGAAAATTGTCTATGCTTTCCCTACACTCACTTGTGTCGAGGGATTTATGGACGACCCCATCAACAACAAGCCGCCGACCCTTTGGCAGATGCTGCAAAGCGTCGCCGCTGCCGCCTTTGGCGTACAGAGCGGCAAGAACCGCAAGCGCGACTTTACCCACGGCAAGCCCAGCCATTTCGTGATCCTGGGCATTCTGTTCACTGCGGTGTTTGCCTTGACCCTGTTCGGTATCGTCAAGCTGGTCGTGCACCTGGCGGGGCTTTGAACGCCTGTCAGTGCAACAACAGATTCAGCGAGAAGGGATAACGGTAGCCGGCCGGCTTGCCCTCGGCCGACAACCCGCGAAAGTCCACACCGTATTGCTGCGAACCCTGTAGATCCAGCAAGCGCTGCGCCTGGACCTTGTCCAATAGCTGGAACACATCAAGCTGCCAGCTCGGGCCACCATAGGCCGCAGGGTTCAGCCCCCGGGCATCATCGTTGAGCACCACCATCGCCCAGCCCCCCAGGGTGAAATGCCCGGCGATCAGCGCCGTCAGGCGTCCGTCGATCAACGCCTGCAAGGCCTGTGGCGAGCTGTTCAGGGCACTGAACAGCACCTCCTTGCCCGGTCGCCGCCCCTGCTGTTCCAGCGCCTCCATCGCCCCCAGGGCCATCTCGTCGTTGGCCGACCAGATCAATTGCGTCTGCGGATAGCGCTTGAGCAACTGCTGGGCCTGCTCAAAGGCGCGCTGGCGATTCCACTCGCCATACACCAGTTGCCGTAGCCGCACCTCGGGATGCTCGGCCAGCGCTCGTTGCAGGCCCTGCTCACGGGATTGCGCCACCGGGGTGTTCTTCACTCCCGAGAACGCCAGCAGGTCGATGTACTGCCCTGGGGCTAACGGACCGTGACGACGGATCAGCTCCTTGAGCATCAGGTAGCCAGCTTCCTCGTCGTTGGCGATCATGCTGCCGATCCAGTCGGGATAACGACTCTGGCGATCGCCCAGCAAGCGTTGCTGATCGCTGGTCAGCGCGTTATTGACGACGAACAGCTTCACCCCGCTGCCCTGGGACAAGCGCAGGATCTCCGGCGCGACATATTGCTCGTTGACCACCACCAGGTAATCCGGCCGGTCCGGGCCCTGCAGGGCTTCCCGGGCCTGGCGGATGGTGGTTTGCGAATCGCGCTGCGAATAACGCACGCGCAGATCCAGGCCGAGGTCGTTGGCCGCGGCCTGCATGAACTGTGAATAACCGACCCAGAAGGTTTCAGTGGAATGGCCCGGGTTCAAAAACACCACCGAGGTGGCATGGGCCATGGCCCAGAACGCTGGACTCAGTACAAGCAGCACCAGCAGCAGACACTTATCAAACGCCTTGAACATTGCGACCAGAGTCCCGGAATATTGCCCCGCAGTATAACTGGCAAAATACTGGCCAATGTCGGCAAATCGTCATTTCCCACAGACAATTCGGACTCTGTTCGTCGCTCGACCGCAACTATTGATGACTGACCCAGAACACCGCCGTTCCCACGACCAGAATGATCAGAAAGAGAATGGCCCAAGCATCGACAGCGCTGTCGCTTTTCCTTGCCTTGGTTGGATTGCTCATAGCATCGCCTCTTGTCGGTTTTATCGGTGACTGCACAAAGACTCGAGCACAGTTAAGTCGAGGATTGCCCTCACCACAAATGTGGGTTTGAGCCGGCCGGATACCGTTAGTCGTTTTGGTTCTTTGCATATACTCAAACATCACTTTTGCGCATAACTGCAAACTGGTATCTTCGCCCGGCTCCGTTGGGAGTGCGCGGCCGTGCGCGCAGAATTTCTTGGGTGACATCCGCCTCTGCGTCACCTGATAAGCCTGAGAACAGGATCTATATGTACGTATACGACGAGTACGATCAGCGGATCATCGAGGACCGCGTCAAGCAGTTCCGTGATCAGACCCGGCGCTATCTGGCAGGCGAGCTGAGCGAAGAAGAATTCCGCCCTCTGCGCCTGCAGAATGGCCTCTATATCCAACGTTTTGCCCCGATGCTGCGGGTGGCGGTGCCTTATGGCCAGCTGACTTCGCGCCAAGCACGGATGATGGCCAGGATCGCTCGCGACTACGACAAGGGCTACGCCCACATCAGTACCCGGCAGAACGTGCAGTTCAACTGGCCGGCGCTGGAAGACATCCCGGACATCCTGGCTGAGCTGGCGACCGTGCAGATGCACGCCATCCAGACCAGCGGCAACTGCCTGCGCAACGTCACCACCGACCAGTTCGCCGGCGTCGCCGCCGATGAGCTGATCGACCCGCGCCCCTGGTGTGAAATCGTCCGTCAGTGGACCACCTTCCACCCTGAATTCGCCTACCTGCCGCGCAAGTTCAAGATCGCCATCAACGGTTCGACCTCGGACCGCGCGGCCATCGAAGTCCACGACATCGGCCTGGAGCCGGTGCACAACGCCGCTGGCGAGCTGGGCTTCCGGGTCCTGGTCGGTGGCGGCCTGGGCCGGACCCCGGTGGTTGGCGCCTTCATCAACGAGTTCCTGCCGTGGCAGGACCTGTTGAGCTACCTCGACGCCATCCTGCGGGTCTACAACCGCTACGGCCGGCGCGACAACAAGTACAAGGCGCGGATCAAGATCCTGGTCAAGGCCCTGACCCCAGAGGTGTTCGCCGAGAAAGTCGAAGCGGAAATGACCTTCCTGCGCGGCGGCCAGACCACCCTGACCGAAGCCGAAGTGCATCGGGTGGCCAAGCACTTCGTCGATCCGGACTACAAGGCACTGGTCAACCAGGACGCCGAACTGGCCGAGCTCGACAAACAATATCCGGGCTTCGCCCGCTGGCGCACGCGCAACACCCTGGCCCACAAGAAGCCGGGTTATGTCGCCGTGACCCTGTCGCTGAAACCCACCGGCGTAGCCCCGGGCGACGTCACCGACAAGCAACTGGACGGCATCGCCGACCTGGCCGACCGCTACAGCTTCGGCCAGCTGCGCACCTCCCACGAGCAGAACGTGATTCTCGCCGACGTCGAGCAGAGCCAGCTGTTCACCCTGTGGGGCGAGCTGCGCGAGCAAGGTTTCGCCACGCCGAACATCGGCCTGCTGACCGACATCATCTGCTGCCCGGGCGGTGATTTCTGCTCCCTGGCCAACGCCAAGTCGATCCCGATCGCCGAATCCATCCAGCGCCGTTTCGACGACCTGGACTACCTGTTCGACATCGGCGAGCTGGACCTGAACATTTCCGGCTGCATGAACGCCTGCGGCCACCACCACGTGGGCCACATCGGCATCCTCGGCGTGGACAAGAAAGGCGAAGAGTTCTATCAGGTTTCCCTGGGTGGTAGCGCCAGCCGCGACGCCAGCCTGGGCAAGATCCTCGGCCCGTCCTTCGCCCAGGACGACATGCCCGACGTGATCTCGAAGCTGATCGACGTGTACGTGGAACAACGTACCGAAGACGAGCGCTTCATCGACACCTACCAACGTATTGGCATCGACCTCTTCAAGGAGCGCGTCTATGCAGCGAATAATTAAGAACAACGAGGTCATCGACGAAACCTGGCACCTGCTGCCCAAGGACGCGACCCTCGACGGCATTTCCAACTGCGACGACCTGATCGTGCCGCTGGCCCTGTGGCGCGAGCACGCTCATGCCCTCAAGGCCCGCGACGGCGGCCTGGGCGTGTGGCTGGACAGCGATGAAGAAGCCGAAGAGATCGGCGATGACGTGCAGCACTTCCAGGTCATCGCCCTGAACTTCCCGGCCTTCACCGACGGCCGCAACTACTCCAACGCCCGCCTGCTGCGTGACCGTTACGGCTTCAAGGGCGAGCTGCGGGCAATCGGCGACATCTTGCGCGACCAGCTGTTCTACCTGCGCCGCTGCGGGTTCGACGCCTACGCCCTGCGCGCCGACAAGGATCCGTACGAAGCCCTGGAAAGCCTCAAGGACTTCTCCGTGACCTACCAGGCCGCCACCGACGAACCGCTGCCGCTGTTCCGTCGCCGCTAAACGCCGCGCCAACAAAAAGCCCTGGACCGGGAAACCGGTTCAGGGCTTTTTTGTGTCTGCCATCTTTAACGCGCTGCCCGCCCCTGTAGGAGCGAGCTTGCTCGCGATAAACCTCAAGACAACACGAACTCCAGAGAAACGTGGTGCTGCAACCTCCATCGCGAGCAAGCTCGCTCCTACAGGAGGCCGCAACGGCCTTACCAGAAACGCTGCTGGGTCAGGCGGCTCCACCAGGTCAGCAGCACACGGTCGACAGAATTGCTGGCCGCCAGCCCGACCCGCTCCTGCAGGCTCTTGCGCTCGGCGTAATGCAGGTGGAACAGCTCGGCGCTCTTGGCGCGTTCGGCCAGGTATTCGTCACTGGTCTTCAGCTCGTCGACCAGCTTTTTCTCCTGCGCCGCGACACCCAGCCAAACTTCACCGGTGGCCACCTCGTCGATGACCAGTTGCGGCCGATAACGGGAAACGAAGTTCTTGAACAACTGATGGGTGACGTCCAGGTCTTCCTGGAATTTCTCCCGGCCCTTTTCGGTGTTTTCGCCAAACACGGTCAGGGTGCGTTTGTATTCGCCGGCGGTCAGCACTTCAAAGTCAATGTCGTGCTTTTTCAGCAGGCGGTTGACGTTCGGCAGCTGCGCCACCACGCCAATCGAGCCGAGGATGGCGAACGGCGCGCTGATGATCTTCTCGCCGATACACGCCATCATGTAGCCGCCGCTGGCCGCGACCTTGTCGATGCACACCGTCAGCGGCACGCCGGCCTGGCGAATCCGCGCCAGTTGCGACGAAGCCAGCCCGTAGCTGTGCACCATGCCACCGGCGCTTTCCAGGCGCAACACCACTTCGTCCTTGGGCGTGGCCAGGCTCAGCAGCGCGGTGATTTCGTGGCGCAGCCCCTCGGTGGCCGAAGCCTTGATGTCGCCGCTGAAATCCAGCACGAACACCCGCGGTTTTTCCTCGTGCTGCTTCTTGTGTTTTTTCTCGGCCTTGGCCTCGGACTTGCGCAGGGCCTTGAGCTGGTCCTTGTCGAGCAGGCTCTGCTCCAGACGCTCGCGCAGACCTTTGTAGAAATCGTTGAGCTTGCTCACATGCAACTGCCCGGCGCCCTTGCGCCGGCCTTTGCTGCGCAGCGAGGCAGCGGTGATCAGCACCACCAGGATGGCGATGACCAGGGTGACGGTTTTGGCCAGGAAACTGGCGTACTCGGAGAGAAACTCCACAGGGACTCCTTAAAGACGTGCATCACTGCCAACACGTGGCGGAATGGCTCCAGCATACCGGCGCAGCCAGGCGTCGGCCAGTCGCGAAACCTCCTGTTACCGTGCTCTAACGGGCATTTCAAACAAGCGTATGTTTTTTCATTGACAGCTCACCGGCATCCTCATAACCTCGCAAAACTTTCAACGTACCGGGATGACGCGGACGTGGGCAGCATCTATCTGATTCGACATGGCCAGGCCTCCTTCGGTGCGGACGACTACGACGTCCTCTCGACCACGGGTGTGCGCCAGGCCGAAGTGCTCGGTCAACACCTGGTCGAACTGGGGGTGAACTTCGACCGCTGCCTGGCTGGCGACCTGCGCCGCCAGCAACACACCGCCAACTCCACCCTGCAACAGTTCAGCGCCGCGGGCCTGCCCACGCCGATCCTGGAAACCGATTCGGCGTTCAACGAATTCGATGCCGACGCGGTGATCCGTGCCTTGCTGCCCGCCATGTTGTCCGAGGAGCCCGACGCCCTGGACATCCTGCGCAACGCCGCGCAGAACCGCGCCGAATTCCAAAGAATCTTCGCCCTGATCATCGACCGCTGGCTGGCCGGCACCTACGATCCACCGGGGCTGGAAAGCTGGCTGGGATTCGTCGAGCGGGTGCAGGCCGGCCTGCAGCGGATTCTGGAACAGGCCGACAACACCCAGAAAATCGCCGTGTTCACCTCCGGCGGCACCATCACCGCCCTGCTCCACCTGATTACCCGGATGCCTGCCGCCCAGGCCTTCGAACTGAATTGGCAAATCGTCAATACCTCGCTCAACCTGCTGAAGTTTCGCGGTCGCGAGGTCGCCCTGGCTTCCTTCAACAGCCATGCCCACCTGCAGCTGCTGAAGGCCCCGGAACTCATCACTTTCCGCTGAGTCCGGATCACTGTGACCCTTGCTGTAACAACCCATAAAAGGATCGAACCATGACCTCCGTAGCCGACGCCGTACAAGCCATGAAAGCCAAGTTCAACCCAGCTGCCGCTGCCGGCCTGGACCTGGTTTTCGGTTTCCGCATCGATGACACCAAGAACTTCTCGCTGATCGTCAAAGACAGCACCTGCGAGCTCAAGGAAGGCGAGAACCCGGACGCCCAGGTCACGCTGGTAATGGACGGCGAAACCCTGCAAGGCATCGTCAGCGGCGAAACCGACGGCATGCAGGCCTTCATGGGCGGCAAGCTGCGCGCCGAAGGCGACATGATGCTGGCGATGAAGCTCAGCGAACTGTTCCCGGCCTAAGCCAGCGCTTCCCCAGGGAAGCCCTTGTTTGCCCACGAATCCCGCCTTCTGGCGGGATTCGTCGTTTCAGGCCCGTGCTTTCAGCCCGCACCAAAGGGCTCGGCCAGCGGCAAGCCGGTAGCTGCCGTCATGACCGAGGACGCCATCAACAGCTCCCGGGTATAAGGGTGCCGTGCCGAGGCGAACAGCTGATCGGTCTCGCCGCGCTCCACCACTTCGCCGTCCTTCATCACGATCAGGTCATGGGCCAGCGCCCGCACCACGGCCAGGTCGTGGCTGATGAACAGGTAGGTCAGGCCGTGTTCCTGCTGCAGGCGGCGCAGCAGCGCCACCACCTGTTTCTGCACCGTGCGGTCGAGGGCCGAAGTGGGTTCGTCGAGCAGGATCAGTTCCGGCTTGAGCACCAGGGCGCGGGCAATGGCGATGCGCTGACGCTGGCCGCCGGAGAATTCATGGGGGTAGCGATGGCGGCTGGCCGGGTCGAGGCCGACCTCCTGCAAGGCCTTGATCACCGCCTGCTCGCGCTGCTGCGCATTCAGCTCGCTGTGCACCAGCAAACCTTCGGCAATGATCTGCTGCACGCTGAGGCGCGGGCTGAGGCTGCCGAACGGATCCTGAAACACCACTTGCAACTGCCGACGCAATGGCCGCAGCTGTTTGCCGTCGAGACTTTGCAGGTCCTGGCCCTTGAAGCGGATGCTGCCTTCGGACTCGATCAGCCGCAGGATCGCCTGGCCCAGGGTCGACTTGCCCGAGCCGGACTCACCGACAATGCCCAGGGTCTTGCCCCGTTGCAGTTGCAGGTCGATGCCGTTCACCGCCTTCAGGTAACGCCTGGGACGCAGCCAGCCACCGCCCTGACGGAACCAGACCTTCAGCCCGTCCACCGCCAGCTGGGTCTCGCTGGGCCCGCAGCGCAGCGCCTGGCCGCCGGGCTCGGCATTCAACAACTGGACGCTGTAGGGATGTTGCGGATCAGCGAACAGTTGCTCGCAGCCAGCCGTTTCGACGATCTCCCCGGCACGCATCACCGCCACCCGCTGGGCGATGCTGTGCACCAGGTTGAGGTCGTGGCTGATCAGCAGCAAGGCCATGCCCAGGCGCTGTTGCAGGTCCTTGAGCAGCAGCAGGATCTTGCGTTGCACCGTGACATCCAGGGCGGTGGTCGGCTCGTCGGCGATCAGCAGTTCCGGCTCGCAAGCCAGGGCCATGGCGATCATCACCCGCTGGCGCTGGCCGCCGGAGAGCTGATGGGGGTAGGCCCTCAAGCGCTGCTCCGGCTGCTGGATGCCCACCAGGCGCAGCAGCTCCAGGATCCGTTCGCGGGCCTGGGTACCGGCCATGCCCTTGTGCAGGCGCAGGGTTTCCCCCAGTTGCCGCTCCAGGCTATGCAGCGGGTTCAGCGAGCTCATGGGCTCCTGGAAGATCATCGCGATACGGTTGCCGCGCAGCTGGCGCAAACGCGCCGGGCTGGCGCCGAGCAGCTCTTCGCCGCGATAACGGATGCTGCCGGCGATACGCGTGCAGCCCGGATCCAGCAATTGCAGGAGGCTGTGGGCCGTCACCGACTTGCCGGAGCCGGACTCGCCCACCAACGCCAGGCACTCACCGGGACGGATCTCCAGGTCGATGCCATGCACCACCTCAGTGGCCTTGAACGCCACCCGCAGGTCGCGCAGTTCAATCAGTCGTTCACTCATCTCAATGCCTCGGATCAAAGGCGTCACGGCAGGCTTCGCCGATAAACACCAGCAACGACAGAATCAGCGCCAGGGCAAAAAACGCCGTCAGCCCCAGCCAGGGCGCCTGCAGATTGCTTTTGCCCTGGCCGATCAACTCGCCCAGGGAGGCACTGCCGGCCGGCATGCCGAAGCCCAGGAAGTCCAGGGCCGACAGGGTGGCGATGGCCCCAGTGAGAATGAACGGCAGGTACGTCAGGGTGGCGCTCATGGCGTTGGGCAGGATGTGCCGCAGCATCACCTGGGTATCGCCGACGCCCAGGGCCCGCGCCGCCTTGACGTACTCCAGGCCGCGGCTGCGCAGGAACTCGGCGCGCACCACATCCACCAGGGTCAGCCAGGAAAACAGCGTCATGATCCCCAGCAGCCACCAGAAATTCGGCTCGACGAACCCCGAAAGAATGATCAACAGATACAGCACCGGCAGCCCCGACCAGACCTCCTGCAGGCGCTGCCCCAACAGGTCGATCCAGCCGCCGTAATAGCCTTGCAGGGCGCCGGCGGCGATGCCGATCAGCGCACTGGCGGCGGTCAGCGCCAGGGCGAACAGCAGCGACACCCGGGTGCCGAAGATCACCCGCGCCAGCACGTCCCGGGCCTGATCGTCGGTGCCCAGCCAGTTCTGCACCGAGGGCGGGCTGGGCGCCGGCTCCGTCAGGTCGTAGTTGACCGTGTCGAAGGCGAAAGGAATGGGCGCGAACAGCAGCCAGCCGCCCTGCCCTTCGATCAGCTGGCGCACCGCAGCGCTGCGGTAATCCGGCTGGAACGGCAGCTCGCCGCCAAACTGCTGTTCGGTGTAACGCTTGAACACCGGGAAATACCACTGGCCCTGGTAAGCCACGAGCAAGGGCTTGTCGTTGGCGATCAGCTCACCGCCGAGGGTCAAGGCGAACAACGCGATGAACAGCCACAACGACCACCAGCCGCGCCGGTGGGACTTGAAGCGCTGCCAGCGCCGCAAGCCTATGGGAGACAAGGTCAACATCAGGCGCTCCTTGCACTGAAGTCGATGCGCGGATCGACCAGGGTGTAGCACAGGTCGCCGAGCAGTTTTATCAGCAGACCGAACAGGGTAAAGATGAACAGCGAGCCGAATACCACCGGGTAATCCCGCGACACCGCGGCGTCGTAGCTCAGGCGCCCCAGGCCATCGAGGGAGAAGATCACCTCGATCAGCAGCGAGCCGCCGAAGAACACATTGACCAGGGCCTGGGGCAAGCCCGCGACCACCAGCAGCATGGCGTTGCGAAACACATGGCCGTACAGCACCTGCCGCTCGCTCAGGCCCTTGGCCCGCGCGGTGACCACATACAGGCGGGAGATCTCGTTGAGAAAGCTGTTCTTGGTCAGCAGGGTCAAGGTGGCGAAGCCGCCGATCACCAGGGCGCTGACCGGCAGCACCAAATGCCAGAAGTAATCGGCGATCTTGCCCCAGGCCGAGAGCTGGGCGAAGTTCTCCGAGACCAGCCCGCGTACCGGGAACCAGTCGAGCAAAGTGCCGCCGCCGAACACCACGATCAGCAACAGGGCGAACAGGAACCCCGGCATCGCATAACCGATAACGATCGCCGCGCTGCTCCAGACATCGAAGGCCGAGCCGTCATGGATGGCCTTGCGAATCCCCAGGGGGATCGACACCAGGTAGGTGATCAGCGTCGCCCACAAGCCCAGCGACAAAGTCACCGGCAACTTCTGCGCGATCAGCTCGGTGACCTTGGCGCCACGAAAGAAGCTGTCGCCGAAATCCAGCCGCGCATAACGCTTGAGCATCAGCCACAAACGCTCGCCGGCGGGTTTGTCGAAGCCGTACTGGCGCTCGATATCGGCCAGCAGCTTGGGGTCCAGGCCACGGGTGGCGCGGGACTCGCCGCCCACCGTTTCCACGTGCCCGCCGCCCACCGCCGAGGTGCCGCCAATGCCTTGCAGGCGGGCGATGGCCTGCTCCACCGGGCCGCCGGGCGCCGCCTGGACGATGACGAAGTTCACCAGCAGGATGCACAGCAGGGTCGGCACGATCAGCAGCAGACGCCGCGCGCTATAAGCCAGCATGGACAGCCTCCCCGCGACGTTGGCGCATCTGGCTCAGGGTCAGCGCTTGTGGGCTGACCTCCCACCAGGTGTCGAGCCCGGCGTCGTATAGCGGCGCGATGGCCGGCCGGCCAAAGCGGTTCCACCACACCGAGGAAATGCCCGGCGGGTAGTAGTTGGGGATCCAGTAGTAGCCCCACTGCAACACCCGGTCCAGGGCCCGGGCGTGGGCCAGCATGCTGGCACGGCTGTCGGCCTGCACCAGGGCGCTGATCAGCCCGTCCACCGCCGGGTCGCGCAGCGCCATGTAGTTGTTCGAGCCCGGGTCGTCGGCGCTCACCGACCCGAAGTAGTTGGACAGCTCGCGCCCCGGCGCCTGGGACACCGGGTAGGCGGCGATGATCATGTCGTAGTCGCGGCTGCGCACGCGGTTGGTGTATTGCGCGGTGTCGACCTGGCGGATATCGAAGCCGATGCCGATCTGCGCCAGGTTGCGCTTGAACGGCAGCAGCAAACGCTCCAGGCCTTTCTGGCCGTTGAGAAAGGTGAAATGCAGGGGCTCGCCGGCGGCGTTGCGCAACTGGTCGCCCTGGGGTTTCCAGCCCGCCTGTTCCAGCAGCTTCAGGGCCTGCAACTGTTGCGGGCGGATGATCCCGCTGCCGTCGGTGCGTGGTGCCTGGAACACCTGGCTAAAGACCTCCTCGGGAACCTGCCCGCGCCAGGGTTCGAGGATCTTCAACTCGTCAGCGTCCGGCAGCGCCGCTGCCGCCAGTTCGCTGTGGGAAAAGAAGCTCTGCTGGCGCAGGTACAGGCTGCGCATCATCTGCCGGTTGCTCCACTCGAAATCCCAGAGCATGGCGATCGCCTGGCGCACCCGGCGGTCCTGGAACTGCGGTTTCTGCAGGTTGAAGATGAAACCCTGGGCGCCCAGGGCCGAACCCGGCGCCAGGTGTTCGCGCACCAGGCGCCCCTGCTCCAGGGCGGCGCCGGCATAACCGATGGTGTAGCCGGTGGCAGAGAACTCGCGGTTGTAGTCGTAGCCGCCGGCCTTGAGGATCTGCCGCGACACATCGGTGTCGGCGAAGAACTCCACCCGCAGCCGATCGAAGTTGTAGCGCCCACGGGCCACCGGCAGGTCCTGGCCCCACCAGTCCCTGACCCGCTCGAAGTCGACGCTGCGCCCGGCGTCCACCGCGCTCACCCGGTACGGCCCGCTGCCCAGCGGCGCTTCGAAGCCGCCACCGTCGGCGAAATTGCGGCCGCGCCACCAGTGCTCGGGCAACACCGGCAACGACGCCAGGTCCAGGGGCAAGGTGCGGCTCTCGCTGTTCTTGAACACAAAACGCACTTGGGTCGGCGACTCCACCTGCACCTCGGCGACATCGGCGAACTGCTGGCGGTACTTGAAGCTGCCCTGGGTCATCAGCAGCTCGAAGGTGTAGCGCACGTCCTGGGCGGTGATCGGGCTGCCATCGTCAAAGCACGCCTTCGGGTTGAGGTAAAAGCGCAGCCAGGAACGGTCCGGTGCCAGCTCCAGGCCCTCGGCCACCAGACCGTACACGGTGTAGGGCTCATCCTTGGAGCGATAGGCCAGCGGCGCGTACAGCCAGCCGTCGATATCGGCCACGCCGGTGCCTTTGTCGATGTAGGGAATCAGATGATCGAAAGGCCCGCTTTCCAGGGAGGACCGGCGCAGGCTGCCGCCTTTGGGCGCGTCCGGGTTGACGTAGTCGAAGTGCTGGAAGCCGGCGGGATATTTGGGAGCTTCGCCGTAGACCGTCAGCGACGGTTGCACGGCGGCCAGTAGCACGGGGCTCGGCAGCAGGCAGAGCCAGAACAGCAAGGTGCGTTGCAACAGCATGGAATGATGCCTCTTTGAACAGAAGCAGGGATCCGGGATGAATAGATGACCTCAGCGCGGGCAAGCCTCGCGCCTACAGCGTGCGCGACTTGCCGCGATCACAATCGCCTGCTCAGCCCTGACTCCTGCCCGAACCCTTCCACCCGGAACACCCCGCTCCTGCCTGTCTTGTGCAACTGGCCGGGCATTTTTATAGAGCGGGTTTTAGAATCATTGGTTACTAAAAAGCGTCCGGACCCTTTATTGCCAGTCGACTCAGAAGTTGTAACTGAGCCGGGTGTACAAGGTCCGTCCGAACGGGTCCGAATAGCGTGGGTCGTAGCCGCTCTGGAAGGTGTAGGTCTGGTTGCTGAACGGCGGCTCGCGGTCGAACAGGTTCTTCACCCCGAGGGTCACGCCCAGGGCCTGGCGCCAGGTGTAGGTGCCAGCCAGGTCCCAGACGTTGTAGGAGCCGACGCGGTTATGGCTGTCGCGGTCGGAGTCGTGGTAGCCGCTGGTGTAGCGGTTGGTCAGGGTCGCGCCCAGCGGCCCCTGGTTCCAGGTCGCGGTCAGGCTGTGGCGCCAGCGCGCCACCGCGCCGGCCGAGGCGAAGTCGCCGCCGCGAAAGTCCCCCAGCTTGTCGATGTACTCGCCCTTGAGCTGTTGCTGGTAGTCGTAGCGAGTGACGTAGGTACCTTGCAGCCCCAGGCCGAACTCGCCCCAGGCAGTGGCCGGCAGGCGGTAGTCGAGGCTGACGTCGACCCCGCTGGTCTTGAGCTTGCCCAGGTTGGCCATGCCGGTGACCACATGATCGATGGAGCCGTCGGCCTTGCGCACCAGGCGGTCGGCGTACAGGTCGGGGTTGTCGAACGGCGCCGATTCGGGAAACTCGGCGATCTGGTTGGCGAGCTTGATCCACCAGAAATCCAGCCCGGCGTTGAGCCGGTCGAACGGCTGATAGACGAAGCCGAATGTCACGTTGCGCGCGGTCTCCGGCTTCAGCTCGGTGTTGCCGCCGGTGCTGCGGTTGAACTGCTGGGCGCAGTCGCGGTTGCCGATCCCGCCATTGGCCGGGGTACCGCCGGGGCACAGCCGTGGGTCGTTGTAGTTGGCGTTGGTGAAGGTGGTAAAGGTCGGGTTGTACAGTTCGTACAGCGACGGCGCGCGGAAACCTTCGCTGTAGGCGCCGCGCAGCACCAGCTCCTTGAACGGCTGGAAGCGGAACGAATACTTGGGGTTGGTGGTGCTGCCGAAGTCGCTGTATTTGTCATGCCGGATCGCCGCCGTCAGCTCCAGGCTGTCGAGCACCGGCACGTTGAGTTCGGCATATTGCGCCTGCACGCTGCGGTCGCCCGACACGCTGCCGTTGGGGTCGATGCCCAGGCTCTGCACATTGCCGGCGAACTGGGCGAAATCCTGGTGGAAGTCCTCCTTGCGGTACTCGCCGCCCAGGGCCAGGGCCGAGGGGCCCGAGCCGAACCAGTCGCCGATCTCGCGGCTGACCCGGCCGTCGATGGCCTTGACCCGCCCGACCGCCGTGGCGTAATCGCCGTCCACCGTATTGGCCGCCAACAGCGCGCTGCCCGCCGCGGTCTGCGGGCCGAAGGGGTTGATCACGCCATTGGCGATGCCCTGGGATACCGCCACATCGTTCACGTAGCCGCTGCGAATGGTGCTGACCACCTTGTTCTGGTTGTACGAGGCGCCGATGTTGTAGTCCCAGCCCGCCGCGCTGCCGTCGAAACTCAGCAGCAGGCGCTGGCCGGTGTTGTCGTCCTCATGGCGGCGGGCGCCGACATCGGTTTCCCGCCAATTGGCCGCCACCGGTTGCGTCGGGTCGAGGGCAAAGCCGCTCGGCCCCGGGGTGATGCCATTGCCCGGATAGAACGCGGTGCCCGGGTTGACCTGGTTGCCCATCAGGGTGCCGGGGCCGATCTGGGTGCGGTTCTCGTTGCGCGCCCAGAAGTATTCGAGGCTGACGTTGTGATCGTCGCTGAGCTTGCCGGTGGCCTTGGCGAAGGCCGAGGTCTTTTCGGTTTCCGGCACCAGGTCCAGGTAACTCCACAGACTCTGGCGGCAAATGCCGTTGCGCGACAGCAAGCCCGGTGCGTTGCAGCCGGAACCGGCCAGCGGGTTGGTGGCATTGGCGCCCTGGCTCCAGTTGGCCGGCGAGGCGGTGCCGGACGTGTAGTCCAGGCCGCGGCCCGGCTGATAGTTGTAGGTGTAGCCGCGGTCCTTGGCGGCCAGGCGCTCCTGCTTGTCGTAGCTGACCACGCCGAACACGTTGAAGCGGTCTTCCTCCAGGTCGCCGATGCCCCAGCTACCGCTGAAGTTCTTGCTCTGGCCACCGCCGGAATGGCTCGGGGTGTCGTAGCGGGTGCTGACCTGGCCGCGGGTCAGGCTCTTCTTGGTGATGAAGTTGATCACCCCGCCGATGGCGTCGGTGCCGTACAGCGCGGACGCGCCGTCGCGCAGCACCTCGACCCGGTCGATGGCGGCGAAGGGAATGGTGTTGAGGTCGACCCCGGAGCCGTTGATGGCATTGGTCGCGTTGTTGCTCAGGCGCCGGCCGTTGAGCAGCACCAGGGTCTTGTTCGGGCCTATGCCGCGCAGGTCGGCATAGGCCGCCCCGCCGCTGCTGGAGCCCACCGAACGTCCGGAACCGACCGAGGACTGGTTGGCGGAAATCCGGTTGATCAGCTCTTCGGTGGTGGTCACGCCCTGCTCGCGCAGCTTCTCGACCTGCAGCACAGTGACCGGTACCGCGGTCTCGGCATCGACCCGGCGGATCGCGGTGCCGGTCACTTCCACTCGCTGCAGCTGGGTGGTGGGCTCGGCAAATGTCGCGGCGCTGCTGGCCGTGCTGGCGTCCGCCGTGATGGTCACGCCCTGGGTGTCCTGCTGCTCCTTCAGGCCGCTGTCCTGCAAGGCCAGGGTCAGCGCCTGGCGCTGCTCGAGCTGGCCCTGGATCGCCGGCGCATAACGGCCGCTCACCAGCTTCTGCTCGAAGGAAATCGGCAGGCCGGTCTGCCGGGAAATCTGCAGCAAGGTCTGGTCCAGCGGCCCCGCGGGCAGATTGAACGGAGTGGTCGCGGCCCAGGCCGGCAACACATTCAGCGTCGCCAGCAAGGCCAGACTCAAAGGGGATCTATGGGGTACGAACAGACTCATGGACAACCATCCCTGCATTAGGTGTATGCAGGGATGTGCAACGGCCGGGCGGTTTTTATAGAGGCCGATCTAGACCGTTGGGTGATGAGCTTATGCCAGTTCATCATCCCCCCGTAGGAAGAGGCCTCCGACGAGGGGATCAACCGCCAAAGTGATAGCTCACATCCAGCCACCACTGCCGGCCATAGGGGTCGTAGTTGCCGGTGGGGTAGTACGGCCAGCCGCCGGAGTCGTCGCGCTTGACCTGGTTCAGCAGATTGTTGACGGTCAGGCCGACGCTGGCGCGGTCGTTGACCTTGTAGCGGGCGCTGGCGTTGAACACGGTCCAGGGCGACAGGCGCCCGTCCGAGTTGCCGTTGGTGACGCTGCCATAGCGGATGCCCAGCAGGGTCGCAGTGTAGTGCTGGTAATCCCAGGTCAGGCTGGCGTTGACCTTGCTGCGCCAGTCGTGATTGCTGCGGTCCACGCGCCAGTCCTGGGTCGGCGCGTCGTCCGATTCCTTGTAGAAATGCGAGAGGACCAGGGTGTAGCCCAGGGTCGAACTGAAGGCCCCGTATTCCCCGGCGCCCCAGCGGATATTGCTTTTCAGGTCGAGCCCGCTGACCCGTTCGCTGGCGGCGTTGATCGCATTGATCTGCACCCGCTGCAAGCGGTTCGGGTCCACCGCGGCGGTGCCCGGGTTGCGCTGGATCCGCGCCAGGGTCGCCTGGCAACTGGCCGAGTTGATGTCCATGGCACCACTGCGGCAGGCATTCTCTTCCTGCAACAGGCGGTTCTGGTCGACGGTGGTCAGCAGGTCTTCGATCTGCACGCGCCAGTAATCCACCGACACATCGAAGTTGCGCGACGGCGACCAGACAAAACCGTAGGTCCAGGACTTGCCCCGCTCGGACTTGAGGTCGGCGGTGCCGCTCTGGGTGTAGTCCACCCGCCCGCGATCGCAGGCGCCCTCCACGCCCTGGCTGCAACCGTAGTAGTCGATCTGGTCCGGCACATAGCCGTTGGTGTCGGCCTGGTAGATGTAGTTCAGGTCCGGCGCGCGGAAGCTGGTGCCGTAGCTGCCGCGCAACAGCAGGCTGTTCAACGGGCGCCACTCCAGGCCGAGGTTGTAGGTCTTCTGCTGCTCGGTGCGGCCGCTGAATTTGTACTGGTCCCAACGTCCCGCCAGCGACGCCAGCAGGCTGTCGCTGATCGGCACGCTGAACTCGCCGCCGGCGGCATAGCGCTTGCGCGAGCCACCGGAACTCTGCGCCGGCGTGGTGCCGTAGAAACTGCCGTCGTTGAGCCCGTCGTCCTGGTCGATGCGGTACTCCTGCTTGCCCAGCTCGAGGATGCCGGCGAAGCCCACCGGCCCGGCCGGCAAGTCGAACAGCTCGCCGTTGAGCGAGGCGTTATAGCTCTGCGACACCGACTTGCTGGTCTGGGTCAGGTTGCGGCGAAACTGTCGCCACTCCTCCTCGGTCAGCGGCCGGTCAAGGCGCGAGGCATCCGGGGCGAACAGCGGATAACCGCCCTGCTCGCCCAGCTGCGGCCCCAGGTAGAAATCGCGGATAGTGGCCGACGGCGTATAGCGCGTGGTGCGCACGCTGCGGTACTCCGAGCGGTTGGCCGCCAGCTCATAGCTCCAGGCGGTATCGGCGATCCGGTCGGACAGGCCCAGGGTGCCGGTCCAGGAGGTGTCGCGCCACTTGCTGTTGTTGCTGGTGCGGCCGCCGATTTCCTCCTCGGAGAAACGCCGGGACCAGCGCTCCAGGTTGCCCGTGTTCTGGTTGATGAAATCCGGCGAGGTGAAGCTCGGCCCGCGGGTGTTGTTCTGGATATGGTCCAGGCCATACATCAGGTCGGCGAAGACCTTGCCGCTGTCGCTGAAATGCCAGGTGCCACGGGTGTAGCCGTCGTAGTTTTCCTTCTGCGTCTGCAAGGTCCAGTAATCGTTGTAGACCTGGTCGGTGGTGCAGCGCCCGCCGCTGCCGCTGAGGTGGTTGCCAAAGATTCCGGAGTAAGCGCCGCAGCCGGGGCCGATGTACTTGCCGCTGTCGAGGTTGCGCCGGTAGCCCACGTCCAAGGCCGGCCCGCGGTCCATGAAACCGCGATCGTCGGCCCAGATCGGCTGGCGATGGGTCAGCTCGAGGCCGAACAGGCCATCGAAATCTCCCCAGCTGCCACCGCCGCTGATCTGCAGGCGCTGGTTGTCGCCGCCGCCACGCTCGGTGGTGCCGCCACGCAGGTTGACGTCGATGCCGCTGGCTTTCTCCTTGAGGATGATATTGACCACCCCGGCGATCGCATCGGAGCCGTAGATCGCCGAGGCGCCGCTGCTGAGAACCTCGATGCGGTCGATGATCGCCGAAGGGATGTTGGCCAGGTTGGTGAAGTTGACCTGGCCGCCATAGGCCGTCGGATAGTCCGCGACCCGCCGGCCGTTGATCAGCACCAGTGTGTGGTTGGGCCCCAGCCCCCGCAGGTTGAGGGCGCTGGCGGCGGGCTGGAAGGTGTTGCCGTAGTCCTCGCCCTGGGTCATGCCGGTGTTTTGCGTCTGGGTCGCCAGGGCGTCGTAGACGTTGCGGTAACCGCGGGCCTCCATCTCCTCGTGGGTGATGACGTTCACCGGAGTAGCGCCGTCGGACTGGGCGCGGGCGATGCGCGAGCCGGTCACCGTGACTTTTTCCAGCTGCGGGTCCGCCGCGCGAGCCGGCGCCACGGTGCTGACTTTAGGACTGGCCTTGGCGCTGGCCGGAGCATTGCGAATGGTCAGCCCCTGCTCGCTGTGCTGGGCCTCCAGGCCAGTGCCTTGCAGGGCCCTGTCCACCGCCTGCTGGCCGCCCAGGGCGCCACGGATGGCCGGGCTGCGCTTGCCCTGCACCAGGTCCTGGCTGAAGGAAATCGGCACCCCGCTCTGCCGCGAGATATCCAGCAGCACCTCGTCCAGCGGGCCGGCGGAAATGTCGAAGGTGATCGGCCTGGGCTCGATCTGCTGAGCGCCTGCCTGCTGGGCCCAGGCGGCGCTGCCATAAGTGCCGAGGGCCAGGGCCAACGCCAGTGACAGGCGCGCCAATGGCCGGCGTGGCGGATTGGAAAGGATCGATGAGTGCATGAGCAATTCCCTGTTGGATGCGGTTGCAGGGAATGAGCAGCGACTGACGGGTTTTTATAGGGCGGCGGTTAGGCCAAGGGGTTATGGGGTTATAACCGCGCCCTTCAGCGCGGCTCGATGCTGACCCAGTACGGGCTGTGGTAGCTGACGCGGATCGGCAGCGAACGCTCGAGCAATTGCAGGCTGCGGTCGCTGTCGTCCAGCGGATAGATGCCGCTCAGGTGCAGGTCGGCGACCTGGGGGCTGAGGCGGATGATGCCGCGCCGGTAGCTACGCAAGCTGTCGATCACCTCGCTCAGGGGCCGGTCGCGGGCCTCGAACATCCCCGAGGTCCAGGCGCTTTCATGGCCCTTGGCACGCTCCAGCAGCAACAGGCGCTGACTGTCGAAACGCAGGCTTTCGCCGGCCTCTACCAGCTGCCGCGTGCCACTGGCGGTAAGCACCTCGACTTGCGAATGCAACATCACCAGGCGCGTCCAGTCCTCACCGCGCTCCACCAGGAACTTCGTGCCCAGGGCACGCATGCGCCCGTGTTCGGTTTCCACCACGAAGGGCCGTTGCGGGTCCTTGGCCACGTCCACCAGCAACTGGCCATTGCGCAGTTGCAACAGCCGCTGCCGGGCATCGAAACAGGTCACGACCTGGCTGCGGGCATTGAGGGTCAGCGCACTGCCGTCGGCCAGGGTGAAGTCGCGGCGCTCGCCAGTGCCGGTGTACAGGGCGCCCGCCTCGGGCAACAGGTTGTAGCGCCGGCCGAGCAAGGTCTCGGCCAAGGCCAGGGCCATCACACTCAGGCTGCCGCCGATAAAACGCCGGCGGCTCGACGGCGCATTCAGGCTGTGCAGCAGGCTGTCGCGGGACAGGTTGCGCAAGGCTTGGCTGCGCAGCGCCCCCAGGCCGCCGCCCATCAGCGCGATGATCTGCTCATGCTGGGGGTCGGCGGCGCGCCAGTCGTGGAATGCCTGATGTTCCTGGGCATTCATCTGCCCCGATTGCAGGCGTGCCATCCATTGCGCGGCTTCATCCACCAGCGCCTCGTTCGCGCGTGGACGGCTCATGCGTCGACCATCGCCTGATAACAGCGCTTGAACGCCTCGGCCATGTACTGCTGGACGCGACTGGTGGACACCCCCAGCTGCTGGCCGATTTCGGCGTAGGTCAGGCCGTCGAGCTGATGGTAGAGAAAGGCCGCCTTGGCCTTGGCCGACAGGCCGTTGAGCAAGCGGTCCACGGCCAGCAGCGCTTCGATCACCAGCGCCCGCTCCTCGGGTGACGGGTGCACCGGCGTCGGCGCCAGGGCCAGGCTTTCCAGGTAGGCACGCTCCAGGTCCTGGCGCCGCCAGCCTTCGTAGACCAGGCGTCGGGCGATGGTGGTCAGCAGCGCCCGGGGCTCGCGGATGGCCGTGGGGTCCGGCAGGGCCAGCACCCGCACGAAGGTTTCCGAGGCGATGTCCTGGGCGCTGTGATGGCAGCCCAGGACGCGACCCACCGAGGCGCACAGCCACTGATAGTCGCGTTTGAACATCTGCCCGATCAGTGAGTAATGCGGGTTCCGATTCGCCCCCATGCCTTGCTCCCTCACGAGACAGCTCCCCCCTCTCGAAATCGTCTGGCTGGGTCGGGACCTTGCCGACCCAGGATTAGGGGAGCGACTGTGCAACAGGGCTGAATCTATTTGGAAGTAATTAAAAATTTACCCAGGCTAACTAACGAATATATGTAATCCGGCGCCTCGCCGCGCCGCACGACGCACTTGATTGATCTCGGTCAGCAGTACCCCCAAAGCTCCTCTCTACTCTGGCGCCTCCATCGGCCAGGGACGGCTTTCGGAACGGCCGGCCCCGCTTCACCTTCAAGGAAGAGTCGCTATGCAATCGCTGAAGATCATTCTGCTGTCCACCGCCTTCAACGGTCTCACCCAGCGCGCCTGGCTGGACCTGCGCCAGTCCGGCCATCGCCCCAGCGTGGTGCTGTTCACCCATGAAGACGAAGTCTGCCAGCAGATCGAACAGGCCGACGCCGACCTGGTGATCTGTCCCTTCCTCAAGGACCGGGTGCCCGAGCAACTGTGGCGCCACCCGACGCGTCCGGTGATCATCATTCACCCGGGCATCGTCGGCGACCGCGGCGCCAGCGCCCTGGACTGGGCCATCAGCAACAACCTCGAGCGCTGGGGCGTCACCGCCCTGCAGGCGGTGGAAGAAATGGATGCCGGGCCGGTCTGGTCCACCTGGGAATTCAAGATGCCGGCGCAGGTGCGCAAGTCCGAGCTGTACAACGGGCCGGTGGCCGATGCGGCGATCTACTGCATCCGCGATGTGGTGGAAAAATTCGGCAGCGACTTCGTCCCGACTCCGCTGGACTACAGCAAGCCGCAAGTGCGCGGCCGCCTGCAACCGAACATGAAACAGGACGACCGCAGCTTCAGCTGGCACGACAGCGCCATCTTCATCAAGCGTTGCATCGACGCCGCCGACGGCCAGCCCGGAGTCCTGGCCAGCCTCGCCGGCGGGCAGTACTACCTGTATGACGCGCACCTGGATAGCCGCAGCGGCATCCCCGGCGAACTGCTGGCGGTGCACGACGATGCTGTGCTGGTGGCCTGCGGCGACCGTAGCCTGTGGATCGGCTCCCTCAAGCGCAAAGCCCGGCCGGGCACCGAACACTTCAAGCTGCCGGCCCGCCATGTGCTGGCCGGCCAACTGGATGGCGTGCCTCATCTGGACTGGTCGGTCGCCAGCGAACCGTTCAGCGACGAGGCCTACCAGCCGATCCGCTACCGCGAGTCGGGCCACGTCGGCGAGCTGACCTTCGAGTTCTACAACGGCGCCATGAGCACCGAGCACTGCCAGCGCCTGGTCAGCGCGCTGCAATGGGCCAAGGCCCGGGACACCAAAGTGTTGCTGTTCAAGGGCGGGCGTGGCGCGTTCTGCAACGGCGTGCACCTCAACGTGATCCAGGCCGCGCCGGTGCCGGGCCTGGAGGCCTGGAACAACATCCAGGCCATCGACGACGTCTGCAAGGAGCTGCTCAGCGCCCGCCAACTGGTGGTCAGCGGCCTGACCGGCAATGCCGGGGCCGGCGGCCTGATGCTGGCGCTGGCGGCCGATGTGGTGCTGGCCCGGGCCAATACCGTCTACAACCCGCACTACAAGAGCATGGGCCTGTACGGTTCGGAATACTGGACCTACAGCCTGCCCCGCGCCGTCGGCCATGCCATGGCGCACAAGCTCACCGAGGAATGCCTGCCGATCAGCGCCTTCCAGGCCCTGCAGATGGGCATGGTCCAGGAAGTCGGACCGCGCTGCCCCGACGAATTCGGCCTGTGGCTGCTGCAACGGGCCAACGCCGTACTGACCGAGCCGAAGTACCAGGCCCTGCGCGAGCGCAAGGCCAACGCCGACCCGCAACTGATGCAGCACTGCCGCAACGCCGAGCTGGAACAGATGCACCTGGACATGGTGCAGAACCGCCACGGCTTCGCCGAGAAATGCGCCGGTTTCGTCTACAAGCGCAAGACCTGCTGCACCCCGCAGCGGTTGATCGAGGATTGGGCCGTGCCGCAGCCGGATACCTTGAGTGCCTGATCGGCCGTCGTCCCTGTAGCCGCTGGCGCAGCCTGCGATCGGGCGCGCAGCGGCCGTAAAACAGCCACCACGATGTTGCACAAGAACAGGCTGCCGTAACCCAGGCAGCCCCCCCGTTGCCGCTAAGGCTGCAACAACAACGCCACCAGCGCCGTCCAGCCGGTCTGGTGGCTGGCCCCCAGGCCGCGGCCGGTGTCGCCGTGGAAGTACTCGTGAAACAGCAGCAACTCCCGGTCCCGGGGATCGGCCTGCAACTGCGCGTAGGCGCACATCGACGGGCGGCGCCCGTCCTCGTCGCGCAGGAACAGGCGGCTCAGGCGCTGGCTCAGGCTGTCGGCGACTTCCTCCAGGGACGCCAGGTAGCCGGAGCCGCTGGGGTATTCCACCGAGAAGTTGTCGGCGTAGTAGCGATGAAACTCGCGCAGCGATTCGATCAGCATGTAGTTGATCGGCATCCACAGCGGCCCGCGCCAGTTGGAGTTGCCGCCGTACAGCCGTGAGTCGGAATCGGCCGGCGCATAACGGGCGCACAGTTGGTGACCGTCGACCTGCAGGGCGAAGGGTTGTTCGGCGAAGTTTCTGGACAGTGAGCGAATGCCGAAGTCACAGAGAAACTCGGCCTCGTCGAGCATGCGCTTGAGCAGGTCCTTGGTGCGCTCGCCGCGCAACAGCGCGAGCAACAGGCGATTGCCCTGCCCCGGTTCGTTCCAGCGCGATACCAGGCGGGCCAGGTCCGGCCGATGGTGCATGAACCCCAGCAAGCGCTCGCGCAGCCCCGGCAGGCATTCGTGTTCATGCTGTTCCAGCACCTGCACGGCGAACAGCGGCATCAGGCCGACGATGGAGCGCAGGCGCAGCGGTTCGTTGCCGCCGTCGGGACGATGCAGCACGTCGTAGAAGAACCGGTCCTGATCGTCCCATAGCCCTGCGTCGCCGCCGTCCAGCCGGTTGATGGCCCCGGCGATGTACAGGAAGTGCTCGAAGAACTTCACCGCGATATCCACGTACACCGGGTTGCGCCTGGCCAGTTCCAGGGCAATGCGCATCAGGTCCAGGGCATAGGCCGCGACCCAGGCGGTGCCATCGGCCTGGTCCAGGGTATAGCCCGGCGGCAAGGGTGCCGAGCGGTCGAACAGCGCGATGTTGTCGAGGCCAAGGAAACCGCCCTGGAACAGGTTGCGCCCTTCGGCGTCCTTGCGGTTGACCCACCAGGAAAAATTCAGCAGCAGCTTGTGGAAGATCCGCTCGAGAAAGTCCAGGTCGCCCTGGCCGGTCAGGGCTTTTTCCCGCTGATACACCCGCCAGCTGGCCCAGGCGTGCACCGGCGGGTTGGCGTCGTCGAAGCGCCATTCGTAGGCCGGCAACTGCCCATTGGGGTGCATGAAGCGGTCCTTGACCAGCAGCAACAGCTGGTGCTTGGCGAACCCCGGATCGATCAAGGCCAGGGCCACCGCCTGGAAACCCAGGTCCCAGGAGGCATACCAGGGGTATTCCCAGGTGTCGGGCATGGCCACGATGTCGAAGTTCGCCAGGTGCCGCCAATGGCTGTTGCGCACATGGGCGTGGGATGCCGGTGGCGGGGGCTGGCCGGGGTCGCCGTCGAGCCAGCGGTTGACGTCGAAATCGTAGAGTTGCTTGGACCACAGCAGCCCGGCCAGGGCCTGGCGCTGGACATTGCGCGCGTCGGCATCGGCGATGCCCTGTTGCAGCGCGGCGTAGAACTCGTCGGCCTCGGCCCGCCGCTGTTCGAACAGGGTTCGGGCGCTGACCTGGGCCGAACCGGCCGGGGCGAAACGCAGGTACAGGCTTTTGCTCTCCAGCCCGGCCAGCTCCAGGGTGAAGTGGGCGGCAGCACGGGTTCCGCTGTCGCGGGCAATGGCGGTGCTGGCGCCTCCCAGCAGGTAGTCGTTGATCCCGTCCTTGAACGGGCCGGGCGTGGCGAGGCCATCGAGCTTCGGGAAGTTGGTTTCGTTGTTGCAGAACAGCCACTCGCAAGGCTCCGGCCCCCAGGCCGTGACCTGCATCGGCGAACAGCGCGGATGCCGGGCCAGCAGTTGTTCGCCCAGCAGGCGCAGGCTCGGTTTGCGCGAATCACCGCCCCAGCTCCAGGTGTTGCGCGCCCAGACCTGGGGCAAGACCCGCAGGCGCGCCGGCTGATGAAAACGATTGTGCACGGTGACCCGCATGAAGATGTCATCGACCGCGTGCTTGGCGTATTCCACCGTCACGTCGAAGTAGCGATCATCTTCGAACACCCCGGTGTCGAGGATCTCGTACTCGGTATCGTCCAGACCGCGCCGGGCGTTCTCCCGCAGCAGGTCTTCATAGGGAAAGGCCGCCTGCGGGTATTTGTAGAGCATGCGCATATAGGCATGGCTGGGCACGCCGTCGAGGTAGAAATACAGCTCCTTGACGTCTTCGCCGTGATTGCCCTCGGCGTTGTTCAGGCCGAACAGGCGCTCCTTGAGAATGCTGTCGCGCTCGTTCCACAGGGCCAGCCCCAGGCACCAGTGCTGGGCCTTGTCGGAGAACCCCGCCAACCCGTCCTCGCCCCAGCGATAGGCCCGGCTGCGGGCATGGTCGTGGGGCAAGTAGGCCCAGGCATCGCCATCGGCGCTGTAGTCCTCGCGCACCGTGCCCCATTGCCGCTCGCTCAGGTACGGCCCCCACTCGCGCCAGGGTTCGCCCGCCGGGCCATTGAGGCGCTGGCCTTCGATCGTTTCGAGGATGCTTGCCGCCGCTGCTGCCGTCATGGGGGTGTCCGTGAGCCATGGAGGTGAAAGCCAGTGTAGGGGCTGGCGACGCCGGCGGCCCATGACAAATGTTTCATGGTGCGAGGCGCCAACCGCGACCCGTTGCCGCACAAGGCCCGTGATAGAGCCTTCGGCTTAAATTTCCGGGGAGGCGTTCGTTATACTCGGCAACCCTTTTGTGCAAACGCGGTACCCATGATGTCCAGCGACAACACTCTCCTGGCGAGCCTTGTGCTCTGTGTATTGGCCCTGCCGGTACAGGCCGAAGGCCTGGACCTGAGCTACCCGGCGCCCGCCCTGACAGAGGCAACGGCCACCCCGGCGGCGGAGCCGGAACCCAGCAAGTTCCAGTTCAAGGCGCCGATCACCCTGGAACACACCTGCAGCGGCCCCCAGTGCAATTACGAGACCGATCCGAGCCAGCGCCATGAGCCGGAAACAGTGAACCGATGGTCGGTCGGGTTCAACTGAGCCGCCCTGCTTTCAGCGGCGCCTTTCAGGACCTCATCGCCAGCAAGCTGGCTCCTACATAAAGCGGGTCCGGCCCCCCCAGCAAACACTGCCAGACCTGTAGGAGCCAGCTTGCTGGCGATCCGGGCACTGCGCTATATCGGGCCGACCCATCGCGCCGGCAGAAGCTTGGCTAGGCTATAAACATGCCCCGTGAATGCCTGGGAGGTCCGATGAACCGCACGATCCTCAGCCCTCTGAGCCTGGCCCTGGCCCTGTTGGCCGGCTGCGCCAGCCCGCCCGAAGTCATCGACAAGGAACCAGCGGCCATCGCCGAAGGCGTGCTGGCCTTCCGGGACATCTGCCTGAAATCCGCGCCCTCCTTCGCCGGGGCCGACAGCGCGGCCAAGGGCTATGGCATCGCCAGGCTGGACGATGCCGGCTATGCGCGGATGGGACTGAGGCCGGACCACAGCCTTGGGGTCCAGGTACAGAAAGGCAAGCAATGCGCGGTGACCACGCCGTCGCAGCGGGACAAGACCCTGACCGCGCAATTTCTCAAGCTGGCCGAGCAGTTCTCCAGCACCCCGGTGGCGCAACACCTGCCGGCGAAAATCACCCTCGATAAGCAGACCTTCCTGCTGATGCACGACCGGCGCGGCGGCGAGGCTTATGTGATGTTGAGGCAACCCTGAAGCGCAGCGCCTTCATTCAGGCGGTGACAGGTGCGCGTAACACACCGGCGAACTCCCCTCGCCCTGCCGGTCCAGCTCGTCCTCCAGCCACTCGGCCAGCACCCGGGCATTGTTGTGCACTTCATCGTGAGCCGAGTACACCAGGGTCAGGCGGCCCTTTTGCGCGCGTTCCAGCAACGCCCACCAATGCTCGGGGCGGGCCGTCAGTTCCTGGCGGTAACGGCTGCGGAAGGTGGCGAAATCCAGCTCGCCGGACTTGAAGGCACGGCGCAATCCGGTGGACGGCGCCAGGTCTTTCAACCACTCGTCCAGCGGCAACTGCTCCTTGCGACAATTGCGCGGCCACAGCCGGTCCACCAGCACCCGATACCCGTCGTCGGGGCTCGCCGGTTCGTAGGCGCGTTTGCACAGAATCATGGGTTCTTCCCCTCTATGACGGCATGACCTGCCATCAGCTTAGTGGCTGGACAAGGCCTGGCACAGGACGAAGACCAGTGCCTCGCCACCACTCCCCCGGGTTCTGATTACGACCCTCCCGCATCGAAAACGACACCTCGTTCCCTGGATGATTGACGCACCGCGCCGAGCCCTATTAAGTACTATTTATCCGCATTAATACGATAAATCGAAAACATGCTCAAACGACCTGTTCGCCGCAAACGCCAGAAGCTTTCCGACGTGATTGTCGAGTCGGTCAAACGCTCCATCGTGATCAACGCCCTGCGCCCTGGCGACCGCTTGCCGACCGAGCGCGAGTTGATGGAAAGCTTCCAGTGCTCCAAGGGTTCGGCCCGCGAAGCGCTCAAGGCGCTGGAGGTCGAAGGACTGGTCAACACCCGCACCGGCCCCAGCGGCGGCGCCTACCTGAACCAGGCCGGCACCGAGCCGGCGAGCCGCGCCCTGCGCAATTACCTGCACTTCCAGCAGATGGACGGCGAGCAGGTGTACCAGCTGCGCAAGGTCATCGAAGTGGAGCTGGCGGTGTCGGTGATCGGCCGTCTCAGCGCCGACGACTTTGAGGCGCTGCAGGCCAACATCGACTTCTGCAGCGCCCCGGAAGACAGCGAGGCCGGCCAGCGCGAACAGCGCATCGCCGAGCTGGAATTCCACAACCTGCTGGGCCGCGCCTGCCCCAACCCGCTGCTGAGTTTCATGGCGCAGTTCCTCAATGACCTGCTGCGCGACCTGGTAGTGCTGAAGAAGGCCTACAAGCCCAAGCGCAAGCAGTTCGACGCCGCCAACCTCGATTACCACAAGCGCCTGTTGCTGGCCTTCAAAGCCGAGGACGAAGCCGCAGTGCGCCAGCTGATGCACGAACACATGTGCGACGCCGAACACCATATGAGCGCCCTCGAGGGCGAGGTCACCCAACACTTCCTGCTGGAGTTCGATCACCACCACTGATAACCGCCGCACCCGCCACACGCCGCTTCGCCAATAACAAAGCCTGAACACAGGCTGCTGCGCCGTTTTGCCATTGCCACTCCTGCCAATAACTAAACCAGGGAGTTACCCCATGCAGCGTCGTACGTTGTTGAAAGCCAGTCTGACCGTTGCCGGAGCCCTCAGCCTTCCGCTGGGGGTGCGCAACGCCTTTGCCGCCGAACCCTTTACCTTCTACGGGCTCAAGTCGATGTCCGGCGCCTTCGCCAGCTACGGCAAGTTCGCCGACATGGGCTCGCGCCTGGCGGTGGAACAGTACCCGACCCTGCTCGGCCGCCCGCTGAACTACAAGGTGATCGACACCGAAGGCAACGCCGGCAAGGCGGTGCGCAAGGTCCAGGAGGCGATTGCCCAGGACGGCGCGCGATTCTTCCAGGGCTGCACCCTGTCGTCTTCGGCGCTGGCGGTGGCCAAGGAAGTGGGCAAGGTCAACGGCGTGTTCATGACCCCGGTGGGCGCCGACGAAGTCACCGGCAAGGACTGCAATGCCTCGACCTTTCGCTGGTCGGTGCCGACCTACGGCGCCATTCGCGAAACCATGGTGCCGCTGATCAAGCGCCTGCCCGAGGCCAAGCGCTGGTACACCATCACCCCGCAATACGTATTCGGCGAAGCGCTGCTGGCCGGCGCCAGACAGGTGTGCGCCGAGCATGGCATCGAGCACGTCGGCAACAGCTATCACTCGTTGCAGGAACAGGAGTTCTCCGGCTACCTGACCAACGCCATCGCCGCCCAGCCCGACGTGCTGGTGCTGCTCAACTTCGGCAGCCAGTCCTCCAACGCCCTGCGCCAGGCGGTGAACTTCGGCATCAAGGAACGCATGAAAGTGCTGCTGGTGTGGTCCGCCGGGCTCGACCAGTTCCAGGAGCTGGGCAGCGACGTGCTCGAAGGCGTCTACCTCGGCGCGCAGTACTGGCACCAGGTCGACACCCCGCTCAACCGCGAGCTGGTCAAGCTGACCCAGGCCAAGTACGGCATCAACCCTACCTACCCGCTGGCCGCCGACTACATCGGCACCAAGATCATGCTCGACACCATAGTCGCCACCGGCAGCTTCGACGGTGCGACCGTGGCCAAGGCCCTGCAAGGCCTGACGTACCAGGGGCCGACCGGCGAGGAAAGCATCCGCACCGGCGACCACCAGGTGATCAAGGATTACTACCTGCTGCAGGGCAAGGCCACGGCCAGCATGCGCGACAAGGACGACCTGGCCGAAGTGCTCAGTTCCGGGCGCTCGTTCCCGGATGCCGGCGCCACCGGCTGTAACCTGGCCTGACCCCGACCGACCTTTCCATCGCTGGCTAGAGGCAGCGGGCCGCCCGACGACGACAGTCGCCGGCCCCCTGTCGAGGGTACCCGCATGCTCAATCTTTACCTGTTCCAGATCCTCAACGGCCTCGGCCTGGGGATGATCTACTTCCTGATCGCGGTGGGCCTGACGATCATTTTCGGCCTGCTGAACTTCGTCAATTTCGCCCACGGCGCGTTCTTCCTGCTCGGGGCCTACATCTGCTACACCGCCGTCAGCCTCACCGGCAGCTTCTGGCTGGCGCTGCTGGTCGCGCCGCTGGTGGTCGCGGCCCTGGCCTGGGCCATCGAGCGATTGCTGATCCAGCGCATCTATCACCTGCCCCACACCTTCCAGATCCTGGTGACCCTGGGCATCGCGCTGATCATCCAGGAAGCCAGCGTGCTGATCTGGGGGCCCGTCGGCAAAAGCGTCGCGGTGCCGGAACTGCTGCGCGGCGTACTGATCGTCGGCGACTTCGTCTACCCCTACTACCGCCTGTTCCTCATTGTCTTCTCGGCACTGGTGGGACTGGCGCTGTGGCTGCTGCTGGAGCGCACGCGCTTCGGCGCCCTGGTGCGCGCCGGCAGCGAAAGCACCGAGACCGTGTCGCTGCTGGGCACCAACATCTTCCGCCTGTTCTCCATGACCTTCGCCCTCGGCGTGGCCCTGGCCGGGATCGCCGGGGTGCTGTTCGCCCCGTTGCGTGGCGCCCAGCCCTTTGTCGGCCCGGAAATCCTCGGGGTCGCCTTCGTGGTGGTGGTGATCGGCGGCATGGGTTCGTTCAGCGGCGCCCTGGTAGGCGGCCTGCTGGTGGGGGTGGTGCAGAGCCTGATGACCACCCTCTGGCCGCAAGGCGCCAGCCTGATGATCTACGGCGCCATGGCGGCGGTGATTCTGGTCCGTCCCTACGGCCTGTTCGGGAGAGCATGAACATGAGCGAGAAAAATCCCCTGCCGTTCGCCAAGACCCAGTCGCGCGCCCTGCCGTGGCTGGTGGTGGCGGTACTGATCGGCCTGCCGCTGGTGTTGCCATCGGCGACCCTGGCCAGCGAGATCCTGATCTTCGCCCTCGCGGCGCTGGCCTGTAACCTGCTGCTGGGCTACACCGGCCTGCTGTCGTTCGGCCAGGGCATCTTCTTCGGCGCCGGGGCCTACTGCGCCGCGCTGCTGATGATCCACCTGCAACTGGGGCTGTTCAGCGCCCTGTTCGGCGCGGCCCTGGTGGGCGCGCTGCTGGCGTTGCTGGTGGGCGCCCTGGCGATCCGGCGCACCGGCATCTACTTCGTGATGCTGACGCTGGCCTTCAGCCAGATGGCCTACTTCATCGCCTACACCCTGAGCGACTGGACCGGCGGCGACAACGGCCTGCTCAGCGTGCCGCGCCCGGAGATCCGCATCGGCGACACGGTGCTGCTGTCGCTGAGCGACGCGCGCTACTTCTACGCCTTTGTCGCGGTGCTGTTCCTGCTGATCTTCATCGGTGCCCGGCGGGTGATCGCCTCGCCGTTCGGCAGCACGCTGATGGCGATCCGCGAGAACGAAACCCGCGCCGCCGCCATCGGCTACGACACCCGGCACTTCAAGATCCTGGTGTTCATGCTGTCCGGCGCGGTCACCGGGATCGCCGGGGCGCTGTACGCCATGCTCCTGCATTTCGTGCCGCTGTCGAGCATCGACCTGGCGATGTCGGAAAACATCCTGATCATGACCATAGTCGGCGGCACCGGCTCGCTGTTCGGCTCCCTGCTGGGCGCCGGTTCCATCGTGCTGCTCGGCGAGTTCCTCTCCGAACTCTGGCCACGCTGGCTGATGCTGCTGGGGATCATCCTGATCCTGGTGGTGATCTTCATGCGTGGTGGTTTGTGGGGCGGCTTGTCGAGCCTGTTCGAACGCCTCCTGAGGCCACGCAAGGCGGCCCTGCCGACCGAGGAGAAACTGTCATGAACAGCCCCGCGCAGTACCTGCTGCAAACCCAGGACCTGGAGCTGGCCTACGGCGCCTTCCACGCGGTCAACGGCGTCAACCTGAAGGTCGAGGCCGGCACCATCCACACCATCATCGGCCCCAACGGCGCCGGCAAGACCAGCCTGTTCCATTGCCTGACCGGCGAACGCCAGGCCACCGCCGGGACGATCCTGTTCAACGGCAAGAACATCATCAAGAAGCCGGCCCACGGCCGGGTCGGCCTGGGCATGGCCCGTTCGTTCCAGTTGACCAGCCTGTTCCAGAACCTCAGCGTGCGGGAAAACCTGCGCCTGGCCGCCCAGGGTCGCGATGGCCTGGCGGCGCTGAACTTCTGGCGCCACCTCGACAGCCGCCGCGAACACCTGGAGATGGCCGACCAGGTGCTCGAACGCCTGCAACTGACGGCACGCGCCGACACCCTCGCCGGCGAGCTGTCCCACGGCCAGCAGCGGGTGCTGGAAGTCGGCATGTCGATCTGCTCCAGGCCGAAACTGCTGATGCTCGACGAGCCGACCTCCGGCATGGGCATCGACGACATCCCGATCATGACCCAGCTGATCAGCGACCTCGGCCGCGACCACACGGTGCTGCTGATCGAGCACAACATGAGCATCGTCATGTCCATCAGCCAACGCATCACCGTCATGAGCCACGGCCAGATCCTGGTCGAAGGCACGCCAGAATTCGTCCGCGCCGACGAGCGCGTGCGCAGCGCCTACCTGGGAGAAGCCGCCTGATGCTGACCGTCGAGAATATCCATTCCTACTACGACAAGAGCCACGTCCTCGAAGGCGTCTCGCTGCAGGTCAACGCCGGCGAACTGGTGACCCTGCTGGGGCGCAACGGCGCGGGCAAGACCACCACCCTGCGCAGCATCCTCGGGATCATCTGCCCGCGCCAGGGACAGATCCGTTTCAACGGCCAGGAGCTGGTGGGCAAGAAGATCTTCGAGATCGCCCGCCAGGGCCTGGCGCTGGTGCCGGAACACCGCGGCATCTTCCGCTTGCTCAGCGTCGAGGAGAACCTGCGCATCGCCCAGCGCAAGAGCAGCCGCTGGCAACTGGAGGATGTCTACGGCATGTTCCCGCGCCTCAAGGAGCGGCGCAAAAACGCCGGCCATGCGCTGTCCGGCGGCGAGCAGCAGATGCTCGCCATCGCCCGCGCCCTGCTCAACGATCCCAGGCTGCTGATTCTCGACGAACCCACCGAAGGCCTGGCCCCGGTGATCGTCGACGAGCTGGTGAAAATCCTGCGCAAGATCAAGGACGACGGCCTGCCGGTGCTGCTGGTGGAACAGAACCTGATGGTCTGCGACAAGCTCGCCGACCGCCATTACGTCCTCGAACAGGGTCGCGTGGTCTACCAAGGCAGCGCCGCTGACTTCCGTGCCGACCCGAGCATCAAGAACCGCTACCTGGCCCTGAGCGCCTGAGGGGAGAGCTGAAATGAACAGTCCGATTGTGTCCGTACCCCTGTTGCAAGACAGCGCCCCGCTGGTCAACCGCGAACGCCTCTGGCAATCGCTGATGGACCTCGCTCAACTGGGCGCCACCGCCAAGGGCGGCGTATGCCGCCTGGCCCTGACCGACCTCGACCGCCAGGCCCGCGACCTGTTCGTGCGCTGGTGCGAAGAGGCCGGTTGCAGCGTCAGCATCGACGGCATCGGCAATATCTTCGCCCGCCGCGCCGGGCGTAACCCGCAACTGCCGCCGGTGATGACCGGCAGCCATATCGACACCCAGCCCACCGGCGGCAAGTTCGACGGCTGCTACGGGGTGATGGCCGGCCTGGAGGTGATCCGCACCCTCAACGACCTCGGCCTGCAGACCGAGGCGCCGATCGAGGTGGTGGTCTGGACCAACGAAGAAGGTTCGCGCTTCCCGCCGTGCATGATGGGCTCGGGGGTGTTTGCCGGTAAGTTCGACCTCGACGACACCCTGCGCAAGCAGGATGAACAGGGGCTGTCGGTGGGCAGCGAGTTGCAGCGCATCGGTTATGCCGGCTCACGGGCGGTGCTCGGCCATCCGGTGGGCGCGTATTTCGAGGCGCACATCGAACAGGGCCCGGTGCTGGAAGACCGCCAGACCACCATTGGCGTGGTCATGGGCTGCCTCGGCCAGAAGTGGTTCGACCTGACCCTGACCGGGGTCGAGGCTCATGCCGGGCCGACGCCGATGCACCTGCGCAAGGACGCCCTGGTGGGCGCCGCCCAGGTGATCAGCGCAGTCAATCGCATCGCCCATGAACAACAGCCCCACGCCTGCGGCACCGTCGGCTGCCTGAGCCTGCACCCGGGCTCGCGCAACGTGATTCCCGGCCAGGTGCAGATGACCCTCGACCTGCGCCACCTGCATGCCGATAAGCTGCAAGCCATGGTCGACGAGGTGCGCCAGGTGATCGAAGACACCTGCCAGCAGCACGGCCTGGGCTTCGAGCTGACCCCCACTGCCGACTTCCCGCCGCTGGACTTCGACCCCGCCTGCGTCGCCGCGGTGCGCCAGGGCGCCGAACAGCTGGGCCTGAGCCATATGGACATCGTCAGCGGCGCCGGGCACGACGCGATCTTCGTCGCCGAGCTGGGCCCGGCGGGGATGATCTTCGTGCCCTGCGAAG
>LNAP01003651.1_pt1 | contig 58859 bp, 63 predicted proteins | sample 602601 | NCBI WGS metagenome assembly LNAP01 (sample SAMN02440304, study PRJNA202911) | soil metagenome | biome: Subtropical and temperate rainforests or woodlands; isolation source: soil samples (1 kg each in a 20% v/v slurry with milli Q water) were... ...
CTTCTGCGCGTCGAGCACACCAAGTGTGCTGGTCAAATCCAATGCAAACGACTGGTCAAGTCGAATGCAAATGGGTGGTCAAGTCTATGCAATTACGCAATGTACCTTACTGAGCCGCTCCCGCCGAAGATATAGCAATGACAATGATCACAGGCTCTCGTCTGAAGGAGGGTGGTTTCCTCACGGCCGACATTCTTCTCACCAGCCCCAAGGGCACTTGGATGCCCCCTTCGCAGATCCCATCTTTCCAAACCACTACTGACACCCCCGCCCTGGAGGCTCATACCGTAGTCGGGCTTTGCCAAAAGATCCTGGTAGTGAGCGAACACTTCGCCGTCGCTTTTGCCGGGAGTGTTCCCGACATCCAGGACGCTATACGGCTGATTAATAAGCTCAAGGCACAAGCCCCTGACCTGACCGGCAAGCGTTTCATGGAAGCCCTCCTTGCCGACGACCGGCTGAAAATAGCTGATTTGAAAGCTATCGCTCTGAGTGTCGAGAACGATGAAATCCAGATCACGAACTACTGCGCGGAGTTTGGAATCTCTAACGAGCACTTTGAGCTATACGTTGGCGGATCTGGGTTAGAACACGCCGTTCAGCACTATGATCGATTCGCTCTTCAACAGTTCGATGTTCCTGCGGAGGACATCGTTGTGCAGGGCACCTGCATGGCTCTCGATCAGTTCGCACGTCACCTGACTGACGAATTCGAAAAAAAATTCCAGTCCGAGACCATTGCTGATCTGTTTGGAGGGGGGTTCGAGGTGGTGGCGTACCACAGTGGCCAGTTCCACAAGATTCCAGATGTAGTTTACGCCTATGCGGAGGCCGAGCTCGACGATGATGGAATTCTTCAGATCGACCATCCAAAATTTCTGCTCAAGTCCACCTACCAAGGTGAGGACCTCATAATCAGGAGCGTGGAAATTCACTACGACGAGGAGGAGGAGGATTACACAACCCGAAATGACCGGACGTTCACCATTGCTCCGATCACACGCTATCGAGAAACCTACGTTCAAGATGATTGCGAGGACGTCAATTTTCTGGGGGAATTTCTTTGTTACCTGGTCAAGGTGAAAAAGCCATCCGGCAGTTTCACAATCCCCTTCATCAATAAATACGACGGACATTTTGGCTTTGCGGCCAATGCCTTCCTTGCCACTGCACACAAGGACAACGTGCAGTTCATGTACATGGGTACCTTCGAGAAAGATCTTGAAGTTCATGTCTTGGACTGGATGCGACAGAATCACTCGGTCATTGACTGAGCAGTCGAGTGTGAGCCCATAGGGATTAGGCGCCCAACATGCCTATCCCCATCTCGGTTTGTGCATTCTTGAGCAGGGTGCCCTGGGGTATGGGAGTAAGGTGATTTGGCCAGACACATGCGTTGTTCACTATGCCAATTGGCTAGGAGTCAATCGTAGAGAAGAGAGCCTCGCATGCTCTCGGGGCACACTGTGCTGGAGAGCAAACTGGGGGGGCAGAAGAATCTTTTGCGCTGTGGACAGGGCAGAGGGGGATGCTAGGCGGGCTTAAGCTGAATGCTCTGCGCGGCAGGAATCAGACCTTCAGAGATGGCCGGATTTGGTCGGCGGGTTAAAGCAGTATCCGCCGGAGGTCCCATCTATCATTAATGGCTCGGAGTGGAGCTGGGCTCGCGACAACTCCGCCCATTGCTCGGCTGCTTGACCAAGGTTAGTAAGACAACCTGGACTGCTACCGTTCTGCCCATAGAGTGCAGCCGGTATTGTCCCGGCCATCATTCCGGTGCTGATTGTCGCGGCAAACCCAAGCGCCAATAACGCAGCAATGCCCAACCCGGTTGCGATCGTTTTTTTAGTAATCATGACGGCGGCCTCGTCGAATCTTCATCGTCGAGGCTACCCATTCGGCCTGGCGGTAGCAGCCCAATCTGAGCCATATCAGGGGCATCGGTCGTCAGTTATGAGGCGTGGTGTCGGCTTACGAAGTAAATGCAACTTTTTGCAGATAGCATCGACCGTTTGTCATGGTGATTTTTCTTGATCAGTAGGCCAGTTCGTTGCCAATAGCAGCAACGCGTCTGTGAAAGTCGTCCGTGGCTGAAAATCGCAAAGCAACGCGGTTCGCCAAAGCTGATAAACGTGCGTGCCTGGAACGGCTAACCCCTACAAAAGTATCCGCCAGTTCTGGAAGCTCGCGCATGTCGAAAGCGATTTTCTTGCCATCGGCCAAGACGGTGCTAACGATGTAAGCCATGTCAATTTCAGCTTTCAACACTGTCCCTACCGATACGGTGCACAGCGGGGGCCTGAGGTCCTGCGCGATATTCGTTTGCCATCATCTGCATGTGCATTTCCGTTAATAGATGGTTTGCGACTCGTACTCGGGCAAACAACACATGCCGAGGATGCTAGGACGCGACCTCACTGGCTGGCCGGTCATCAGCCGCTTTTGGAGGTTTGGCTCGTCCGGCCAGCAACCATGAACCATGTTGAATATCCGCATCAGGTAATCGTCCTGAGCGGCCATGTGCGTGACATGCCAAGGTTTATCGTAGAAAAGCGACGTTGATCCTTCAATTGACTCGATCAGCTCACGGTGTTCATCGAGCCGTTTGTTCACCGAGTTTCCGAACTGAAGAAGTGTTATCGCTTCTTCGCTCAACTGTGTACGCATATGGTTCTTTCCCCTACGAACGCGCTTGTACTCGGGCTTTGATTACCCGTTGCTTCTGGCGCTCCTGAGTCATTCGCCAGAGACCTGCTACCCCCCAAGGCCAAGACCATCCTGCCAAACAAAACAACAGGAGGTTTACGCTTACCTCTGGCAGCAGCTCCAGCGGCTCGCCGTGACCGACCCCGTAGACCCAGCACCATAGTGCGGTCCAAAGAATAACGCCCCAAATTTTGAGTGCTTTAGCCTGTACTTTTGTCATGCTCGTTTCCGTTAATTCGCGGCGCATGCCATTGAGGTGGTTTCTTGGGCTTCATACGGTGGCCAAGTCAAATATGCCGTTGCTGCTCCAGACGCTATCAATCCAGCCAACCAGATCCAAACCTTCACGGCTGCAAGATCAGCCGACGACTGAGTGACTATCTCAACGCACGGAGCCCAAAAAAGGCTAAAAAACACCATGGAGGCGAGCACCGCTATACAAGTAATCCCTACGTTTTTCATAGATTTTCCTCATCATGAAGGCCGTACCAAAGAACCGCTTGCGCGCCGAAACCAGCAACACCCACTACAGCGCCAAGAGTGATCAGCGTGCCTGACGAATGCCAAAGGCCGAGCAAAGCTAAAACCGCACCGAAAGCACCAATCAACATCGGTACCCTGCGTGCCCAACGCGTCTGATTTTTGACCTGGGCGATCATTTGCCGCTTCAACTTCTTCAAATCCTCATCGCTCATCCCTGTTCGACTCCTGAGTCAGCGGACGCGAAAACCGTGTCCTTGTACTGCCAAAGGCCCAATCAAGGGCCGGTAGTGTGCAGCGATCATTACCAAGCCCACGGGCGTGGTAGCGCCTATGCGGTCAGTTGGCGGCTATCACAAACAGGGGGCGAACACTAAAAAACACAGAGACAAGGGCCATCAGAAACAATGGATACGCAGCCCAGCGCAGCGAACGCCAAGCAAAAAGGCCGTAGCCAGCGAAACAAATGGCAAGACCCAGCAAAAACAATGTATTCATAGCCTCTCCTTTTATGACGCAAATAACCCTCCGCTGTGGGTGAGACGAATTACGCGCTGCGACCCGGCACCGAAGATGTGGCAATCCTCCCACATCAATGGGGAATGCAATCCCCAATCCACGCCCCCAAGACGGTCAGATAGGGCTTGCTCTGATCCAGATGACGGCGGCCCAGAATGCTCAGCACGGTTTCTACGTCGCCGGTCGTGGCCAGCACTCGGGCAGCAAGCGAACGCCGCCCGCTGTTGGTACTGCCCAGTTTGATTCCGGCCGGCCGGTTGAGCCTGGTGATCGTCTGCTGTAGAGCAACACAGGCTCGGTACACGTCAGGGCCACTCTCCAGCTCGCAGTGGTTGAATGCCAGCTCGAAGGACTGTCCTTTGTGGGGCATCACCAGCCGTGAGTCGGGGTGCATGCCTCGGTACTCAGCTCCGGTGCCGAGGCCCCACCCACATCGCAGCCGCACCCGTATCCACTGCTCGATGGAGTCGAAAAATTTCGGATGGGTCAGGTAGAGTTTGCGGGGCAGCCCTTGGTTATCTCTGCCCGCAGATAGACCTCGAGCCTGCAGCTAGATCGAAATGCGAAGAACGCCGTTAGTGCTTATAAATTCGGTGCTGCTGCACTTATTCGGAAGCCGACATTTTGGAAGACCTGAATGCCTCCTCCAATGCAGGATTGATCCAGAAGCCTTGGAAAGAACGGAAGAGCTCGGCTGCTCCACGCACGTATTGCAGAGCGCTCTCGACGCAGATCCATCGACGCTGATTCTCCTCAGCTGCACGGCCTGTCATACCTCGGCCGGAGAAAATATCAGCGACCAAATCGCCGGGCTCTGTCAGGAACTTGATGAAAAAATCAGGTACTGCAAATGGCCAGCCGGCACCGTGCTGAGTTAGGCCCAGGCCGTTTAGGGCCTTTCTGTGTTCCCGGCCGCGGGTACAGGAGTGACCAATCTGGAGTGTGTTCTTTGGGATGGAGCCGTTGGTGATTCCGCCAAAGCTTCCAGGGCGCAGCCGATAGGCGTTGTCACCATAGCAGGTGCTGCGTTGTTCACCGCCTTGACTCAAGAGTTGGGTATGGCGAGCAGTGTGGGGCCTGAGCACCCTTCGATTATCTGCTTTACACAAAATGGGGTCGCGGGCGAACCACAAGCATGGTTCCCACGAAACATTGAGCTGCTGGCGCGTGCGGCTTGCCCAGATCATCGGGCCAGGAGCCTTCGAATTGTTTACCCATGGCACACGGTCCATCAGTGTCAGCCCCAATCGGTCCTCGAGGGCAATAACTGTGCGTTCCAAGTACGTGGATCTTCCTGGGGATTTGTCGCGAAAGGAATCATTGGTCAGATTGAGTACTAATGACCCAGTAGCCGAAATCTTTGGCACGATTGGTTCAAGTACCTGGCAGATAAAGTCGACAAATTCACTCGCCGTTGGGTTGCCATAAGCTCGAGAAATTTTCAGTGGAAACGGCGGTGACGTTAAGACGAGTTCAATGGGCTCCTCGAGCCCTGCCAACGCGTCAGGAGAGGTTCCCCACAGGGCCAGACCGAGGTTGGTGCTGAATCCGAGCAGGGTGACACCGGGAGATGGCTTGTTCAGGCCTTTTTTTGCCTTTTCGGTTAGCTGCCATAACCCTCTGGCACCCTCGACCCGCTCGACTACGCCAAGAGCCTTCAGCGACTGCTGTTGCCAGCGGATCGATCTGCGGGTTGTGGAGTGCAAATCGCCGGCGGTACCGATAGGGCTCCTAGCGCTCATCACATGGTCAGGAATCTCTGCCGTGCGGCCAACGATTTGATAAAGCTCGTCGTTGCTTAGAGGGCGGTTTGGGTTCGCCTTGAACGCATTTTCAACATACTCGAACAGATCGAGCTGGGGTTTTGCTGGGGGAACTGACATGGTTTGCCTCGGGTTACTAGGCTGAGGGCGCAGATTCGAAACGCCCGAAGCGTTGTTGGCTGCGGGCGATTTTATAGTCGAGGGAGCAGGGCTTTCGATAGGGGAGGGCACTCCATCCGCCGTCTGAAACTCCACAAAGAAATTGGGAGGGCAGCAGGCTCAGTCGATGATACGAAGAATGGGAGACTGCTCAGGGTGGGGTTTTGCTTCTGCCTGGACCTTGGCAAGTTCAACCTCATTGAGCGGCCGTGTCCCATCCTCGGCACTGGCGTCGATGATGAAGCTGTACCTGCCGCTTACGACATCTTTCAACGCAAAGTAGTAATCGTGCAGCATCAGGTTGCCGGCCTCGTCTTCCTTTTCAAAGGCAGTGGAATTGCAAGCCGAGAACGCCATAAGGTTTGCGACAAACGAGGCGGCTTCGAGGGTCATGCTTTCCTCATTTTGCCCGAACCTGACGACCTTCTTCGTGCCCTGATCTGGAAGGATCAACGCAAAGGCGCCATTGAGGTACTCACGAATTTCATAGCTACCACCCTGATACTCGCTGCCCAGGAGATACGTCATTACGTTGAGCACCATCTGCTCCCAGGCTACGCAATAAAGACCCAGTTTTTTATGGAGTGCGTCGGGGGTAGTCGGGGTGGTGGTGAAAGGCAGTGCAGTATCGAGTGGTTGAGACATTGTGTGGCTCCCTTGAGCAGTAGTAAGTGAAACCACGCTCTCACACCTTTCCAATATGCAAGTGGGGTTCACAGGTGCAGCGGCACTTGCGCTTTTCGCTTGTGGCCGTAGTCTTGCCACTGGATTGATGTGCGCAGGTCCTTGTACGACTGGTACGCACAGCGAGAAAAGGTCGGTGGCCACACCACCTACGACTTGAGGGAATATGAGATTGACAATGTTCGAGCAGAGACCGACACCCGCGATCACAATTGCCCAATGGCGAACCTGGTTGGCTGGTGCGCTCCCTATATTTCTCAGGGTATTGCCGCTCTATTTCCTGATCACCTTTCTGGCTGCGATGGTTGCAATTGTGTTGTTGCTGACGGTGGGCAAGGCCGCCTTTCACAGCCCGCTCGTATTTATTGTATTAGCCCTGTGCTGTTGGAAAGCAGGGTCCGTCAATGGCTCGGAGTTGCTGACAAAGGCTATCGGCCCCGGCTCTCCTTGGCGGAATTTCTTTAGGCTGGCCACTCCCCTCGCGCTGATCATTGGCGGTCTGCTAAACCTCATTGCATTGGGGGCAATGCTTAGCTCGGACATTTCGGCGTGGCAGGCAGGGACGCTCCCGCGGTTTGAAATTCCTGACCAGTTGCTTGGGGAAGGGAAGAGGAACCTCCTGGTTATCCTCTACACGAGTGCAGTCGAGCAGCAGCTCAGCATCATGCCTTTGTTTATCATCATGGGAGGTAAGGTCGAGCCCTATCTGGTCGCGGCGATGATGTCCGGGCGTGTCACCTGGGAGAAGGCCAAGCTCTTGCAGGAAGGGCTGTCGAAGCGCGACAAATTGATTCTCGGCCCCATGCGGCTGTTGGTGATCTGTGGCGTTCTCCTGCAGGCTTCTGCGAAATGGCTTGACGCTACAACGAACTCACTTGGAGTGGCTCTGCTGCTGGCGAGCATTTGCGGTTGGTTGTTCTATTGCAGCCTTGTGGCATCAGCCGCACAGGATCTAGTGCCGGCTGAGAGTTGAGATTGTGCAGGCGAAAAAACCCGACACGTTGTGCCGGGTTTTTTTTCGACCACGCTTTCGCGAGGGTCTGTGCTTTAGCCTGATATGCCAGTTGCCTGGAAGAAACTCTGCAGTGCAGAGTGGAGGCGGTTCGGGAGAACCCTACTTGATGTAACTATCTCTCATACCATCTGCAAGCTGCAGTTGTTTTATGGGACTAAAAGCTTCCCGAGGCACCGACTGCGGACCTCGCTGACCAAGTTTGAAAAAATCCTTGGCCAGGAACTACACCGAAGTGTTGAGTTCCCGCTTACTGACAGCGGCAGCCATCTGAACGTCTAGAATTTGTTCCTGCTTGAGCAGGAGCAATGACTCGATTTGGAGGCATTGCAAATAGGGTGCCGGTAAATGCGGCATATCTGAACCCTGCACCTGAAATCGGACCAGGTCATGGCAATTGAGTATGGGTTGTTCGGTCTGCTGTATGAGCGAAGCGGCTTTGGTGCGGCGAAGTTCAAACAGCTTAAGAAGAGTGGTCCTGGCTGAATCCTGAAGGTTCAGGTAGGGCCATAACGATCGAAACAAAACGCATGGTAGGTGCTGCAAGCAGCTTGGCTTTCGCCGATCTGGTGAGCTAGCACCAGAGGAAGAGTGGGCATAATGCCAGTGGGGCCCTCAGCAGGCAAGCAGTGATCCGAGTGTTTCGCTGGCTATCCCACCTACGGGCGTCAGACATAAAAACCCCTGAAGTCTTCAGGGGTTATGGGGGATTTTGTCGCCGCGAGCGTTAGCCGCGCAGCCAGGACTCAACGGTGGCTGCACCGTACTGTTCTTTCCAGGCTTTCAGGCCGCGGTGGTTGCCGCCTTTGGTTTCAATCAGCTCGCCGGTGTGTGGGTTCTGATAAACCTTGACCACACGGGCACGGCGGACTTTAGGAGCTGCCTGCTTCAAGCCGGATTTTGCCGGGGTAGGGTCGAGAAGGTTGATAATGTCGCGCAGACTTTTTTGATATTCACCCATCAGCTTGCGCAGTTTATCTTCGAACTCCAGCTCGGTTTTCAGGCGGTCATCGTTGCTCAGCTGGGTCAATCGGCTTTGGAGCTCCTTGATAGCATCTTCAGTTGCACGGTACTCGTTGATCAGGGACATCTGTAGTTCTCCTAAGTATCTTTAAACCGAGGTTGTAAGGGTACACGCAATCGGATCGGTTTTAGATTGACCTGTTTGGTTGGTGGGCTTCTTTTTACAGAATCTTACACCTGAGGCAGGAGATCAATCGGTCTATTTGCGCAAAAAATCGTCACAGATTAGGACAATACTTTTCAACCGTTAATTCGCTCACAACCATCGCGTGGCATTAAAAAAGATTCTTTTGAACCTGTGACCGGTCGCTCTGTACAGAGCGCTCAAGGGCAAGTTGTTAGTCCTGAACTTGCATTTTCAAAACTGGTGTCAACATGACGCCAAATATTGGAGGTGCTCTATGACTACCGGATCTACCAGTCAAGACCTAGCGACCCTGCTCAAAGCTGTCCCGACTCTACATCTGACACCCGGCGAGCTTGAAGGCGGTGCGCCAGCAATATTTGCCGGCAATGAGCCCGTATTTCGCTGCAGGTCTACTGATCTCGGTCACAGATATGCCGCTTTGGCGGTGATGGCGTTTGAACGGTTGGCGGCAGACGGTCAAGGGTCAGTTGCTGTCGCATCGAGTAAGGCGGAGAAATCGGCTACTCATGTGTGCTCAGCGACCGTTCACGGCGACCTGGCTCAACGCGTCTCCTCGGTTTTGTCATTGCAACCGGAGCTGGCATCGAAGGTGCCCTTGTGGACCAAGTTGGTGGTCGCGGCCGTGATGCCATTCGTGGTTGGGGTTGAAAACGCCGGCGCTGAGCTTCAGAGCTCTGGAGAAGGTGGTGTGGCCTTGGCCAGCACCCCAGAGGCGCCCCAGGTGGCGATCCATGGATTCATCTCTTGGCTATCCGACTCGGGTCAGCCTGGCGAACAATTTTCACTTGAGCGGCTCGTTGAGCTTGCTGGGGAATGGGAAGAAACACATGCTTGAACAACACACCACCACACCTGTGGCCTGGCCTGACTACACTGATTCCGCCCCGGAGCTGTTGACCCTGGTAAAGGGGTTTCTTGAGGAGGCCCACGCTAAGCATAAGCTCCATCGTGGGGGGGCCGTGAAGACGACCAACAAAGGTTCACATCGCCTAATCTCGTGCGATGCCGTCCTCTCGCAAGTTCAGTACAGGCCTGACCGATATAACGCATTGCGATTTGATCTCAGCCTCTACTTGGGCCATGGACTGTATGGAACGATCGGCACAATCAGCCTGATATCTGAGCTGCGTCAGGAGCTAATGTCCAGGGTGGGAGCGGTCGTTGACCAATCTAAATTCTTCCTCATGGCCACAGGTTTTGAAGCGGTCCTGAGCAACGGGTCGCTATCGGTGCAAAGCGAAATGAAGGCCGCGGGGGCAGTGCTCAAAGCACATCTGTGGGTTCGTGCCAGCGCTCTGGACCCGACCCTGCGCCCAGAGTATTCTTTCGTCTCCTAAAGCATGACAGCAGATTGATCTGCCGACATGAGGCCACCTGGCCACCAGCTGTGTTACAGCAACCATCAACCCTTGCGGGCTCTTTCCCGCTCGGGGAGGGGCTCGTGAATTTCCATGGAGTCTCCTCAATGAAAAGTTCCCAATTTCTGGTCTTGGCAGCAATTGTTCTGTCCGGTTGCGTCGACATGCCGCCAGCCGTGCACTCTTCGACCTCCGTCCTTGCTCGTACCGTTCCCGTGTGCCGGCAGTACGGTGGCCCCTACCAGTGTCAGTGGATTGAGCTGACCCCTCAGCAGGCGATTCCCGTTCGGCCTTCGGATCTTCGAATCGTCCTTTAAGCGCAAATCCCATCTCAAACCCATGCGGTGTTACACATCCCGCTTGGGGCGTGGCATCGCTCGAATCTGGAGCAAAACCATGAATTACGTTCAATTTCCCAACGGCAAAATTTGGCCAGTATCGCTCGATCGTGTGACCGCCAATGTTGAAGTAAGCTTGGATGACCTGCATGACTTTGACGTCAATGGTCTGGTCAACATTCTTCATGAGCAGGCCATTGGAGCGCCGGCTTTGCGCAACATCAAGCACACGGCCAGACACGCGAAGGGCGGTGCTGTTGTGTTTCAAGTTGAGGCGCATGTGGACTGGTCCGCCTTTGCGGGGAAGTCCTGGCCAAAGGAACTGGCAGTTCATGAGGTCGTGCAGGATTACGTGACCAAACTTGGTTGGGGAAAGGTTGAAGCTACTCATGCGCTGGAGTCTTACGGGACTGAATACGGTGATGAGCTGATTGTTTCGGAGGCCAATGGTCGAGAGCTACGAATTCCGGTTAGCGGGCCCTGCTCGTACGTGCGAATCGTTCAGGAAGGATTCGAGCTTATGTATTGGGGCGCAGCTGAATGGGCATCGGCGCCCGAGGAAGTCATGGGTGCAATTCTCGGACTTGCTGGGCAGCCGGTTATCAGTCGGATGTAGCGCCTGACATCACAAAGAAAATAAAACCCCCGGTCACGTCTGTGGCCGGGGGTTTTTTGTTTCAGGTTGCGGGCCGGTGCTTAGCAAGCTTGAACAGACCCTGCCCGATTCTCCATGCGGACCAAAAGAACCAGGTAGAGAGGACTAGGTAGCCAAGGCCCAGCTTAACGGTAAGCCCACCCACCCCAACCCAGAGCAGACTCCAGCAGCAAAGTCGGAGTTGGTAGTGAAAATGAGTGGCAAGAATTTCATCAGGGCATTTCCTGTAGAGGAGGGCTATGACCGCCCCGACTAACGCTGTGATTCCGAAGAAATACCCGGAGATGTAAAGCAGGTAGATCAGCACGGCAACTCGCTCAGCAGGCAAGGCGCGGGCTATGTATTTTGCGACCGACATTCGTACTCTTCCATTTACCAATGCAGATGTTCAGTGCGGCAGTTAGGACTGCCCACGCATGCCCACCATAGTCACATCCTCGTATAGGAGTATTGGCCGAGTTTGCCCCGTCCCAAGGAGCAAATCCAAGCTCGCATCTTTGTGGCACCTGAGACCATAAGCCTCATCCTTTGTGCTTTGGACGCCATGATGCTGAACGATCTAACAGATGCAGGTATGGGCGATTCTTCCGGCGGCGAACACCCGCAAGAATGGGATGATTTCAAGTGGGTCTTCTGGTTCGATTCTGATGAGAAAGGTTTGGCCCGAGGGATCCCGGAAGGCGAGTTCAATGAGTTCTTCATTCGCTTTGGTGGGTCTTGCGTAATCACGCACAGGTATTACAGAAGGCCTGGTTACGTCGCGTCTGCCATTGTTGAGCTTGTTGGAGGCGCGGAGGCTGCGCAACGAGGCACTTTCATTGGCGAGGCCCTTCGGGAGTTTATACCCCAGAACTTTGGGCTCGATTGTATCTACCGGGAATACCGGGGCCAGGACATAGGTGAAAGAGATGGCCGCTGGTACAGCGATATACACGACCCCATGTTCCCAGATGTCCCAGCAGAGATAGGAAGTGACTGGCGCCTTGATCCGCGTAGGCAATCGGCGTCCGACCATGCGCAGCGTCTGCAGGAGGGGAGGTGCCCACTGCATGGGGTCAAATTGAGCTTTTCTGGCTTCAGCCTGTGTGACGATCACCCCTTGCTCGTGAAATGCACTCGTCAAGGTTGCTCGGTCATCGGGCACCAGGCTCGTGGTGGGGTAACAAAGCTCGCTAAGAGGATGGCAGGGACCTGCTCTCAAGGTGTGCGTAAGGCGAAGCCGACGATATCCACTCAAGGTGACAACCCTCAGGCCGGGCTTGCCATTTCCGGCCATGTACATCAACGAAAAAGACTCCTGGATGCGCCAATGAATAACCCAAACGCCGACGGCGAGAAATTGCTGGACAAGCCCGGAACAAGCAGCGGAGCTTATCTCCTGGCCTGGAAATGGATTGGAGGGTTAGCGCTTCTCGGTCTAATCGGCTACCCAGTGGTATCGGCAGCAGTCGAGGAGTGGCAAGCGGCCTCCGTCGATGAAATTCGGACTGTGATTGGCGAGTCGGGCTGCGCGAAAAGATTGCTCGCTGATGCGAACAGCTCCGCGAGTGAAATCACTCATAGGGATCTGAAAAAAGTAAGAGTTCTCTGTCAGCCAATAGATCAGCAGAGCAAAGCGTTCGACTAAATCCAGTTTGCACTTACCCGTCCCTGTGGTCTCATTTAGAAAAACCAAAGAGAGGTCCAAGGATGAAGTCCATCGGCTACACACTGATCGCCGCAGCTATCGCTTCCCTGGGGGGGTGCGCCGCGTATGACGGCGCCAAAAAGGCCCAAGTAGAAGGACTGGGGATCGCACAGTCAGCGACAGTCCAATACGAGTTTCGCGCGGCAGACGAGATGACCATCAAGCACGCTAACAGCGAGCCTCAGAAATTTGGCAGCACTGCAACGGCGACCGACAAGGTCTTCGCCGTGATGGGTATGCCGTCGTTGAAGGCCGCCCCGGCTGGTTCATTTACAGGCACTCAGTTGCGACAGTCGACCAAGGAGGAAACGATCCGCTACATGTCGACCGATTTCTCCCGTCCAAGCTCGACTGGCAAGGATCTGGAGGCCATTGGCTTAAATGCAATTGGTGGGGACGTAGGTGGTGCCGGTATGGTTCTTAGCCTGGTGGCCGGATCCCCAAAGTTCGATCCACGCGTTACGCAAGGTTATGTTCTCTGCTTTATGCCTAAGGTCGATGGCCAGGACATGGCTGCTGCCGTGGCAGGATGCGGCTCGAGGATGGAGGCGATGTTTACCAAGACGGTGGTCGACGTTACCAAATCGTATGACCTGCCAAACGGACAATTCCGGTTGGGCAAAATTGAGACCCCGGCTGGCTTGAAGGCGGCCAAAGTTTTCATGGGACGCCGAGGTATCCTTGCTGCTGATGGTTACGCCCCAGTAGATCGTGGTGGTTACCCTGCTCGAATCGTAGCTATACCTGTTGGTCACGAAACCACGAATGGTTCGGCCTCTGGTTCGCTCTTCGACTCGGTCGTACTCAAGACCCGTGGTGAAGTGACATCCGAGCAACTGGCAACCGCCCTATCCAAGAACCTGCCGAAGGACACTGCTTTTTACCTGCCTGACAGTGAGCGTGGACCATCTGCGTTCTATTGAGACTGGGGCAGCCTAGCCCGCTGGGCTCCCAATCCAATCCAGTCAATAAAGTCGCCCTCTTCGAAGGAGGGCTTTTTTTTGCGCTAGAGAACTTTGACCAACCATCGCACCCGGGTAGAACGGAAGCTCGCCTGTTGTGCTGGTGCGCCAGCGAGGGCCGGTGGTAATCCGAGGGTAGGGTGAGCTTCAAACTGGCAACTCCTCTGTGGACTGAATAGCGACGAGCTGGCGCTTCACGCTCGCAATGAGCAACTCCAGTTCGTCCAGTCCATCAAGGTACTGTGTCATTCCGTGAACAATCTCTTGGTTGATGCTTCGATTGTTTACTCGAGCTTTCTCCCTTAACCGCTCGAGCATCGAACTCGGTAGGCGGGCTGGATATTTGGCCTCAAGGGCTGTCGTTTTTTTTCTCGTCATGCGTGCTCCTGTTATGAAAACGAACATGGCTCCAAGGTAGTGTCGAATCGAAGGTCGAACTGAAAGAGTCTTCTCGCACACCCAGTTGGGATAACCGGCCTCGTTCAACATCGCCGGCAATAGTCGACGATAAGCGTCATTGAGAGTTTCGAATCCGCCCCTGGACATGGCCACCATAGGACCCCATTTAGCAGGTTGCATATTTCAAACTGTCGGCATGATTCAGGTGATGAAAAACACCCTGGAGGTTGATGTGACGAAAAGTGAAATTTTGCTAATGAGTGCCGAGGACTACATGTCCGACTCGCAGCTTCAGTTCTTCCGCGAGCTGATTAATGCCCATATCAGTGATCTTCGGGAGCGTATCGGTAATTGGCGGGAGGAGCTTGAGCGTTTGGAGAACGTTCCCGATCCGGGCGACGCCGCGACAATCGAAGAGCAGCGGCAAAAGGTAACTAGCTCGATCCGACGTGACTCATCGGCACTGGAGGAGCTCGTGGAGGCTCTCAGCCGAATTGAGGAGGGAAGCTACGGGTACTGTGAAACAGGGCCACAAATCGGGTTGCGCCGGTTGCTGGTACTGCCTTCCGCCAAACTTTGCGTGGAAGAGCAGGAGCGCCGTGAGGCTCGAGACCGCCACCGCGCAAGATTTGCCGCCTGAGATGTGTGGGGTTGGCTCCGTTCATCATTGGTGAGCTCAGCCCCTACTTCAGTGGCGTGAAGAATTAATACACCCGCAACCATCAGTCCAATCAAAGGGGCGAACCGCCACAAGCGTAGTTCGCCCGGAGGTGATAATGACCATTCAACTGTCAGACAACGGGACCATTAACTTGAAAGACCAGACCGCCCACAGGGCAGAGCTGTTGTTGATGCGCAAAGAAGCCCGCTGCGTTCTTCAACTTTTCGTCCAGGAGCGTCAGAAGCTGCGATCGGCCGAACGCGCGCTAGGAATTCTCGATGCGAAAGGAAAAGGGCAGGGACTCCCAAGGGATGACATCTTTGTTTATCAAAGCTACTTGGCTCAAAGCCGTTTTTTTGCCACTCGAATGAGTAACCTCGCGGTCACACTCGCCGCATACGGGCAAAGGTTAATTGTCCTAATGGACGCACTTTCTCCGATCTTAACGTTGGATCAACGCTTGGATCTGGTTGGTGCTCAAGCAAAAAACCTACCTGGTGCTGGATGGACGACGGTTTCACTTGTTCAATTAGTGACTCGGTACAAGGCAGAAGATTCTTCTTCCTGCAGCCGCGGTGAAATGGGCCCGCTTCTGGCTTGTGTGTTGGCGAGTCGAGGCGAGCTGATCGTGCTTCCGAAATCGGTGCGTCAAGCCACCCAGATCTACTCCCCGATACTGCCTTCAGTTGCTTCTCTCATGCTGGTTGCCGCCCGGTAACCGAGCCAGTTTGAGGGGCTGATTAGCCCCTTTCAGTTCCCGCTGCTGAGTATCGTCTCCTGCACTAGATACCAATGCAGGAACAGCCATGCTCAAGCTCAAACCGCTCATCCCGGCTATTGCCCTTTCAGTCGTCCTCTCCCAGGTCGTAACCTTTGGCGGACTTGCGGCATTTAATGCCTTGCAAGGCGGTCGATACCTCGATGACAAGGTGGCCGCTGCTGTCGACGATCTTATTGTCCAGCGCGAGCTTAAGGAAATTGAAGCCTATGCCAATGCCCAGTATTCCCGGTACCCCAATGCAGTAGATGCGGTGCCCAATGACGCGCGCGTGTACGGTGACCTGAAAGCGCGGTTCACGCTGGCCGAGTTCTCTGATTTGGAGTGTCCGTACTGCAAGCGCCTGCACCCAACGATGAAGGAAATTGTTGATCGTTCTAACGGTGCCGTTAACTGGCAGTGGCGCCACCTACCATTGCAGTTTCATAACCCGGCCGCCCACGATGAGGCAAAGGCCTCGGAGTGCTTTGCAGAACAAAAAGGGAACAAGGGTTTTTGGGTCTTTCTCGACCAGGTGTTCGAGCTTTCCGCCGGCAATGGTGGCGGGGTAAAGGACTTGCCTACCCTGGCTAAACGACTGGGTGGCGATAAGGCGAAGTTCACCGAGTGCATGGCCAGTGAACGGCACAAGGACCGTATCAACGAGCACATGTTGATGGGCGAGAAGATTGGCGCCACCGGTACGCCTGCGACGATGGTTATCGACAATCTCACCGGCGAAAAGGAGTTTGTTAAAGGGGCTCAGCCAGCCAGCGCTTTCATTACTATCATGAAAAAAATGATGGTCAGCGAACGAGCGGACGCTCAGGCCGATGAGCAAAAGCAGAAGGGTGAGCCGGTTGATGGTGGGGCTGTTGTGAGCGAACAGATTCTGGGCTACGGCGCTCGAGACGTAGCAGCGCCTGTAGCAGAGAAAGCGGACGCAGAAGCGATTCCATCCGAGGCACAGAACGCCGGCTCAGATGATCAGTAGGGCAGCGCTCTGAGCAGCTCTGACAGTAGTAGGACTTGCATATTGGCTCCCTCGGTTGATTCTGGGGGAGCCATTTTGTTTGGAGAAAATCATGTCACACCAATGCGTCATTGCCATTCTGGGGACTTTGCCGGTCCGCGCCTTGCCATCGAAAACCGTTGACCTATATGCGCGGGCATTTTCGGAGTTTCAGCTGCAGACAGGGCGACCTCCCTACCGTATGCCTGGCCTGGCTATTGGAATGAGCCACTGCAGCGAGTGCGGGGCTCAGGTCGAGCCAGACCTGGTGATCGACGAGATCCTTCTGCAGATGAGGGCTTTAGAGTGCCATCTGGAATATCCGAAAATGGTTGAGGGGGCGATCGATGACTGGGTCCAACACGTCCAGGAATCCCTGGTCGAGGGGGACGAGGTTGACCATGCTCATCTGAAGGACGCCAAGGGGCAGGTCAGCCTTGGCGGGATCCAGGGTGAAGCCGGAGCCACTGCTTGATGAATAAGGTCAACTCCCATCCACGCCGACCAGCATTTGGTGCGGCGATCATGAGACCCCTGGCCTATGCGTGCTTCTTCTATTTTGGCGTGGGCGATCTGTTTCCCACCGTCATGCGTCGCTTAGGCATGCTCGAGGCTGCTTCGGTCCTATCTGGCGCTGGTGTGGCCTTTTCAGTGATCTACGTCGTGTACGCGATTGTTGGGGGGATCAGATGGGGTCGGTTGGGGCGCGTCTGGAAGGCTAAAGGCCTATTCTCAGGCTTTCGAGTTGACCCCCGGGAAGACCTTCGAATCATTCCCCCGCTGAAGGGCGAGTTAAGTGAATCGAAAAAGGTTGAACTGCTGGCGCTGACCAAGATGGCAAGAGGGTGGGGAGAACTCGAGCACGATCTGAAGATCCGTGGATTCCGCATGGTTCCCCATAGCCGGGACCTTTGCCTTGCGACGCTGGACTCGAGCATTGAGGTGCTATGCACAATGTCGAGTTTAGGATTCGGCTCAAGCTACGAATCCCTCTGCAAACGATTTGGGGCGCCACCGGATCATCTGGTGCCGCTCCGCCGGGCGATATGACGCGGCGGTAATTCAAACACCTTGCGCTTGTTTCGCGGCCATTTTTGCTTTGTAGGCGTGTTCGCGCATGAGGCCGATCACGACTTGATTGACTGCCAGTTGCAACCTCGCACGAGTGGCCGCGACGTACAGCAAATTGAGCTCGTCCTCACGCGACCCATGGTCCATTTGAGGGTCCAGGGGGTCCGGGAAATCATCCATCAGTGCGACATTGTCAAACTCAAGCCCTTTCGAACGGTGGGCTGTGGCCAGGATGATGTCGGCTTTGTCCTCCTCGTTTACCGTCATCGCGCGCATCTGCCGAAGGCGGGCTTCAAGGTCGTCGTAGGCGCTGATGATCTTGATGGCTCGGACCATTTCGCGGTCTTTCGTTTCCTCTGCGATGGTCAGGTACTGGTGCCAGTCACTGAACTCCTTCAACAGCCGCTTGTTCCTGACCTTATCAGTGCGGCCTTCGCTGAACCAATACAGGTCCTCGATGCTCGAGATCTGATACGAATCAATTTTTCCGATCCAAAACACTTTTTTGCCGGCGGCAGTGTAGTCCAGCGCTGAAAGGATGACTCCCATGACCGTGCGATGGAGCAACGCGGGACGTTTGGCATCGCTGTCCAGGGTTGATCGAATTTTAGTTCGGGCGCCGGCCCCTATTACCGGTACCGTCTCGCCTTTGAAACTTAAAATGATGTTGGCAAGGGCTGCTGTTGCTGGCCCAAAGCGAAACGACCTGGTAAGGCGTAGGTCGACAGCATCGTCGAGGTCTGGATCATCCAGAGCATTGTCAGAGCCTCTGAAGCGATACAGTTCTTGGTGCCGATCACCGACAAAAATCTTCCTGCAGGTTTGTTTCTTGATGAGGGCCAGTGTCAGGCCGTTCAGGTCCTGGCTCTCGTCCGCTAGGATGACATCGTAGGTTCTGCTGAGGTCAGGATTGCTGAGCAAAAACATCTTCAGGTATCCGTCGTGTAACAGGGGTACAGAAGTGTCCTCGGGGTCGATCATCCGTTCCCAAAGATACTCTGCAGACTTGAAGACATTCTCGATGAAGCTCGGCGGCATTTGCGAGCCAGGCACCCTTTTGACCATCGGGAGATGGCTTTCATGAAAGGTCTCGAGGGGGCTGCACAAAAAGTTGTTCAGGGTGTCGACCACGGCCCTTACTACGGTCCAATCATTCGTATTCAGTACCTTGGCCATGTCCCCAAGGCGCAAACCACCCTCGAGCTTATGCTCGTATTTTGCCCTGTAACCTTTGTAGGCCGCAGACGACGTTTTTCGGGAAGCGCTTTTTGGCCTCATCCCTAATGGCTTTGTTGTAGGCCAGGTACAGGTACCTGAGGCGGTTGTGTTTGCGCGAATATCCTTCGAGGGAGGTCGTTTTGGACGCACCAGCAAACGCTCGGAGCCTTATGAGCGGTGCCGTGCAATTGAGAAATTCCAGCTGCTCCGATGTCCAGTTAATGTCCACGGCCGTTCCCCTAGATTCGATCAGGCCAATCTAGCAAGTGGAGGGGAGCACAAGTGTCGAGACTGAGCCAATAGGTGGGCTCGATGTATGGCGGATGTTGGTGCCCCAGGGCGGGCATCAATGGCGCCCCACGGCGAGCTTGAGGGGCGTGAGAATGGACGGCCCCCCACCTTCCGTGAGCATCCAATGTTCAATGATTCAAACTGGCAACTGATCGTACAGTACCTGGCCTACATCTTCCTGATGCCGCCCTTGGTCATTCTGATTATGGACAGACTGGTTCAGTCGCTTGTCCGGAGCGTCTTTCCGTTCTACGCGGTCACAGGTGTTCTCGGTACACCCATCCATGAGTTGGGGCACGTTTTGGCGTGTTGGATGTTTGGTCTGAAAATAACCAAAATCCGGCTCTACTCACCCGACGCAGCCACGGGGCGACTGGGCTATGTAGCATTCAGCTATCGTCCGTCCTCAACAATTCACGCAGTCGGGCTGGTGGTGCAAGGCGTGGCCCCCATCTTTATGGCCTTCCTGTTGTTTGAGTTCCTCTTTCCTTTTACCCCTACTGTGGCTCCTTGGGCTGATAGTGGATTCCATGCATCTGCTTTCCTTGACGGCGTGGACGGCGCTTGGTCCCTGGTTTACGGGAATCTCTGCGCCGGCGGTATAGGCGTGCTGTGGAGTTTGTCCGCGCTGATCATCGCGATGCACTGCATACCTTCTTGGGCAGATATCCGCTTGGCCTTAAGGGGAGGGGGCGTGCTGCTGGTTATCGCGCTTGCTGCGTCTTTCCTGTTCAAGGTGGATATCGCCAGTCACCTTCCCAGTGAGGTGCGTAATGGTCTATCTCACGCCCAGGGGGTGGCGGATGCGATGGGCATGAGGGCGCTTGAGTGGGTTATCTACGCGGTGACCATGGTCACGACCATGGCGGTTGCCGGGGTGGTTTTCCTTTTGGTACTGCCCTCGCTTGGTGTGATCCTTGTCAGGCGGTTGCGAGATGGCGGGGTGGAGCCGTCTCACCCATTTGATGGGCTGGGCCACTCCGGCGGCAGCAACTCGGTCGTTGGGTTTGATGTCCTTGTCAGGTCGGTTGACGTGGTTGACGTCGAAAATCGGACGATGAATTTTGCAGTCCAAGTAAATGGCGAATGTGTGGGTGGCCTACCACGTGGCCAAAATGGAGTCGGTGAGACTTCAGACCAGTCGGGTTTGCCCCAGCCGTAGGGGCTATTTGGGGGGAGCGCACTGGCAAGGGTCGCATATAGTCCTCTCACGTTATAAGCGAGTGCCATTAATGCGAGTTGCCGTACTGCTGATCCTGCTCCTGTCGTTACCCGCATCGGCAACTGACCCGATGTCACTCGAGGCGAACATTGCAGATGCGATCTCTCGCGACGACATGGACGCCGCAGGTGTGGCATTGATCGAACTTAAGGAAATGGCCTGTAGCGGCAACCCTGAGGCCGCGGCCAAGATCGGCCGGCTCTATCTCTTCGGCAACGGGCTCCTTGGGCGGGATCTTGAAAAGGCGAAACCATTTTTACGGTTCGGAGCCGAGAGTGGTACCTCACACTCAGCTGCTGATCTGGCGATCGCGATCGCAACAAACGCAGCTGGAGCTGAGGAGCTGCAGGAGGCAGCGAAGTGGGCAAAGGTTGCACGGTACGTCGACGGCGAGGGTGCTTCAGATGTCGTTGTTCAACTGGTCAACTTGGCCGCAGCTGGTACAGATTTAACCGAAGGGGTTCAGCGAGGTGCTCGCTGGATTCAACTTTACCGTACTCGAGGTGTAGCCGTTGAAGGATCTCCTTGTCAGCCTGGCTAGGTATGTGAAACCGGGATTCAGCATCATCGCTGCAACGCTGATTTTCAACTCCCTGTGTCAGATTCTGCTGCCGACTTTCAAACAACTACTCTTGGTCTATGGATTAGCCCTGCTGTTTGGCTTTCTCATGGTTGTCCAGGGCGTTGGTCGATGGGCAATTTCCTGGTTCGATAGTGGAACCAAGCGAGCTGGCTTCAAGGCCAGGTGCAATCACTTGTGGTCCATGGCTCCGCAACTGCATGACCATACGCAAGACGGCGTAATGCAGGATCTGGTGATCCAACCGTTACCAGACGATTTCAGTGGGCAGTGCTGGGCATTTGGGATCGATACCTCAGGTTATCCCGGGTATGAGGCGGTAGGTTACTTGCTTGTCGATGGCTCAATGCTGCACCTCGCTGTTGTCATGGCACATCGAATCTTACTGCCGAGCAGCATGCACCGTTGAAGGTTCGGTCTTCACCATCCAATCAATGTGTGGTCCGTTGACCGGCTGGGTCGGTGTTGGTTCGATGTTAGGCGTTAGTCTGGGTCAAACAGGGGATGAGGGGTTGCGCGGAGGACCTTTCGGATACGTTCGAATTACCAAGTGCGGTGTGCCACAGGTGCTTTCCCGGTTCTGCAATTTGGTAAGTCGCTCCAGGTGATCATGGCGTACACCACCCAGATGAAATAGAACAGACCTTGGCAGCAACTGGTGCTACTGCCAAGGCAACCCTCAAAGTGCCCTGCCTCCGTGAGGCAAGGCGACTATGGATAGACGCATTGCCATGGTATCAACCAGGCCATGCCTACCACTCCTTCGATTACTTGATCACCCTGCATTCGACGTGAATGGGATCACTCAGTGGTTCCCAATCGGAGTCTTGAATTGTGGTGGCCAAAGTAGCGGCTTGGGTCATTGCCGCAAGCCCATTTGAGTCTTGAACTTTCACTGCGATGGTGCGTTTCAAGGTTTGCGTCACGAGAACCTCATAGGTCCGCGTGGCTTCATGGTCTGTTGGAATAGTGATCGTGTGGTTAACCAACAGTTTCTCTGCAATCCGCGCGGCCAGCAGGCCGATCGACAAGGAGAGTTTTGATAGCGGGGCTTGATTTGACATGGCGTTCTCCGAAAGTGTGGAGGCCATGTCCCCCAATACTAGGCTGGTAATTGGTGCTGATGATTGCCATCAGCTGGACTTCACGCCAGGACATCCTGGACGCGAAAGAATCCTTTTGAGGATATCACATGCCGACAGACATGGAGCCAGCCCGGTTGGCCTGAGAGCGATTAAGCCACTAGGGAATCCTGATAAAAAAAGCCGGCTAAACGCCGGCGACTTTCCGCCAATGGATGTCAGGCGCTTTGTTTTTGTTGCGTGGTGCCGGATTGCTGGATCAGGTTGTAAATCTCTTCGCGGTGAACCGGGGTCGCCCTGTCGGCAGCGACTCCGATACGAACCTGGTTGCCCGAGACGTTGAGAACCGTCACGCGAATGTCATCGCCGATGACAATGGTTTCTCCGACCTTCCGTGTGAGGATAAGCATGCTTGATTCCTTCTTCGACGCTAGGGAGTCCCACGCGTTCCAGTTTTTTTAGTTGACTGATTCTTTGAGCGATTTACCAGCTCGGAAGGTGGGGGCACGTCGGGCCTGTAGCGTCATCGGCTTCCCTGATTGGGGATTTCGACCAATACGTTCTGGGCGGTCCACAACGCTGAAAGTACCAAAGCCGACCAATGTAACGGAGCCACCGCCTTCCAGAGTGGTGGTGATGGCATCGATCAGTGCATCAACAGCTTTTCCAGCAGCGACTTTCGTAACGTCCGCACTAGCTGAAACTTTTTCCACGAGCTGATTTTTATTCACTTAGGCACTCCTTTTGGTTGGCCTGTACTGTCAGGACGAAACTAGAAATATCCCATTACATCAAGGTGAAGCTATGAGCGTGAATCACCCGGCGGGCGCAGGCCAAAGAGTGCGATCAGATCCCCAAATTCACGCCGACCTTCCCCCAGCAACAGGAAATCTTCGGTAGTCGGTTGGTGTCCGTGCATCACCTTGGAGTTGACCCTTTCAAGCGACGCGGTCAGGTCCAGAAGACGTTGAAGTTTTTCCTTCGTCTCTTGAGGTATGACGTCAGTGTCGAACATGTGAAGCGCCCCTGTTCTTATTTTGCCTGGCGAGGAACACTAGCCTACGAGCCTCCATTTCAGCGCATGCGCCCTGGTCAAAGGTCGGAGGCGAAATGTCGAGGTCACCCAGTTCCTCCAACAGGAACTCCATGTCATAGCCGGCGATTTTGTACAGCTGCTGCAAAGCCACTTTGACTCGCTCTTCCCGACACCCTACAACGCCCCCGACCAGGAAATCATTGATCAGCTCACATGCCCTGGTGGGCTGGAGGCCCACGGCCTCCATTTCTAGGGCGCTGAGTCCAGCCTTGGCCTCATCACCAGAGTAAAGCTCGATGAGCCCAGGCACGACACCGATTACAACATTAAGGGTGTTGGTGCCGGTGGCAATCCCGATCTCAACAGGTAGCTTTGCGTTTGCTGATGAGTATCTGGTTACTGCGATTGCGCCGTCGATGCACATAGTCGTCCAAAGCCTTTGTCTTTTCGGCGCATTATCCCAATGTCATATTGCATGGAGCTTCCGATCAGGCCCAATCATAGGGGCCAATTCAGGTTGCCTGCAGTTATGAAATTAATGGCTTACCCCCATCATCCGGCGCCGTACCCTTGCAGGAAGGGTAGCCAAGGCATCCCCAGAACGGACCCTTCGGGCCCGGCCGCAACGACATTTTTTTCTTCTTGCACTTTGGGCAATGCACCTCAGAAATGACTCGTTCCTGCTTTTGCGCGCTGTTGTCAGCAGACGCATCCTTGGTTCGGATGGTTGAAAGATCAGGTTCAGGTGGCTTTCCTCGCGCCTTAATGTCATTGCATGACGCTGTGCATGACGGGTACTTGGTGCATCCCCAGAATGCCCCCGAGCTGGTCGCTCGTCGGCGAAGAACACCAGATTTGCAGATCGGGCAACTGACCTGGTCGCCGAACATCTCCGTCTTTTGTTCTGCCACTGTTGCAGAGATACTCGGGTCAGCTTTGATCTTCTCCACTTCGCCCGTGAGTACCTGGTGTTGGTAACCCACGACGGCCAAGTACGAAGCTTTTCCGGTGGCAATTTGGTCCAGGGCGGCTTCGATCATCTTCGTGAAGTCGTAGCTGACGAAGCTGAACCGGCCTTTCAAAATGGTGATCACGCCTATGCCGAGTGGAGTAGCGAATAGCTTTCGACCTTCCTTGCGGATGTACTCGCGCTTGTAAAACGTGGCCACAATCGACGCGAAGGTAGAGGGCCTGCCAATCCCCATGGACTCAAGCAGTTTTGTGAGCGAGGCATCCGTCAGCCGCGGCGAAGGCTTTGTTGCGGTGGTGACGGCATGTACTTCATTGCATTGGAGCCGGGCTTGTTCCTGAAGCTCAGGGATCGATTTGTCGGAGTCATCTTCAGTAGCCTCGTCTTTGTCCTCAACTGCGTCGTCGGGGGTCAGCGCCATCCATCCCGGACTCAATAGCACTCGGCCTTTTGCCAAGAACTGCAAGTTGTGATCCTTCACTTTGACGGCTGAGAGGAGCAGGGCCTTGGTCGCATGAAATTTGGCCGGCACCATCTGGCTTGCCACGGCGCGGAGCCAGATCAGCTTGTAGAGCTTCATCTCATCGCTGTCAGGTGCAAAATCGGACGGTGTAATGCCGATTGCTGTCGGTCGAATGGCTTCGTGGGCTTCCTGAGCGTCAGCTTTGGACGCCCAAGTGTTGCGGGTTACTGGGACCGCATGTCCCTGCCCAGTGAGCCATGCACGAATTTCTTGCGCAGACTCTTCGGAAAGGTTGGGACTGTCAGTTCGGTGATACGTGATCAGCCCTGCTTCGAAGAGCGCCTGGGCCTTCTTCATGGTCTGATCCACGTCCATTCCAAGCTTCACACTTGCAGCTTGCTGCAGGGTAGAGGTAGTGAAGGGCGCCGGTGCCTTTCTGTCTTCCTCACGGCTATCCAGTTTGTAAACCATGAAAGCAGGCTGGCCTTTAATCGCGTCGGCGAGGCTTTGTAAATAGGCAGCATGAGTAAAAAGGTCGGTTTGCTCAACACCTATGGCTGCTTGAAGCGCCTTGTGTTGCCATTCAGCAGTCCAGACCGCTTGTTTACCTGGCCAGGGAAAGCTCACTTTCAGTTTGTAGTGATCGACCGAAACGAAGCTGGCGATAGCCTGTTCTCGTTCTACCAGGAGCAAGAGGGCTGCAGACTGAACTCGTCCGGCGGATAGGTTGACACCGGCCCCTGAAAGCTCGGTCAACAGGGGGGAGACAGTGTATCCAACGATGCGATCAAGAACTCTGCGGGCCTCTTGGGCTGCCACTAACATCATGTCGATGTCGCCGGCTTTGGAGATCGCTTCAGTCAGGGCTTTCTGGGTGATTTCGTTGAATTTTATTCTTCGGTATTTTTTTGGCTTGAGGACCTCCCTCAGGTGCCAGGCAATGGCTTCACCCTCACGGTCAAGGTCGGTGGCGAGGTACACCATATCTGCCTGCTGAATTAACTTCTTGAGGTTGGAGACGATCTTCTTTTTGTCCTCACTTACCTCATAGTCAGGTACGAAGTTGGGGGCTTCCACTCCCATCCTCCTGAGTGGAAGGTCTCGGAAGTGTCCGACGCTAGAGGTAACCTTGAAGGAGTCCCCTAGAAATTTCTGGATTTTTTTAGTTTTGTTCGGCGATTCAACTATTACGAGATCAAACACAATGCTTAGCCCTGGGGAAACCTAGAGCAACATTGCCTTCTGGCTCGGGAAGGAGGGGGGCAATCTGCCCCCTGTTGGCGTTATTTTCGCAGCCGTGCAACTTCCTCTGCGGTGCCGGCATTGAGGACTGCTCGCAAATGGAACCGTTCATGCTCAGCCTCACCCTGGCGTGCCATTGCTTTCATCTCTTGCGATGCAGCGTCGGGCAGGTTGAGTGCAACCATCAATTCACACTGGCCGAGTTTTGACAGCTCGGTTGCCGATACTGACCTTGGATGGCGGCCGTTACGTTTACCGCTCATACATCACCTCGTGGATTCTCGTTATCACGCATATAGCCTCTCACGGTCTACCGAACTGCAACTTCTGTTGTGGTTGGCTGACTCTAAAACAGAGGGGTTGCACTTTCTGAGACGGGGGTACTGTAGTGGTGTGAAAAAAGAAAAGGTGAGTAGATGAATCGTGCAATTGGAGCCTGGAGCGAAAATCTCCCGGATGCACTGCGAGGGGGGCGCGTAGTCCTTTCTGAGCGCGACTTGGCAACTGAAATTCCTGTCCCGTTGCATGGCCGGGGTGATCAGGTATTTTTCGCTAATGGCTGGCTGGTGCCCGTAGACACCAAGCGCAGAAGAAGTGAGTCGGTCTACATGAAGGACGTGATTCAGTTGAGCGTTTACGCCTTCATCCTGGCTCGCCAGTCGCAATCGCTGTTTGGGCGAAATCTGCCAGTATCAGGGACAGGGTTCATTCGAATCTCTAACTCAACGCGCACTGTATATAAGCCTGTGACGCTGCTATCCAGTGCTCAAGTGATTTCGCTATGGAACAGGTATTGGATGTTGCGAGGGGAGGGGCTGCGCGCTGCACCTAGGCACCCGCATGAACGGGCTTGTATATCCTGCCCGAAAAAATCGAACTGCCCGGTGGGTAAGCGTATTCGATGAGACCGAGAAATAAAAAGGGGGTGGCAGAAGGTTCTTCTGGCGCCCCCTTTCTGTTTCAGTTCGTCAACTGGCCAAGCCGAGTACCTGCTGGTCATTATCACTGTCAGGTGTGCTAGCGGGCTCGTCCTGACGATGCTTCGAAACCTCGCTTGAGATCGACATGAATCGCTCATATTCCTCGATTGGAATCTGGACGGAGATGGTTCCCTTGGTTGCATCAATAACCGCGGACTCGCGCATGAGCTTGGAGATTCCGGTCATTGTCGATGTCATGTTGGTAATCAGCTTTTTACCGATTCGTTTTGTCGGAGCTGAAATGTGCCGACTGGTAAGGCGTATCGGTGGCTCGGGATTCGGGCCGGGCTCCACCTGGTCAACTACCTGGTCTGGTGTGGCCAGTGGTTCAGTCGCTCTTACATTTGCATCATCACTGGGTGTGGACTTGTCATTGGCGACTCGCTCCCCGGCAACGGCGGCCTTGGCCAACAGTTCAGCCTGCTCCTTTTTACGCGCCTCATAGGCGTCGAGGATGATTTGTTCGCTCCCAGCACCATATTTCCGCCATAGATCAAGGGCGAGAAAGGGCTTGATAACGCCCTTTTCAAGTAGCACCTGGATGGATTCTGGCAAAAGGAGCAGGCGTAATGTTTCGCGCACGTGAGTATCAGTCATGCCGATATGGGAGGCGATCTGCTCATCCGTCCAGTTGAAGTTTCGCAGGCGTTGATAGCCATGTGCTCGCTGAATGATGCTGAGCTTGAGCTGCTCATTCGAAGTCAGAATCCGCACACAGGCGAGCTGATCGTTACCCTTGAGCTCAATAACTGGCAATCGTTTGATGGGGGCACCACGGGAGGCTGCCAATCGCGCCGCACGGAGTCGGCAGTGTCCATCACGTACATAGCAATGCCCGTCGACGACTTGGACTTCGATCGGTTGAAACTGCTCGCTTCGCGCCCAGGCGAGCGCCAGCCGTTCGATGTGTCGTACGGTATCTGGCCGCTCATAGTCGCGAAGATTGAAGCCCTCCTGTTCCTCGATGAGGTCAAGGGCCAGCCATGTGAGATTGGTTTCGCCAACATTACCGGTGTTTCCTGACGCGACAGCTGCTTCGCAGAACGCACTCAGGTCATTGGCAGGTGCCTCAAGGTGAGGATTGCTCTCGTGGTTCTCGTCGTACTGATTATGATCCGTCATCGTCGTAATTCGCTTGTGCAAGTGTGAAGCGGCGGCAGGGCGCTTAGGCAATACCTCCGTCCCGAACACGAGAGCGATGTTCAACGAGTCCCGGTCATGCATTCAATTGCGGCGGGTAATCATCGAAGTGCTTCTTCGGTTCTCGCTTACCACTTTACCGTTGACTGCAGCGATACAAGGGGCGCATCCGACCCACCAAAGGTTGCGAATAGGGCCTGTGCCGGGCTTGATTTTTGGTACGGTCCCTGAATCACAACTGGTGAGGGGACTTATTCATGGGCAGTGCAGAGCCAGCCACGCTTATTGCAAAACGACTTCGCAAACGGGTCTCCCTGAGTTCGTTGATCTCTGCTCATGTGGAAGTCACAAGTAGCAAAGCAAACCACGGGCAGATCGAAGAAATGATCAAGGCAGAAGCTACAAGCAGCATGAATAATATTGGATTGGACCTGCAGCTCAGATCGAACCGTTTGGGTGCTCTTCCCGACGGCCTGAAGGAGTCATCGGAGGGGAAGTATCTATGGGGAGTCCGGGTTCAATACCTGCTAATCGTTGAGTTGGTGTTTGGCTCGATGATGGGTGTGATATTGGGGATGGCCACCTATGACACGCGCGTGTATTGGTGGATGGTTCATCTGCTTCTAGGATAGAAACTGCCCGGTTTGACCGGGCTTATGCTCTAGATTGCGGTCCTACTTTCTATTTGTAGGAAAGACACTTCCCGCGAAGGGTCGCGGGGACACCCTGAGGGCCGCCCAGGGCAACAATTTCCCACTCGCGTTCGGTCATTTCCATGCCAGCACCACGGCACAGCTTTCGATATGCTCTTTCGTATTCCTCCTTGCTGGCATTGAGCGCATAGGAGCGGGGCGCGGGTTGTTGAGCGGGTGGTGTGAAGGTAAGGGCCTGGTCGATAGCCTTGTTCATTCCGTGATTGAGTGCGGTCACCACTACGCTGTTGCCAGTGCCCTGTCCGGAGCGCAGCTGCGCGTAATTACCTTGAGTAGTCATCACCTCATCTTCGCTGCCCATCACGTGTTCGTACGCAGGCTTGCGAAGCGCAGCACCGCCTCGGCCATCATGCCCCCAGCTGCTGTAAAACTCGTGTGCAACTCTTACCGGCACGTACGCCGTGGCGTCCTGGGTGATCTGGTCATAGGGGTGTTTGTGGGTGTTCGTGCAGGCCGTAAGAAATACAGCAGCCGCGATAGTGATTGCCTTTGTCCGGACCATATTGCCCTCCCGTAGTGTGTGAGAGGGATCATATGGATGTGCAAACTGCTGGTGTGGTGAGTCCGACCCGCGAAGTGGTATGGATTCAGGCACTGCGTTTCCGACATCTAGACAGAATGCGTGCATCAGGAGGACTGCATGCAATTACTAAGAATATTAAAGGGGCTCGTTACGCGCTCCCCCATAGATGCTGGGCGTGAAGGCAAGCGCAGTCTTACTATCAACCAAATTCAAGAGCTGGAGCTTGAAGACCCCGAGTTGCAGAAGTATTTGATTCGGGGCGACGAGGCCTCGCTCAAGTACCCACCTTTTCTGGTTGGCCTGCCAGCAAGAGTTCCGGGCAAATTTCTTCTGAATGCCCACGCAGCAAAGGTGCGCTCTATAGCCAGCGGTATTGGACTCCCACCCAGGGAGTTCAATCGTTTGATCTTGCCGGTCCTCGATTCCTTCGCCAGCTTTGCGCACATGCTGCCGGCGTCACAGGCGCACCACCACCGGGGTGCTGGCGGGCTACTTGCGCACTCCCTTGAGGTTGCGGTGCACGCACTGAATGCGTGCCAGGTGACCAGTTTTGACCATGACCGCTATCCGGCCGATCGAATCAAAAGACGAGATCGATGGAACGCAGCTGCAGTGCTCGCTGCGCTTATGCATGACGTAGGCAAGCCGCTTTACGACTTAAGGGTGACCGATGCATCGGCTGAAAAGGTCTGGCAGCCGGTTGCCAACTCCATCCCAGAATGGGCGCAAGAGAATGGTGTGGAACGCTACTTCTTCCATTGGAATCCAAATCGGCACGACGTCCATAAGCATCTGTCGACAACGATGATAGATAGGCTTTTGTCAAAAGAGCTGCGCTTGTGGCTCATGGAGGCAGGGCAGGACCTCTATTTCGCAATGGTCAATGCGATTGCCTGTGATGACGAGAAGAGCATTTTAACTGGGCTGGTCATCAAGGCGGACTCGACCTCTGTAGAGGCAGACCTCAGGAAGTGGGGTGGCGACGCATCCGGACAATCAGCTCTGGGAATCGGTGTGCCCGTATCGTCGCTCGTGGTCGATACGATGCGGCATCTCAAAAGTATCGGTGTCTGGCAGGTTAATGAGGTTGGGCACCGAGTTTGGGTTATCGGTGACGGGGTCTATGTTGCCTGGGTGCAGGGCGTTAAGGACATCACGGAGGAGTTGAACGAGAAGGGCGTCAAGGCCGTACCGCGTAGTGCGGATGCACTGGGTGAGGTGCTACTTGACCACCATATCCTCGAAAGATCGCCAGATGGATCGATCTACTGGTCTGTTTTCCCTGATCTGCTCAGTGATGGACGTCCAAAGCCGATTAAGTTGAAGTGTGTCAGGTTGGCGGCGTCCAACCTGCTTTTTCCCTTTGAGCCGGTTCCACAATCCATTGCAGGTGTGGTGGGTGAGGGCGAGCACGAAACCAGATTTGAGGCCAACTCCAACACTGGAGCAGTTGCGTTGCCAGGAGGTGGAATTGCACCGCAAACCACTGATCCACTGGCGGCTTTCCCTGCTCCAGGTGCAAGCAATCAGACCTCCATGGAACCGATGTTTTCCCTTGGGGGCGCGACTGTTGATGCCTTTGCTCCAAAACCTGCTGCGGAAATCTTCAGAACGCCGACGTTAAGCGTGCCTGATTTCTCTGCTCCCCCTGGTGGGGCAGATCCCTTTGGAAATCCTGCGCCGAAGCAAGCCGTGTCGAGTTTTCCCACGGAAGTAGCTCCGCAACCGGCCAGCACACCGCCGGGCACTCCAAGCGGCCAATCGGCCCAACAGTCATCGCAGCGGACAAAAGCGGCAAAGGCCACTCTCGAGAAGGTGACCTCGGGTTCGGTATCCGCCCCTCAAATCAAGATCGTCGGAGCGCCATCCCAAGCAGCGACAACGGAGCAAGGAATTGTCGTAAGTGGCAAGCAGCAGGCAGTGGCCGAAGGAATCAAAATTGGTGGGCGTGATGCACCATCACCGAAGGCGACAGCTGTTGGAAAGCCGAACAAGGGTGGGAGCCCTCACGCAGGTGCGGACAGAGGCCAGCGAGGTGGTGCAAAAGAGGGGCGGCTATCCCAAACTGGCGAGCCTGCATTTTCACTGCCCGAGCTCGTTGATGATGCGCGGCTGTTCCCGGGGCCGGCGTCAGATGAGTTTCCGTCGCCGAAAGTGCACCCGAGCGTATCACCTGTTCTACCGATGGCAGGGGTCAATCAAAATGGAGAAGGGGGGCAGGCAGGTGATTCAACGGGACGTGATGCTGAATATGCCTACAACTATGCGGACATTGACGATGATGTACTTGAGCTCGCAGGCATGGCGATCCCTGATCGGTCTTTGCGGGTCGCAGCGGCTGAGCATGACAAAAGTCCAAAACCGTCCGTTCGACCTGGTCCAGTAGACAGCGACGAGGATGTTCCGGCTGAACAATATCGTCCTCGCGTTAGCCCCCAACCGGCCTTGGCTGCGCCCCAAATTAAGCCTAGTGGGCAAAGGGGCGAGGTCAAAATGGTCATTCCTCCAGAACTGGCTGGGATGGACGAGTTTGGCTTCGGGGATTTACCAACCGAAATATCCCTGGAGTTCCTTGGTGATCTGCCGGCTGGTTCCCCGATTTCGGTGAGCCTTCCAAAAGGCATGGAGCGTGTTCTTCATTCTCCAGATTTCGATGTGGCGGACCTGGGTTCAGGCCCGGTATCTATTGAGCAAGAATTGCATTCGATGGCAGCGGAGCCACCGTTAACACATCTCGAAGACCGAGATTTGATGGCCGAGTTTGACCTGCCGGTGATGAGTTCGAGTGTGATGCTGCCGAGTGTGGACTTCGAACTCGACATTGAGCCGAACTCCGACTACTTCCCGCCGGCTCAAATGATGCCTGATTGGATCGAGGAATCTTTTCAGGATGTACACCCGGAGGCTCAGGTGTGGCTGGATCCACCCGCACCCGCACCCGCACCCGCACCCGCCGGGCAGAGAACACCGAAGGCAAGACCAGAAAGGCCAGCTCGCCAGGGTGTAGCGCCGGGTATCAGTGTTTCGAAAAGTGCTGGTGCGCCATACCCTGAAATCAAGGTAGGACAGCCAAGGAAGCCGCGAGAGCCATTGCCGAGTTCCCCTGTCGAATGTCTTCCGCTGCCAGAAGAATCTTCTGCGATCGCCGAGAGTTTCAACGGGTATGAGTGTTCGCCGAAGGAAGCAGCCGAGTACGAAGAGTTTCTTGCGCTGACCCCGGACCTGTCGAAGTCCTTGAGGTGGTACGCATCCAATATCGACAAGACCGTTTCCATGGTGAGCTACAAGCCAAATTTCGAGTTCGCCGGCGAGGGTTTTGTTATTGACGATCTACCGAAGCTGCAGAAGGCGATGTGGCTTTGGGATGATTTCACCGGAACCATGACACGCAAAGCGCCCAAGAGCGTCATGCTGAACTGTTATCTGGGGGCCATTTTTGAATACCTCACTAAGGGGAAGTACCGACACGCGTTAGCTGTAGCCAAAGATCAAGTTGAAGCGGAAAACTTTCGGCGTATTGCTGCGGCTGCACTGGCGTTATGCAAGGAATCGGAGCTGAACGGGAAACGTGTTGTGAGCATTCAACCCAGAAAGCTGAGTGATATTTCCAATGCCCTGCAAGTTGACGAACCGACCCTTAAGAGGGCACTAATTGCTACTCATCAATACCTCTTAGTCAGGAACAATCACGTCATCGAAATTGTGGACTGATAGCGATGAGTGAATGGGCGTATGAAATGCCATGGAGGCCCAATTTTGAGGCCTTCGAGGCGAGTGGTTGGGTTCTTGGCATGGCGGCTACGAGTGCTGTTCACTTACTCACCGACTTGCCGCCGCAACCATTCTATTTGTCACTGATTGTGATGGGTGGCTTCGCGCTGCGTCGCATCCCCGCGGCCGTGCATCTCTATCGAGTGAGGCAAGGGCTAAAGGCGAAGCCGGCCGTACTGATGGGCCAGGACGAACTGATTGAGCAGATGCTCAAAAACAGGGGAAAGCTGTTCCTGGGGACGGGATTCAAATGGACGCAGAGCGAGGGGCAGCAGGTATTTGAGTTGCTCAAGCGCGATATCACCAAGCTGATGCCGAAGATTCCAGACGGGTTCATGGGCTCTCCGTGGATTCATGGCATCTCCATGCAGCCAGATCGGCCAATCGAGATGCAGGAAGACCTGACTTCGCTCCATACCCTGATCGTGGGGACGACGGGCTCGGGGAAGACCCGCGAATTTGACATTTTGATCAGCCAAGCCGTCCTCCGTGGTGAGGCTGTGATCATCATTGACCCCAAGGGCGATAAGGAGCTTGCTGAGAATGCCAAGCGTGCCTGCGAGCTTTCTGGGCGTCCCGAACGGTTCAAGTATTTCCACCCGGCCTTTCCAGAGAAGAGCGTTCGGATTTCACCAACCAAAAATTTCGGTCGTGCAACAGAGGTTGCCTCGCGAATTGCGGCACTGATGAAGTCCGAGGGTGGTGACCCGTTCCAGGCCTTCGCACAGATGGCGCTGAACAACGTAATACAGGCGTTGCTGTTGTGCGGCATGCTGCCGACCCTTGTTGAGTTGCGGCGTACGCTCGAGGGGGGCTTGGCGCCATTGGTAATTCGTTCGATCAAAGCATATGGCGAAAAAGTCCATCCGCATTTTGAAGCGCTAGCTCGTGTTGCCCTAAGTAAAGCCCAAACAGATGAAATGAAGGCGAAGGCCCTACTGGGGCTCTATCGAACGGAGATCGTGCCGCTGGCGCCAAGCTCTGACCTGGAGGGCCTGCTCTCGATGTTTGAGCATGACAAGGCTCACTTCGGAAAAATGATCGCATCGCTGCTACCAGTTCTGAACATGCTTACCGCTGGGCACATGGGGCCGATCCTATCGCCGAACATGGATGATCCTGATGATGAGCGTGAGATCACTGACTCAGGCAAGGTTATTCAAGGGGCCGAAGTTCTATACATGGGCCTGGATTCGCTCTCCGATAGCATGGTCGGATCTTCTATAGGCTCGATCTTCTTGGCTGACCTAGCGGCAGTAGCGGGCCAGCGCTATAACTTCGAAGATCCGGAGGAGCTAAAGCGCCGGCCGGTAAATATCTTTGTAGATGAAGCCGCTGAAACAGTGAACGACCAACTTGTTCAACTGCTAAACAAAGGTCGTGGTGCTGGCATGCGCTTGTATGTGGCTACACAAACTATTGCGGACTTTGAGGCTCGGATGGGCTCACCTGCGAAGGCACGTCAAGTGTTGGGTAACACTAACCATGTTATTGCTCTGCGTATTACCGACCAGGAAACTCAGAAATACATTGCGGAGATGATACCGCCGACTTACTACAAATACGTCATGCGGACTCAGGGCAACTCCACAAAAGATGATCCGCATATGCATTCGCTTAACGTGGGTGAGCGTCTTATGGATGAAGAGGGTGAATTGTTTCCTGCGCAATTGTTAGGGCAACTGCCGAATCTGGAGTTCCTGGCCATTCTGGCTGGCGGTCGAGTTGAGAAAGGAAAAATTCCAGTACTGACCCGTCCTACAAATTATGAGAAAGCAGTTGAGCGTGCAAAACTACTAGTTAAAGAGGCTGCATAATCGTGCGATCCCGTTTTGAAACTGTTACGCGTATGTTGCCAAAAGATGATAAGGCCAGAATGGTTCTGAACATCCTTGAAGCGGACTGGCCAACCGCAGTGGAGATCGTTCCTGCTGCTCTCGAGTTGGCTGGGCTAGAGTCGACAACTCCTCAGTGCGTGGAGCTACTTAAAAATTGCTTGTCTTCTTATCAGTCCTACTTGGGGAAGAGTGACCGAGCTCGTTTGGTGTCGTTTCTTGACCCTTTTCTTTCAGGAGTTACGGCGCTGTTACTTCAGGACCCAACGCCGGAGAACTCGGTGCTGGAAATTAAGGGCTTGCTCGATGGGGTTGTAAAAAATCATGGCAGTGCGGGGGCGCGCAACAAAATCGAAGAGATCCTAATGCCAGAAGGTTCTTCTATCGGTCGTGTCTGGCGGGATATTAAGGAAGACTGACATGGCCGACGTTGAAGAAAAGATGCCCCAAGGGCTGTGGGCGACCTTGGTGTTTATCTGTATCGAAATACTTCTTATTGTGTGCATTGTTCCAAATGAATTTATCGACATGGCGATTCTCAAGGAGCAAGACTGGGGCGAGGTGCTGATGGGTAAAAACCAGCATGACGCCCTGATCAATAAAACGAATCAGCTTTATAGCAAGGTAAATCTTGAAACGGGTCTCAATCAAACAGTGCAGAGTTTTTTTGTTCCGACTGCTGAGGAACGTGAAAAATCAAAAGCATGGGAGGGCCTTGGCAGGGTATGGTTTTCCTTTATTGGGAATCGCGGCGAAGCGCTAACAAAAGTGATGTATCACATCTACTACCGCTTGTTGCTGTTGTTGATGTGGCTGCCATATATGGCCGTAATTCTAGTGCCGTCAGTGCTGGGGGGGTATATGAGTTGGAACATAAAAAGATACACGTTCCGTCATTCATCGCCCTTCCTCAACACGTACAGCTCGAAAATCATCGCCTTCATCATTGCTAGCCTGTGCGTTAGCTTCATTGCCCCGGTCCCAATCCCGCCGATGATCATTCCGGTGGTGATCATCACGCTGCTGCCCATCGCCTGCAGCTTGTTGATTGGTAACCTGCCAAAGCGCCTCTGACGCAACAACTGTAGGAATGCTCCGATTTCTGGGGCTTCCTCTTTTGACCCTTTCAGCGGGGCGGATTCAGTCCAAAACGCTCGACCTAGACCTCACCATGTGCTCAATGGTTGAGGTGTCTCATGAAAAAAGAATTTGTTGGTCCGCTCGCGATTTCAGCGCTGTCCCTTTTGGTAGCCGTGGGCTCATATTTCCTGATTGACCATAAGGTTAGCCAGGCAGTGAACCTGACAAACCAAGTCAATGAGCAGCTTTCCAAGGTTAAGCCTTGGGCATTCAAGCGGGATGCCCTTGATTCAATAATTGACGAGAACAGGATCACTGCGGCGATTCGAGGAAAAGATTCTTCTGCGCCGGATAAATCTCGTGTGCGTGAGCCACAACCGGCTCAGATCGATCGACGCTACGGAGATCCAAAGGCTCAATTTACGCTTATTGAGTACTCAGATTTTGAGTGCACTTTCTGCAAGCAGTACTTTGCGGTGCCCAAAGCGCTCGCCGACGGATCCAGGGGGAATATCTCCGTCATTTTCAAACACGTTCCTATCCATGGCGATGCGTCACGCCGAGAAGCGTACGCAGCTGAGTGCGCTGCAGCGCAGGGTGGTAATGACGCATTCTACCGGATGGCCGGCGCCATATTTAGTTCAACACCTGGTAACGGAACAGGTACAGAAAAGCCTCTAAGCGTTATTGCTGAGAGTATTGGTCTGGACGGCGTTGAGCTTTCCAAGTGCATGGATAACGAAGACTTCTACGCCAAAATCAAATCTGATTTTCAGGAAGCGATTGATCTTGGGATTAACCAAACCACAACGTAACAGGTCAGCAGGTCAGGTTGGACGGCGCTGTTACACCTGAAGCCATCATGAAAAGTTTGTCTAAGATCGTTCAAAGTCCTGGAGCAAAGAACTAATGCAGCCCGTTCGCATTCCTCAATATGTTGATGATCCACCCCATCTTCTCTTTTGGCAGGCTGACGAAGTTGCGCCAATTGGCATTGGTCTTGTTTTTGGTATGTTCACTGGCTACGCGGCCATTTGTACTATCGGTGGTTTTTTGTTGACGCGATGGTACAGAAAATACCGTGATGATCATCCTGATGGATTTATGGTGCATATGATTTATTGGTTTACCGGGTTGACTGGTGCGAAGTCCAGAACGATTCCGAATCCATTCATCCGTGAATTCCATTGAGGCAATTATGCTGTTTGGAAACTTTAAGCAAACGTTCCGAGGAACGGTTTCGGAGAATAAGTTTCTTCGAAGTATGGTGGTTGCGTTGATTGCAATTGACTTGTTTGCAATCATCGGCTGGCTTAATAAAAGCACAGTTATTGATATGCAGCCGCCAACCTTGACGGAGCGTGCTTGGGTCGACGAATCATCGGCATCCGATGAGTTTGTTGAAGGTTGGGCGCTCTATATCGCTGACCGGCTCGGCAACGTGACACCTTCGTCGTCGAAAATAATTCGAAAGTCTATTGAGCCGTTGCTTGATACTGAGATTTATCAGGATGTTGTTAACAAAATCGAAGCCCAGGTTCTTCAGATTCGCCAAGACAGGGTGACCCTAAAATTTAACGCCAAAGACGTTTTACGAGATCGGTCAAATACTAGGAAGTTCTATGTAACAGGTCGATCTTATATGACGGGGCCCAATGGGAAACCTGAGCCAAAGAATGTCACCTATGAACTTGATTTGCGAATTAAAAACTACAAGCCAGTGCTGACCTTTGTCGATACATACGAAGGACCACCTCGAACAGAAGATGTTATTCGCCGCCAAGAGAAAACCACTCAAGCTCGTAAGCGTATGGAACAGGTTAATAATGAAAAGTAAACAGGTGAAACTAGCGTTGATTCTCACTGCGTTTGCGGCTGTTCAAACGGTTCATGCGCGCGAGTTGAATATTCCAAAAATGCCGACGGCCTCGACAGAGACTCTGGTGGTCGACGCGATGCCGAAATCGGTTAACCCCTCTGACTACGGGCTCGAGGAGGGCGAGGCGGCTGCCCATGCTGCTCTGGAACAAGAAGCAGCGAAAAAGGCTCCTGAGCCAGCTGCGAAGCCGGCTTCACCCGCGGTCGCGAAAAGTGCGCCCACCCCGGCAGCGAAGAATGACACTGACATGTTGAAAGTGTCTGGTGGCGGCCGGGAGGGTGACCTTCAGGCGGTACCTGCGTCGGTAGCCAAAACCACCGCTGGAGGTGAGGAGTCGGTTGCGATGGTGTCCTCCCTGGAGGATGTCGTTGTCCAGCCGGGCGTGAACACCATCGTTCCTGTAGCTATTGGTCACCTCAACCGAATCGTTACGCCATTCGATAAGCCGATCGTCCAAACCGTCTCAACGAGTTCGGTCGAAATCAAAGGCAACGTCGTTTACGTTTCAACGCAGGATCAAGCGCCGATCGCTATGTACATCACGCCGAAGGACGACGAATCGGTGGCGATTAGCCTGACGCTGGCTCCGCGAAAAGTACCGCCTATTCAGGCCAACTTAATCCTCGGTCAGGTACCAGGGGCTGGTGGTCGTGCTTCACCGGGCGGTATGGGCGGCTTCCGCTACTCGGGCCAGGCCAAGAAGTGGGAGGAGGGGCAACCCTATATGGAGTCCATCAAAGGGATCATGCGATCGCTGGCTTTGGGCGGCATTCCAAAAGGATTCTCCATGGGCAAATTGAGTCGCACCGATACGCTCCCCGCATGCTACCAGGAGGGTATCGCTTTCGATTTTTCGCGCTCCCAAATTGTCCTGGGTCATAACTTCAAAGCCCTAGTGGGTGTAGCGCGTAACACTTCGCAAGTCCCGGTCATGTTCGATGAAACCTCCTGTACGCATCCGTTATTGGCCGCGGCTGCCGCATGGCCGCGGAACATGCTTGAGCCAGGGCAGGCGACGGAAATCTACATCGTGACTCGAGTTGGTGAAGCGCCTGCAGAAGAGTCTTCCAGGCCGAGCCTGCTGAACTAAAGGGGGGGGTTATGATCAAGTCAATGTGGTCGGGTCTGAGCCCGAGTAAAAAGAAAGCTGTGGCAATTGTTGGTCTCATCGTAGTGGTTCTCGTGGCTGTCTTTGCGATGAGTTCGATTGGGGGGAATGATCAGCGAAAGCAGGGTGGCAAGCAAACAATTGGCCGTGTTCTGTATGACGGTGATCCACGTTCCGTGGGTATCGACTCCATCAACTCTAAACAGCGCGATCAAGAGAAAACCATCACTGAAGTTCAACGCAACCTCAAGACCCTGATGGAGCAGAACAGCAACCAGAATGAGCTTAAAGACAGCCTGAAGGCCGTCCAGCAAACTGTTGACGATCTTAAAGGCCAGGTCTCCCTCGCTAAGGATCAGGCCGACAAGGTTGTGGCTGAGAATCAGAAGCTTGCGGAAGAAGTGCGCACCAATCAGGCGAAGGCGCCACCTCCCGAGAAGGAAGTCGAGCTCAAGGAAAAGGAAGAACGAATCAAGCGTGAAAAGGCTTCCCAAGACCGTTTCAACGCTGTTGGCAATGATCCGAATAAAAACCAATCGGCCTTCTTTGCAAATGCGCCGGCTCCGGCTCTGGACCCAGTCAAACCAGGTCAGACCCCTAAGAAGGAAGAGAAGCTGACGATCAGATCCATTGGTAGTGAACAGCCGAAGGAGGAGGACGGCAAGGACGAAAAAGAGCAGGAGGTATTCTTGCCAGCCGGCTCAATTATGTCCGGTGCGTTGATTACTGGATTGGATGCACCGACCGGTACCAAGGCTCGCCAGGATCCTTTCCCAGTTCTCCTGCGGATCAAGAAAGAGGCCGTTCTGCCAAACCGTTTCCGTGCAGACGTTCGTGAGTGCTTTTTGATTGCCAGCGCCTTTGGCGACATGTCCTCAGAGCGAGCTTACATGCGCGCCGAAACCATCTCCTGTGTTCGTGATGACGGCGGCGTTATCGAGACCGGTATGGATGCCTACGCGGCGGGAGAGGACGGTAAGGCAGGTGTGCGCGGCCGCCTGATCTCGAAGCAGGGCGCGATCCTCGCCCGCTCCCTCGCAGCTGGATTCATGCAAGGCGTTAGTGAGGCGTTCAGTGTTCGCCAAGTGCCGAGTATTAACGTGACGGGTACAGGGAGCAGTGGCGGCAATAAAGGCGTTGTTGATCCGGTGTACCAACAGGCATTCAACTCACAGGCCCTTCAGGGTGCTGCCATCGGTGGTGTGGGCTCGGCGTTGGAGCGCATTGCTGACTTCTACCTGGAAATGGCTGAGAACCTATATCCGGTTATTGAGGTTGATGCCGCCCGTGAAGTCGACTTCGTCGTCAAGAAGGGTGTCCAGCTGAAGCTCATGACTAAAGCCCCACGTCGCTGACCAGAAACAGGGGCGGATTCGCTCCTGCACCCAACAACATATTTGGATACTTCAATCATGAATTCGATTTCAGCGGTGAATGCTTTCCGATTTTTGGCCCTAGCAGTTATGGCCGCGGCCATGACCGGTTGCTCGTTTTTGCAGGTGGGCGAGTCTGAGTACTCATGTAAGGGCATGCCAGACGGTGTGACCTGTATGTCCGCCCGAGATGTTTATCAACTGACCGAAAACGAGAATTTTCGCCAAGAAGTAGAGCTGCGCCAGGAGGCCAGGGACCAGGCGATGAAGGAGGGCAAGACGATGGAAGAGGTTTTTCCTTCGGTGCAGCCCCATGTCGCGGCTGGCGAACGCTATGTGGTTCCAAAGCCAGCTCGTAACCCGATTCCGATTCGCTCGCAGGCCACTGTCATGCGTGTCTGGGTTGCTCCATGGGAGTCCGACTCCGGCGACCTGAACGTGCCTGGATTCATTTACACGGAAATTGAACCGCGTCGTTGGGAAATCGGTACCCCAGCGCCTAAGCCTACTCCTTCGATTCGACCACTGGAGTCGAGGAAGAACACTTCTACACCTGCGACTTAAACATTCCCCAACCAGCAAGACCTAGGAGATACACCCATGCAAATGAGCATGACCCCAAGCCAAGTCCGGCGTACCAAGGACGTAATGAAGTTCGGTGTGGCACTGATGCTCACCGTCGCAGCAAGCAACGCACTCGCTGGCACCGGTGGTGACAGTTTCGACTCAATCTGGGTAACTCTGACGGACTGGATGCAGGGCACCCTGGGCCGAGTTGTAGCAGGCTCGATGGTGCTGGTCGGGATCGTTTCCGGCATCGTGCGCCAGTCGATCATGTCGTTTGCTACCGGCGTGGGCGGCGGCGTTGGCTTGTACAACACGCCGACCATAATCGAATCGATCATGACCGCCACCCTCCCGGTTGCGCACTCTCTCAGCTAAGCAACGAGTTCTACCAGAGCCGGCCTTCGCCGGCTTTTGGGTTTTCAAACCAGGATCGGGAAGCTAATTGTGAACTGGATTAAATCGACAGGCCTTCTTGCGGTGACGTTGATGTCGGCGAGCTCCTTGCTGCGACGCAGTGCGTTGAGAGTGGAGAGGCGCTGTCATTAAATCCAGTAGTCGCGGTTGTGGGCGAGACACTCAATGTGACCTATGCACTGAGCCGTGTCGGGTGCACATCCACTGGCTCCTACAGTCTTCCGATCAATATTGGCTCGCCGAAAGGCGCGAATATTGGAAAGTGCGAAGGGGTTAGAAGCAAGGAATCGTTCAGCTGTACGGGCGTGGCAACATTGCCGCAAGGATTCACTGGACCTTTGGTTATCAGTGTCGGAAAAGCACTTGCGGAGACCATTGTTGAGGGTGAAAAAACCCAACCGCATGCCGATGACATGGAGGTACTCAACAACGAGGACGAAACGTTAGCCATCCCTCTCACCCTCACTGGTGCGGGAGTCCAGGCCGAGTCTTTCGAACTCCTGGACATGCCTTCTGAGAGTATTGGACAGTTCCTGCTAAATGGGTCCACCGTAACCTTCAAGCCATTTCCGCAATGGTCTGGGGTTACCTCATTCACCTACCGCGGAAAGGACACCACCGGTAACTTCTCCAATGCGGCGACAGTCCGCGTGGTTACCAGTCTGGTAAATGATGCACCGATCATCATTCCCCACCCTGCAATCGGGGTTGAGGACAAGGCCTTTGTGTATGTGCCGCTCGTTCAAGATCCTGACCAGGTCGACATCTATCGCTTGGTGGTTGAGGGGCAGGGAGCGCACGTCACAGCTTCGGTTGAGCCGGACCTTCACTCCCTGAAAATCGTTCCTGAAAAAGACTGGAATGGTTCCGACACCCTCAACATTAGTGCAGTAGACAGTGCTAACGCGAAGAGTGGGGTGGTGTCCGTTCGCGTCGTCATCCAGCCTGAAAATGATGCGCCTGTTCTCACGCCGATATCCATCGTGGCGAACGAGGACAGCGAGGGCAGGGCCAAAATCGTTTTTTCGGATCCTGACGGAAAGGCCCCATACCGATTTCTAATTGATAAACAACCGCCACTGAGTGCTGGCGGTTGTGGTATTGACGGGGATGAAGTGGTCTTCACACCGGCTAAGAACTGGAACGGGACGACGGAGTGTTCTGTCGTTGTTGTTGATGCTGACAGTGGCGCTTCGCTTCCAAGCACAGTGTCAATCACGGTAGTGGCTGTAGCCGACAAGCCTGTGGTGGAAACCAGGACACTGACGCTGAATCAGGGCGACTCATCGACGTTCGGCCTGGTGGTGACTGACCCAGATGCCGGCGACAGTTACTCGCTCAGTAGTTCGTCTGCTCAGGATGCCGCTTTTGGCACGTTTAGTTTTACGGGTTCAACCTTGTCGATTGCACTTAACCCAGCGTTCGTTGGGACAAGATCCATTTCGTACACGGCAAAAGACTCTTTCGGGCTCGTGTCGGCACCTGGTGAGCTGACAATCAAGGTGCTGCCGGTTGGTAAGAAGCCTGTCGTCGCTCCTGCTCAGGCCAACACCGCTACTAATACACCTGTGACGTTGGATCTCATGGCTACCGATCCAAACCATGATGCGCCACTTACCTTTGCCATTTCACAGACAGTTCCCGTTGCATCTGGGACGTTGAGCTTAAGTGGCAATCGGTTGACCTACACGCCGGCGGCGGGATTCGTCGGTACCGCGACCGCTAACGTCGTTGCTACTGACCCTGGTGGTCTGGTGTCAGCGCCACAAACAGTATCTTTTGTTGTCCAGGACCAAACCATTGCCTTTGACCCCGATAACCCCGACAGCCATACGATCATAATTGTTCAGCAACCCAACTCGGCGGCGGGCGTGATAACAGTCAATGGCATGTCGTTGACCTTTACGCCCGTTCAGGGCTATGTCGGGACGGCTACATTCACGTACAAGGTGCGCGACTTGGCTGGCCTTGAGTCGGATATCAAGCAAGGCACAATCGATGTGGCCAAAACCAATTACGCCCCTACGTCTGCGAATGTGGCCATAAGCGTTTACGAGGGTGAGGCATCGAGCCCCGCACAGCCAACGGTAATAGATGAGAACCTCTACGACGCGGGGATGCATACCTTCACCATACCTATCCAGAGCATGACTGGGGTCGCGGAGGTGGTGAACAATCGCATCGTCTACCACGCCCCGTATGGTGCCAGCGGCGTCAAGACCTTCAAGTTCATCGCCCGAGATGTTGCCGGCGCAGAAGTCGTTGGCTTGGCGACTGTGAACGTGGTGGCCAAGAATTTCCCTCCAAGTTCCGTGGATTTGACTCTCGATACCCTCGAGTCCACCCCGGTAAGCGGCGTTCCCGTCGTCGTCGATCCGAATCCTACCGACACGTTCACCTACACGATCGATTCGAGTCCTATTGGCGGTACTGCAGCTGTTGTAAGTGGCAAGGTTGTCTATACGCCGACCGCGAACTGGGTCGGGTCTGATCGTTTCGCCATTTCTGCTTACGATGCCGCTGGCGTTCGGGTGAGTGGGTTGGCCTACGTGAATGTACGTCGGAGTAACGTCGCGCCCGAGTCGTTAACCGGCAGCATAACGGTCCCAGAGAACACCACGAGTGCACCCTACTACCCTGTCATCGTCGATAAAAACCTCTATGACAAGGGCAAGCATCAGCTGGTAGTCAAAGCTCAACCGGCAAATGGTACGGTATCGATTGAAAGTAATCGACTGGTCTACACGCCGAAAAAAGACTTCATAGGTGACGACACCGTCACAGTCGAGGCAACTGACCTGGGCGGGCTCACCGTACAAGGGATAGTGGCTCTTCGCGTCACCAAGAACAATCTTCAGCCCGAGACAGCAGCGCTCAAGATCATAACGTACGAGAACACGCCGTCATCTGAAGTTGCCCCGACGGTGGTCGACCCAAATACGTGGGATCAATTCACTTACGAAGTGATAGCTCAGCCGGAGCATGGTTCGGTAGTGGCCGGGGCGAAGGGATACGTGTACACGCCGCAGGCGAAATATACGGGTAATGACAGCTTTGCCTTCCGGGTCGTTGACGTGGGCGGAAAATATGTCGAGAGCGTGGCCAAGGTAGCGGTTCTGCGGAAAAACACCCCGCCGACCGGTGTGTCACCTGACACCGTGTATTTCTACGAAGGAATCGGGGGCAAGCAACGTCTGGCTGCAATCGACGATAACCTTTGGGGATCGCATACCATCGAAGTGCAGTCACAGCCTGGGCATGGTTTCGCCTGGTTCAACAACGATATGTTGAACTTCAAGACCGATGGACGAACAGAGACGACGATGACCGTCAAAGTGACGGACCAGGACGGTCTGTCGGCGATCGTACCGGTCCGTTTGGTGCCCAAGAGTATTGACAGCGTAATCGATCAATTACCAGTTCAAGAGCTCACTAGCAGTAAAGTGGCCACGCCAGCCATCACCAAAGAGTTTCTGCGTGTGGATGGCCGGCCAGGCCTCTTGCTGACCGATAAGGACGCTATAGCTGCACTGGGCAGCGACATAGTCGCGGTCGTTGAGAAATCCTCAACAGTTGGCCTGCGTATCGGTAGGAGGCCTTTGGCTCCTAGCCAAGGCACCAGGTTATCGGTGGAGTATTTCACTGCCGACGCGCTCGGCTCTGCATTGGCAGGCATCCAAACGAGTGCCAGTGGCCATGGCCGGGTGCTGCTTGTAAGAGGGGACCTGACGGGCTCTGCATATGCAATACCTTTCGAGGTGTGGAAACTCGAAGGAGCGGTGAAGACATCAGCCGACACGGCGCCTCTGGGCCTACAAGCAGTACGCGCACAGTTTGAGCCGTCGAACACAGTGTGCTTGAACACAGTTCGCCAGGCCTCTGCGGTTAACGGAAACCCGTATGACAATCCAGTTTGTCTTCTGGAATTCACACAGAAGCTGCCTGAGTTCAAGGACCTGTCCAGTGACTCGACATTGGCGATGACTGGGACCGCGACTGATGTCGGTACGTATCCGATCGAGGCGACTTCCTACATCGTCAGCGCCGATGGCGAAAAAAATCTGCTGGCTACCTATACCAAGTCTGCCGAGTTTGTTTCGCCAGTTGGCGCGGTGAAAGTCGGACCGAAGTACCCATTCACTACGGCCTATTACAAGGTCGAGGATTTGGATATTGAGTACCTCCAGCAGGCGGGCCCGCCATGTGATTTCACGATTATTGAGCGCCGGGCAATTTCAGCAGCTGCTTCGTTCACTACAAAACCACTGTGTCTGCTTGAGTGGGATGAAATCCCGGTGGGAATGATCGCACGTCCAAACTGGGAACGGCCGTACCTCCAGGGGACGGCAACTATGCTCGGCCTCAATACGTCGAGCTGGAGACTGTCTGTTTTCACGCCATCCGGTAAGAAAATAGACCTTGGGCCGGACACCTTTACCTTTACCGCGATTGAGCCGACCAAAGCGACGGTTACCTACGAGTCCAGTACGAAAGTCAGCGACACACTCCTGACCTCGCCGCGCGAGGGCGCGTACATCGGTGACGCTGTGATCCAGTCGGTCAACGCAAGGCTGTTGCTCCAGCACAACCTCAACTTGGGTGTGGAGCAAACTGAGGATACAGCTCCAGCCTATGGCGCAATCAGCAAGATCTACCGTCGGATTTACACGGCACCATTTGATGCGCTGTGGCAAATGAAGAAACTCCACGTAGACGCCGCCTACAAGGTTCTGCCGGACATCTCGACTCAGACTGAAGTTGATGTCCTGGCCGTTCCTGACGAGAGTGTCGTGCCAATCATCGACAACCAGAACGGAAAGATTCTTTCTACGGAAAGCCTTGAAGTAGGGGTGACGATTGGGGATGCGTTCGACGCTAAAAAGATTTACTCAGCAGACAAGATGGGTGAATGGGAGATTCGCCTGATCCTTAAGCCAACCTGGAATACGGTGACAGAACTGGCGTCCTGGCAAAAGACCGACAGTGTCGGCCATGCTGCGTTTGCAATACCTGTTGAAGAGCTGGCCGGTAAGAATCTGCGTATTTACGCAGAGGCACGAGTCATTTCGCCTGTGCCGGAGTACAAGGTAACTCGCACATCGCCCCGACCACTAAGCTTAGTAATCCTGAATGGTGCTGCTCTCGATGGTTCAATTAGGTCGCTACGTCTGACGGGTGAAGCCCCACTGCGCGTCACGCTGTTTGCTGATGTGGCCAATCGTGCGTGGACCAAGGACCTAGGTGCAGTTCGCTGGGAGTTGTCGACTGAGGGCGGTCCATGGGTCGAACTGCCGAACAAGAGTCGGACGCCGCAAAGGATCGCCATGACCTTGTTGAAGGGCAACTACAAGGTCCGCGCAGAGCTTACCAATAAAAATTCTGGGGCTAAGTCGATGACCGATGAGATTGAAATCATCGTGTACAACGTCCCGAAAGGTGTGTTGAAGGGACCAGGGAATACCTTTCTGGATGCCTCTGCCAGGTTCAGAGTTCTGCAGCTGGACGCCCAACCAATTGATCTCTCCAATATCGAAGTTGAATGGAGCTTGGATCGCGGTAAGACGTGGGTGCTTGGGAATGATACGAATATCCAAACACGCAGTACTGAGCAGCGAGTGAGCGTCTATGCCCGCATGCGATACAAGGATGCGCCTGCTGACGATGTGCACGTATGGAAGGTCCTGCGATCTGGTGTCGCTTTCCGGAAAATCAGGCCGCCACGGGTGCAACTGATTGGTCCACGTCGGCCTGAGGTCGGGAAGGAGGCCACGTGGGTGGCGAATATGCTGATGCCATACCCAAACATGGACCTGACCATGGGTGGGGAATTCATCATGCCTGACGGCACAACGATCGTGCCTGGCCAAGAGACCAAATACACGCCCGTGGATGCCGACATCACTGATGCAAAGACCTACTTGAGCTATAGGGCATGGATTGACGGCTACCGCGATCGTGGGGGTGAGGGCATAACCCAGCAGCGCATCACTTTCTGGATCTATGACTGGCCTGAATGGGCTATTCAGCCAACCTTCAGCTCAGAGTACGCGCCAGCGGAGCTATCACTTCGCGTGAGGAACATTGGCGAGTTTAAAGCGGTTGAGGGCGTGTACTACGACTGGGAAATGCCGGCGATGCCCGGGTACGAAGTCGTGAAGGACGACACTATGGTTCTCAGGATGCTCAACATCCTCGAACCTGCTGTGTACCCCTTCAAGGTCCATGTCTACGATGCACGAGGCAACTACAGCCTGGTAGAACGCCAGATGACGTTCAAAGAGCCACCACCTTGGACCATCAATCTGCTTTGGAATGGTGACAACAATGCTTCCCGGGCGCCTTTGGGCATCATGATCCGACCTCAGATTTCGGGTGGCCACCCGAAGGACCGGATCACCAGCCTGAAGTACAAGTTGAACGGCGAAGAGATCGATACGGGCGGCTCTCGCTATGCCAGGGCTACATTGCCGACAGAAGGGCAGTACCAGGTCGACCTCGAAATTGAGACTCAAATGAACAAGGGTTCAGATGGAAAGGTTGAGATCGATGTGAAGAAGAACCAGCCACCTACTTGTGAACTGCAGGTGAAGGAGGGCGGTTCCGCTTGGTCGGCACTTGCCAAGTGCACGGATCCAGATGGGCGAATCGCGAGGCATAACTGGTACGTGAACGACAAGGTGCAAGGACTGGGCGGGTCGGCGATCACGATCTCGAAGCGGACCTACCCAGACGCGCCGAAAATTGTCCTCTTCGCTACTGACGATTCAGGGGAGGATTCAGCGCCAGTAATCTGGTGATGCGAAAAGAAGGGCGCCATTGGGCGCCCTTCATTTTTGACCCTACTACAGGGTCAGATTCGAACCTAATGGCGAGGCAAGTTCTCTAGCCTGATGACATCGAAATCGAGGTGTCCTCATGCTCAGAAGAATCTTTTTCCCCCTCCTGCTGGCCACGTCTGCATGCGCTTTGTTGATGCTCAGCACAATCAAACCGCTCCTATGCCAATCAACGGAATGATCGCAGCGGTTAAGAACGGGAAAATGGCCTTCGTTAGCGATAACGGTCGATTCGTGTTCCGCGGGTCCATGTATGACACGTGGGCGCAGAAAGAAATAACAACACTCGAAGAGGCCGAACTAGCCTCAAAGTACATTGACCTCCAGAAACTCAAATTCAATATCGAAGACCTGGTTCCATTCACTGTCGGAACAGGTTCGAAGACTGTCGTCGTCTTTACAGATCCACTTTGTCCTTCTTGCGCACATCTTATTTCCGATCTGAAAAAGGTTGAAGGTTACAGTTTCAAGATCGTTGAAGTTCCAGCTCTAGGTGACGAAAGCGCAAAGATCGTTCGAAGCCTGCTCTGCGCAAAAGATAAGGACGTTGCCTTCGATATTGCAACAGGCAAGGATAAGCCGAGGGTAATCGAACAGCGCGGAAACGACTGTGATACTTCGCCAATAGGGAAACGAATTATTTCTGCTCAGATGTTCGGTGTGAAAGGTGTTCCTTTCATGATCAGGAATGATGGGCTAATCAAACATGGTTACGAGAAAGGAACGCTTTCAAACTGGCTGACGGGAGCAAATTAAAGTGACTTCTTATGCCAAGGCAAACTTCCCGTTAGCGGACCTTCTGAGTGTGATCGCCTATGACGACGAAAAAAAATACTTCGTCATGGATGATAACTCGGTTGGGTTTTCGTTCCTTTGTCGGCCATTACCTGGGAGTGACGGGAAGGAAGGTGATCAGCTCAAGTCTGTGATGAAGCAGGCCTGGCCGGCGGGTACGACAATCAACTTTAATTTGTTCCCATCGCAAAATATCAACTCGCAAGTAAATAGCATGCTAAGGATGCGGATGGGTTGCGAGGACAACATCGCACACCAGGCGATTAAAAGCCGGGCAAGCTATCTAGTTAACGGTACGTTAAAGCCCATCGATGATTACTCCGGAATCAAGGTCCGTGAAATTCACGTTCTGATCACCGTGGTAATGCCGATAGACGATGTGTTGCCGACAGAAAAGGAAATTCAGACCCTTTCTGAGTTGCGTGCACAGTTTGACTCCACCTTCAAAAGCATCGGTTTTGCCCCGCAGGCGCTAACCAATCATCTGTACCTAGAGATCATGTCCTCGATCTTAAACCAAGGGGAAAAAGCTTCTTGGCGTGATCGAATGCATGCCGAAGCGGAAGATGACAAACCTTTGAAGTGCCAAATCCTCGATTACGACCGAACCGTCGAGGTATTCAGTGATCACCTAAAGATCGGCGATACGCTGGTTAAAACACTGAGTGTTAAGAAGTTTCCACGGCAGACGCTTCAGGGGTATGCGGCATGGTACCTCGGCGATTTGCTGACTGGCACTAACGGAATCCGCGAAAACTGCTTGATCAGTTTTACGGTGTACTTTCCCGAGCAGCAAGCGGCGAAAGACAAGCTCAACACCAAGCGCCAATGGGCGAACAACCAGGCCTATGGGCCGCTTCTAAAGTTTGTGCCAAAACTTGGTGCTAAAAAACAAGGCATGGATGACCTGTTCAAAGAAATTGAAGAGGGTGAGGCGGTCGTCCGGTGCAACATGACTGTGGTCATTTTTTCTAGTGACCGTGACCGTCTGGTACGTGCGACCTCTGAAGCTCGTAACTATCTGGGTATTCGGCAGTTCACGCTGCTGGAGGATAAATACTTCGTTCTACCGTTGTTCCTGAATGCACTTCCCTTTGGCGCCGACCGCAAAGCTATCGACGAAAGCTACCGCTATAAGACGATGGCAATCACCCATGCGTTGCCGTTGCTTCCAATCTATGGAGATTGGAAGGGGACAGGTTCCCCGATCATGCAGTTCGTTTCACGGAATGGGCAACTGATGTCCTATTGCCTGTTCGACTCAGAAACAAACTATAACGCAACCGTCGCCGCCCAATCCGGGAGTGGTAAGTCGTTCCTGACCAACTACCTGATCACCGCCTATCAATCAGCCGGCGCTCAAGTCTGGGTCATTGACGTAGGACGGTCGTACGAAAAGCTATCAAAGGCTTTTGGTGGGGACTTTATCGAGTTTACGCCCGAGTCGCATATCTGCCTGAACCCATTCGAGTTGGTTCAAGTCTACCAGGATGAGGAGGACGTTCTGATTGGGTTGCTCTGCGCAATGGCTGCGCCGACACAACCCCTGATCGACCTGCAAATTGCCGGTCTTCGCCAGCACTGCGCAATGGTCTGGGATGCCAAAGGCCGTGAAATGATTGTCGATGATGTCGAGCAATCGCTTCTAGGAGACACGGACTCCCGGATCCAGGATATCGGCAAGCAACTGTTCCCGTTTACCTCGAAGGGTATGTACGGCAAGTACTTCAACGGCAGAAACAACGTCGATTTCAAAAACCCATTTACTGTTCTTGAACTGGAGGAACTGAAGGGGCGTAAGCATCTCCAACAAGTGGTTCTCCTGCAGCTGATCTATCAGATTCAGCAGGCCATGTTCCTGGGCGATCGCGATAGAAAGAAAATCGTTGTTATCGATGAGGCATGGTCGCTGCTCACTGAGGGCGACGTGGCCAAGTTCATCGAGCACGGCTATCGTCGTTTCCGTAAATACAACGGAGCAGCAATCACCATCACACAGTCAGTAAACGACCTCTACGCAAGTCCTACCGGCCGTGCCATTGCAGAAAACTCGGCAAACAGCTTCCTGCTCGGGCAAAAGCCCGATGCGATCAACATGATCAAACGGGAAGGGCGTTTGGCCCTCAGTGACGGCGGCTTCAGCATCCTCAAGTCGGTTCATACCATTCGAGGTCAGTACTCGGAGATCTTCTTTCAGACCGAGCAAGGCACTGGGGTTGGGCGTCTCACAGTCGATAACTTTTCGAAGTTGCTTTATTCGACAACGCCTAAAGATGTAAGCGATATCAATATTTACATTGGCCAAGGGCTGAACACAGCTGAGGCAATTAATGCCGTGATGCGGGATCGTGGGGTGGCAGCATGAAGGATGTGATTTTAAACGCGCTAGTTTCGTTGGTTGTTGCTGTAGCTGTCGTTATGGGGCATGACTTCATAAAAGCGCAGGAATACGGTACCCCGATTGCGGTGGTTAATTATGATGTTGTTGCCGGAAGCGCCAAGCTCGACTCTCCTGAATTGGCCGAAGCTGGTTATGAACAACTGCGGGCGTCGGCAACTAAGCTCGCTGCGGCAGGTTTCGTTGTGATTGATTCGCGTGCGTTGACTGCATACCCACCTGATTTAGAGGTGCCTTCCCCCGTTCAGCAAGTAGAAAAAACCTCGAGGGCGAAGGATGAATAAGCACGCGCGTTTTATAATTCGTGCGTTGCCTCTGACTGCATTAATGGTCGCGGCAAGTCTGTATGCGACCACGCGCTATGGAATCGGTATTGATCCGCAAAAAAACACTTGCCTTGATTGGCGCGTGTTTATCATTGATAAGCACGATACGTCTGTGCAGCGCGACGGTATCTATGCGTTCAAATCGACACAGATGGAGCCATACTTTCGCAACGGAACGGTCATCATTAAGTATGTCCGTGGCGTTACAGGCGATCGTGTCACGGTAAATCCTACCCAGGTGTCTATCAATGGGAAAGTGCAGGGGCAGGGGCTCTTGCTGGCCGATAAATTAGGTATGCCATCAACCAGATATGTTCGTGACGAAATTGTACCGGCCGACAAATACTGGTTTATGGGAACTTCCTCGGACAGCTTTGATTCCAGGTATTGGGGTTATGTAGGTCAGAGCGACGTTATTGGAAAGGCGTACCCGATATGGTAAGCCGGACATTTGCCTTGGCTCTCTTGCTGATGGTTCCTGTAACCTCCTGCTTAGCTGACATGAATTTTGCCGCACAAGAAAAGGCGGCTTTAGAACAGTTTTCTGCAGAGCTTGACCAAATAAAGCATAAAACTGACAGGCAAGTTGATTTCACCTTAAAGAATGAAGACTTTGCGTTTGCAAGAGCTCCCACCCCGCAAGCTCCAGAGGGAAGCGCACAACCGGCTATTGATGATAGAAAAGTTATCTACCAGATATTAGTGTCTTGGTCTCTTGGAGTACAAGAAATTAAGGATCTCCTCGTTCTATACAATGGCAACAAGACTGTAGAACTCGTGTTTCGTGGAATTCCAGAAGGTATGCCGTTCCCACAGGCCCTAGCAACGCTACAGAAACTGGCGTTTGAGACTAAGTCAGACACCCCAGTATTAATTAACCCCGTGGTATTTACTGACGCGGCCGTGACGACTGTTCCTCAAATCCGAAAACTAGTTGAAGGTGCGCCTCAATACATTGTTGCTGGTACCACTTCCATCGAGGCGGCCGATACGGAATACGACACCAGGAAGAAATCTAGTCTGGGTTCCGTCGGGCCAACGCTCGATATTGAGGAGCGCGACTTAATCGAGGTTCTAAAAGAACGCCTGGCGAAAGTTGATTTTGCCGAGCTAAAGGAAAAGGCGACTAAGCGTTTCTGGGACAAGCAAACCTTTGTCGACCTCCCCACGGCGACAAACCATCGCGTCAGGAAGCTTGACCCCACAGTCACGATCCCTGAGGACATGACCGCGGCAGATGGCTCATTGATTCATAAGGCTGGCGATCGGATCAATCCGCTTTCTATTCGCCCATTCACTCAACGACTGGTGATCATTGATCCGGTTGACCCCAAGCAGATCGCTCTAGCTAAAGCCGAAATCGCGAAGCATGGCGACGAACAGAACGTCGTGGTTATCCTTTCGAGAGTCGACCGAAGCGCCGGCTGGGATGGATTTACGAGCGTACAGGACCAAGTCGATAGGGCAGTTTACCTCCTCAAAGACGACGTTAGGACCCGCTTCTCAATTGACTTTGTTCCATCCGTAGTCACTGCGGATTCATCTAACTTTTTTATCGAAGAATTCCCAGCAGGGGACCTCAAATGAAAGCTATTGCGCTTCAGGCAATCCATCAGCCCAACGGGGATATTTTGGGACACGAGGTCCTTGTGCGTAAGTCCGTTGGTGGTTCACTGGTGGGGCCTGGAGCGTTTATGGCCGGTTCTAACTCTCAGGCCTGGGTAAATTTGGACCACGCAGTTGCGGAGTTGCTGATTACACATGCGGCCGATCTCAGAGGCCGCGGTCTGTCATTTGTGAATGTGAGCTCCCACACACTGTCCGATCCGATCGAGCTTCACGCTGTTTGCAAGTCCTTGGCCAGACTTGCTCACTTGGGTATTGAGGTCTGCGTCGAGGTTTCCGAGGCCTACGACGCCATTGGCAGTTCATTTTATCAGGCGATGGGTTTAATTAAAGACCAGGGGCTGTTATTGGCGATTGATGACTTCGGAATGGAGAGCTCTAACTTTAACCGCTTAAGCTCCTACCCTTGGGACTTTTGTAAAGTTGACTTAACCGCGGTTTGGAATAGTGACGATCTCGATTGGCTAATCGAGGTGAGGGACTACTGTAGCGCCAATGGTATTGGTCTGATTTTGGAAAAGCTCGAGAGCCTCAAATTGTTAGGTGGATTGCTTAAGCCGTTGAGCTCTGCTTCGGTGCAAGGCTTCGCCTTGTCCAAACCGTTCATTCTTCAATTCAACTCTTTCGCTGAACGTTCGGCCACTCAACTCAAGGCGTAGTAATCACAGTGATGAAGATCAAAGTTCTTTTGGCCGTCCTGCTTTCGGCGGTACTGTACTCGGGAGCGGCTGTCTCTGATCAGACAGTTACTGACTCTCTTTCATGCCCGAATGCGCAACTGTTCAGTGGCAAACTATTTACTGACGTCTGTTGGGCATGTTTGTTTCCCATACGAATTGCCGGTGTGAGTATCACACCAGGTGACGCTCCATTTGGCGCTTCTAATAAAAGCCTTTGTATGTGTGAGGACAAGCTGGGGCTGTTCATGCCAGGCATTGTTAACTCCATGTGGGAGCCTGCTCGACTGATTGAAGTGGTTCGGAAACCTGGTTGCTCGCTTGCGCTTGGAGGCGTGACGCTGCCTTTAGGCGATAAGCGTCTGTGGGGTACTTTATCCGACGCGACAGCAGGTAACGGAATTACAAAAGAACGCATGTCTTTTTACAACGTTCATTACTACGCCTTTCCTCTGCTCTCCATTCTTGAAATGTATATGCCAAAGCGCTGCTCTCCAGATGGCTATGCGGACTTTGACATTATTCAATTGTCTGAAATTGACCCAACTTGGACTAATGATGAGCTGGCTTTTTTTGTGAACCCAGAAGCGGCAGCTGTTGCTAATCCTTTGGCGCAAGCCGCGTGCACAGCTGATGCTGCGTTAGGTGTCGTTGGGCAAGAGCCATTGACGTCGCTGTGGTGGTGCGCAGGTACTTGGGGCGAAATTTACCCTATGGCCGGTACTGCGCTACCTAACGACTTTGGCCGCACTACGTCACTACTCGCGGCTCGGACGATTGCAACCCAGCATCGGCGTGGACTCGCGCACTTAACAATTGGAGATCAAACAATCTGTAGGGGTTCGATATTCCCGACCATTCCTAAGTCCCAATACAAGATGAATATGTTTTTTCCGAGAGCTGAATCAAAACGCGGGCATTACATCGGCTCCCACCCACTTACCTGGCAAGGGGGGGAGGGACGTGTTATCCCACAAGTGGGTGAGGATGCACTTTATATGCTGTTTCGCTGGAATGACTGCTGCAATACATTGTGAGGACGTATATGACGACTGCCGGAAGAGTCACAGCAGCAGCAAACCTATTCCTGTTTTTTACCTGCCTGGGCGGATAATATTGCTGCCTCGGCCTCTGCAGGTAATTCTGCTGCTCAAGAAGCGATGTCAGCCTGGTCGCCACCCTCAGTTTCTGGTGGCTCGATAAGCTATGGGGCGGGCGGAGATAAACAGAGTATCAATATTTCAGAGTTGTTCCCGGGGGCTGGGAACAGTGGCGGGGCTTCCGATCTTTCTAATTTGTACGGGGATGACAAAGGTACGTTGAGTGCTGGTGCAAGCGCGAATACAACACTCAATACTGAAAATTCTATGAATGGTGATGCGTACCGTTTGTTGAAGAATACTGCGGGTCAAACCCGACCTGACCTGAACAATGATCCGCTCTGGACCAATAGCGATAAGGTTATCGACAATCAGGAGGTCTTCAACAAAGAGTTCTCTGACTGCAAGCAAATAACCGACACTAAAAAAACGACAACTACTAAACATGTTTCGGATTTGAAAACCTGTGAGCGAGTTGCAGACAAGTCGGGCTCCTTTACGCTGAAGCATGATTATCTCGCCGGTGTGATTAAATACTCATCCGGCCCCACCAACATTCAGACCTGTGGCGAAGGGTGTGTTGATATTTGGCTGGGGCAGGTGGGTAACGACTACTGGAGTGGCCACTGTACTATCTACGAAAATGAGATGGAGTTCGAAGTAATTAAGCCGGAAGCAATTACCGATGCTCAGTTGGTATATGCAAAATGGGACGACTATATGCAGGTCTGGGTCGGACGGACAAAAATCTGGTCTGGACCCAATGAAAACTTTCCCCCTGAAACAGCAGGGAAGTGTGAGCTCGCTACCTCATGGTCTGCGACGCCAAATGTCGATATGACATCGCTCTTGAAAACGAAAGGCGTAATTCCGTTTAAAATTCGTGCATCTGTTACGGGAGAGGGTGAGGCATACGCGAAGCTGCGCGTTCACTTTGATCCCACCAAAGTGATCAGCGACGACAAATGGTACCCACAAGAGGCATTGGACGCGCTTAAAGCCGTGAACGACGGTGCCTGTGAGGGCAATTACGTGTGCACCAAGATGCCTTCTGTATCGGAAGACGGTTGTGCTCTGATCAACGGTGTCAAAGTGTGTGAGAGTAACTTTGCTGCCTCCCCAGTACCGGGAATTTCTCCCTTATGTGAAGAAGTTGCCATCGATAACCAGTGCAATTTCTATAAAGGTCCAATGGACTGCTATACCGATGCACAAGGCCAACAACAGTGCCCGGTAAACACTGACAAAATATGCTCGGTCACCCATAACCTCAAAGTCATCGAGGTGCCTTTTGCGGCCAAGGTAGCAGTCGAGGACAAAGCAGGTGCAAATGAAACCAATCGTATCAAGGTCGATTTTCTTGCCGGCACCTTCACCAACACGTCGAGTTCATTGCGGTTTGATAGCTCTCTGGACAAGGTGAATTACGACCAAATTTGCAAGGTTGGACCGAATGGTAAGCCGCTCCCGCAAAAAATCGCAGTGTCGTCCATTGGAGTTTGGACGGGGCATAAGTTTGCTCCAAACACCCTAACGGTGGACTCGGTAAACATCGTTCAAATGCCCAGCTGCCAAAATGGCTTGCAAATGATCGCTGATATCAAAGATACGGGCAGTGGTAACCCTGGCTGGTTCTATGCGCATGAATTCCGACTCAAAGTGGTCCGCATTAACGCGGAAACCTACGGTCCCCAGTTTTGCATCGATTCTGCAAACAAGATTCAGAAAGGGCAGTGTTCGGTGGGTGGCACCGTATCTGTCACCAAGGGCGTGACATCAGGCTGTCTGCCGCTAAATGGTATTCAGGTGTGTCCAGGTGATGAGATGTATAACGCGATGCTGCCTGCGCCGGTTGTGGGCGTCGATAAGCTTGCGCTTGCCATGAAGGTAGAGGGGTGCGTGGAGGGTGGTCTAAATCTCGACTCTTGTCAGAAATTCGAGAAAGACAAGTCGTGCGGGTTTATCTCTCAGAAATGTGTATCCGGTGCCACCGGCGCATCTGGTCAGTGCTATGTGACAGAGGAGGTATGGGATTGTGGTTATGAGGTCGAAGTACCATCGACTGAAACGAGCAGTTCCTACCAATGTGATGGGCCGGTGCGATGCCTGGGAACAGAATGCTTTAACCCGGTAGATGAGAAGTCCACGGATTTTGCCTATGCCGCGGTGGCACTGCAGATCGCCCAGTTTGCCGAGCATGACCTCGATTGTGGAGATAACCCGACGGATACGACTACGAATCACACCTGCAAGGTCTGGAAAGGGGAGGCTATGGAGTGCAAAAAGGCTGTAGGGGGTTGGGTCGATTGTTGCGAAGCTCCGGACGGCGTCTCCCTCATGGACTACGTCACTCTGGTGTACACGTCCATCCAGTTGAGTGAAAAGGTCGGAATTATTGATGCGGCCCCAACACTGGAAAGTGCGTGGGCTTTCAGCAAAACCCTGATCTCTAGCGGCTGGGATGCTGCATGGAGTGCGGCTGGTGCTACTAACGCGGCCGTTACCGAAGTTGCCCAGCTTGGCGTCATCAGTGCTTTTAAGCAGCAAATGATGAACTACGTCGCAAACTGGACCGCTCAAACATTTGGGTCGGCTGCAGCGAATATGATTTTCGCGAGTGGCTTCGCCGCCAATGGCGCGAGCGATGTTGCATACGCCTCGACTGACGCTGCAACAGGTGCCGTTACGCCGGCGGCGAATGCGACCTGGGCATCTGGGCTGGCATCTGTGGTATCGGTGGTGATGATCGCCTACATGATCTATCAGATCGCCAACATTCTGGTTCAGATCATCTGGGAGTGTGAGCAGAAGGAGTTTGAGCTAGGAGCAAAAAAGGAAACCAAGGTTTGCCATCATGTTGGTAGTTATTGCGCCTCTAAGTCAGTACTGGGCTGTATTGAAAAACGCGAGGCGTATTGCTGCTTTAACTCGCCTCTGGGACGGATCATCCAGGAGCAGGCCCGGCCACAACTTGGCATGAGTTGGGGGGAGGCAGAAAATCCGTCATGCGAAGGTTTGGCTGTGGAGGACCTCAGCCGCCTGGACTGGAGCAAGATCGACATTTCAGAGTGGATTGGTTTGCTCCAAGTAACCAACTTCTACCCCACCATCGATAAGTCGACGTTGGAGAACCTGACTGGCAAGGGTACCGCTCTCAACATCGCAGGAGACCGGGAGGACACCCTGAAACGGAATGAGACCAGGCTGCAGGATAAGGATTTCTCGGGGACCCGCAAGGAAGCCGAGGATAAGGTGCGAGGAACCTTCAACAACTAAGCAAAGAAAAAGGGCGCCCGTTGGCGCCCTTTGTTCATTGTGACGTCCTTAAGCGGCTTGCTCTTCCTCTTCCTCGATGGCTGCTTGCGTCTTTTTGTCGACCTCGGTTTCTTCTGCTGCTTCGCCCAGGGACTGCGCGATCGACTCTGCATAGGGTTCTTTCTTGCCCTTGTTCCGCGCTTCGTTGGCCATGTTCTGCAGCTTACGAATTACTTTCATAACCTGGCGCATGCGCTCGTTGGCCACCAGGCTGTTCTTGTCCGACGGCAGCAGGCAGAGCAACCACGCGGTTTGAGCCTGAATCAACATTTGGTCAAAGGCCTGAATGATTTGCGCAAATCGCATGATCGCCGGCGTGGAGACGGTGAAGGTGTAGGCCTGGGCGTTGTCATAGCGGGCGGTAATGCCTTCTTGGCCGGCCACTTTGATCATGTGGGAGTAGCGATCGCGTTCTTTGTTGATTTCGGTTTCCAGGTTGATCAACATCGTTTCCACGGCTTTGATCACCTCGTTGTAGTCGAACGTCTTGTTCGACTGCGCCATTGCGCGTGCGACTACGTCGACAGTGAAGAGCGCGCGTGCCGCACCTTCAAAGCAACGACGGTGTACGCGTTGAGCTTGTTCTGTATGGAGTACGTAAGTGGACTCGAGGGTTGCGCTGGAGTACCTGCCTTGCGGCTTGAAATCGTGTCCGTTGGCCATTGCATGGCTCCTATGGGTTGGGGAGCCTTAACGATATTCGTATGGTGCTTTTTGGTAGGTTGAATCTGACCCGATGTTAGGGTCAGAAGCTACGCTAGCCGCTTTACACCTTCCAGAAGGGCAGTTATGCTCAAACCTAATCCTCACCCAAGCATGTTGCTTGAGTGTTGTCCCAGCAGGTTTTACCTGTTGGGGTTGTGTGAAGCTGGGCACCAAACCTAGCACTCAATCGATCACGATTC
>LNAP01000908.1_pt1 | contig 58782 bp, 49 predicted proteins | sample 602601 | NCBI WGS metagenome assembly LNAP01 (sample SAMN02440304, study PRJNA202911) | soil metagenome | biome: Subtropical and temperate rainforests or woodlands; isolation source: soil samples (1 kg each in a 20% v/v slurry with milli Q water) were... ...
TGAACGCCGTCACCTCTCTGGCGGGAGAACCTGTGGCAACAGGCGCGCCGTATTGCGCGCATCTTCCAGCGCCCGATGCTGTTGGCCATTGAACTGCATGCCCGCCAGTTGCAGCGCGCCGTTGAGCCCCAGCGGGCGTTCCAGGCGCCGGGCCTTGGCAAAGCGCTGTTTGAGATTCATGTGCGGCACTTTCTCAAGCACGCTGCACAGGTGCAGTCGCTGCCATTCCTGAAGCAGTTGCTTGCGATCGTAATCGCCCCAACTGGCCCAGCCCTCCAGCTCCGATTGATGGCGCACGAGCCATTGCTCGAATGACGGCCAGACCTCACTCAGCGTCTGCGCTGCGTCGACGTTGGCCTGAGTGATGTGCGTCAGCTCCCGGCAAAACGGCGTCAGCAAAGGCCGACGCAGTGGCTGAACGAAGCACTGGAAACAATCCACCTCGCGCCCTTTTCGGTCCACCAGGGTGGCACCGATTTCGATGATTTCCATTTCCGTAACTGGCCAGCCACCGTCATCGGTGGTGGCTTCCAGATCGATCACCAGCCAGTGAGGCATCGCAGGGTTCCTGGTATCCGCGTCCTGATAGGGCTTGAGCGTAGCCAAAGCCGGCGGATCCGCCTAGCGGCTTATTCGACCTCCAACAAAATTTGACGATTCTTGACCTGATCGCCGACTCGCACCTTCAAGCGTTTAAGCACGCCGTCGATCCCTGATTTGAGCGGGTGCTCCATTTTCATCGCTTCGAGCACCACCAGCAGTTGACCTTTGCTGACCGGGCTGCCCTCGCTGACCAGTACGTCGACGATCGCCCCGTCCATGGGTGCCTTGAGGGTGCCGGAGCTGACACTGGCCTGGCTGCTGACCAAGGCTTGGGTCCGATCGACCAGACGCAGGCTGCCGGGGCGGGTGAACAGCCAGAGTTGCCCGCCCGCGAGGCGGTAGGCATGGCGTTGGCGGATGCCGTCGATCATCAGGGTTGCCCAGTGCCCGTCGCACTGAATGACCTTCAATTCGAGGGTTCGGCTGCCGACTTGCAAGCGGTACGGTGAGTCAGGCGCTGCGTTCAGTTCCACCGGCCAGTCCTGATCCTCCAGGCCGATTCGAAGATGCAGGGGCACGCTGGCGTTGTTTCGCCAACCGGCCAGCGGGGCGCGGTGAGCCTGCGCCGAGGCGTGATAGAACAACGCCGCCGCAATGGCCAGTTCTTCGGCGCTCGGCACCTTCGGATGCAGACAAGGATGGTCGGCGAAACAGCTCGGGATAAACCCGGTGCTGAACTCGCCGCTGATGAACTGCGGGTGTTGCAGCAGGCTGGCGAGCAAGCGCTGATTGCTTTGCACGCCCAGCAACACGCTGTCCTGCACCGCCCGCAGCAGTTTGCGCCGCGCTTCTTCACGGGTGGCTCCGTGGGCAATGATCTTGCCCAGCAGCGGATCGTAGAACGGGCTGATGTTCTGGCCTTCGATCAAACCGTGATCGATCCGCACACCGTCTTGCAACGCCAGCTCCCACGCCTCGACTCGCCCGGTTTGTGGCAAAAAGCCCTGGGCCGGATCTTCGGCGTACAAACGCACTTCCATGGCATGCCCGTTGAGCTGCACTTCTTCCTGGCTCAACGGCAGCGGCAGGCCCTCGGCGACGTGCAGCTGCCAGGCCACCAGATCAAGGCCGGTGATCAATTCGGTCACCGGGTGCTCCACTTGCAGCCGGGTGTTCATCTCCAGAAAGTAGAACTGCCCGCGCGCGTCCAGCAAAAACTCAACGGTGCCGGCGCCCACGTAATTCACCGCGCGCCCAGCCTTTAACGCCGCTTCGCCCATGGCCTGGCGCAACTCGGTGGTCATCACCGGGCAGGGTGCTTCTTCGATGACTTTCTGGTGGCGACGCTGGATCGAACAGTCGCGTTCGCCGAGGTAGATCAGGTTGCCGTGCTGGTCGCCGAACACCTGGATTTCGACATGGCGCGGATCGATCAGCGCTTGTTCGAGAATCAGTTCGTCGCTGCCGAACCCGTGCAGGGCTTCGGAGCGCGCGGTTCGCAGCTGTTCCAGCAAATCGTCGGCGCTGTGCACCAGGCGCATGCCGCGTCCGCCGCCGCCGGCGCTGGCCTTGATCATCAGCGGATAGCCGATGCGTGCGGCTTCGCGGCTCAGGGTCGCATCGTCCTGTTCGGCGCTCTGATAGCCTTTGATGCAGGGCACGCCGGCCGCGAGCATGGCGAGTTTTGACAGGCGCTTGCTGCCCATCAATTCGATTGCTTCGGGGCTCGGGCCAATGAAGGTGATGCCGGCGTTTTGGCAGGCGAAGGCGAATTCGGCATTTTCCGAGAGGAAGCCGTAGCCGGGGTGGATCGCGTCGGCACCGCTGCGCCGGGCGGCGTCGATGATCGCCGGGATGTTCAGGTAGGACTGCTGCACCGGGGCCGGGCCGATGTTGACCGCTTCGTCGGCCATTTGGACGTGCAGGGCGTCGGCGTCGGCATCGCTGAATACGGCGACGGTGCGGTAGCCCAGGGCGTGGGCGGTGCGCTGGATGCGGCAGGCGATTTCACCGCGGTTGGCGATGAGGATTTTGCTGAGTCCGGGCATGGGTTGTTCCCTTGTTATTGCGGTGAATGTGATGGCCTCTTCGCAGGCAAGCCTCGCTCCTACAGGTACAGCGATTGCCGCGGGATTGGGCTCGGCACAAAACCTGTAGGCGCGAGGCTTGCCCGCGAAGCTTTTAGAGGGCCCACCCCGGTTTACGTTTTTGCACGAAGGCCATCGTCCCCTCGACCCCTTCAGCCCCGGTCACCGCTTCGCTGAACCACCCGGCCGCTTCATCCAGCAACGCGTCCGAAGGCTGCCCCGCACTCGCCAACAACAGTTTTTTGGTCGTGGCATTCGCCCCCGGCGCGCAGCACAACACATGGGCCAGAATTTCATCGAGGCGTTCGGCCAAGGCTTGCGCGTCATGCTCGACGAAATGCACCAAGCCCATGCGCCGTGCCTGGGTGCCATCGAAGCGTGCGGCCGTCAGTGCCAGTCGACGCGCCTGGGTCAAACCGATGCGCTGCACCACAAACGGCGCGATCTGCGCGGGCAACAGACCGAGGCTGGTTTCCGGCAGACCGAACTGCGCCAGGTGATCGGCCAGCGCGACATCGCTGACGCAGGCCAGTCCCAATCCACCGCCGAGCACCGCGCCTTGCAGCACCGTGATGACCACTTGCGGCGCGTGTTGCACCTCTTGCAGCAGCGCGCCGAACGCTCGGTTCAAATCGCGATAGGCGTCCGGGCCTTGAGCCCGTGCATTGGCCATGTCCTTGATGTCGCCGCCGGCACAAAAATGCCCGCCGGCACCGCCGATCACCAGCGCACGAACGGCTCGATCGTCACGCACCGCGGCGAGCACCGCACGCAGTTCGGCAACCATCTGCAAGCTCATGGCGTTGCGGCTTTCCGGGCGGTTGAGGGTGATGTGCAGCACGCCGTTATGGGATTCGAGCAGCAAGGTCTGGCAAACCGGCAGGGCGCTCATTTCTTTTTCCCCGGCAGGATGCCCATCAGTTTGCAGATGATGCCCAGCATGATTTCGTCGGCCCCACCGCCGATCGACACCAGCCGCACGTCACGGTAAGCGCGGGCCACCGGGTTGTCCCACATGAAGCCCATGCCCCCCCAATATTGCAGGCAGCTGTCGCTGACTTCGCGACCCAGGCGACCGGCCTTGAGTTTGGCCATCGACGCCAGGCGCGTGACGTCCTGGCCTTTGATGTACTGCTCGGTGGCCTGATAGACCAGCGCTCGCAAGCATTCGATTTCGGTTTGCAGTTCGGCCAGGCGAAAGTGAATGACCTGATTGTCGATCAGCGCGCTGCCGAAGGTCTTGCGCTCCTTGCAGTACTCGATGGTGCTGTCGACGCAGTATTCCAGGCCCTTGATCATGTTCGCCGCGCCGAACAGGCGTTCTTCCTGGAATTGCAGCATCTGCATCATGAAGCCCGCGCCTTCATGGCCGATGCGGTTGCGCTGCGGCACGCGCACGTTGTCGAAAAACACCTGGGCGGTTTCCGAACTGCGCATGCCGAGCTTGTCCAGGTGCGAACTGAGGCTGATGCCCGGGGTGTTCATCGGCACCATGATCAGCGATTTGTTGACGTGCGGTTTGTCGTCGGAGGTGTTGGCGAGCAGGCAGATGAAGTCGGCGCTCGGCGAGTTGGTGATCCACATTTTGCTGCCGTTGATCACGTAGTCGTCGCCGTCCTTGCGGGCGCTGGTTTTCAATCCGGCGACGTCGGAACCGGCACCGACTTCGGAGACGCCAATGCAACCGACCTGTTCACCGGTAATCGCGGGACGGAGGAATTCTTCGCGCAATTCATCGGAGCCGAAGCGGGCGAGGGCGGGCGTGCACATGTCGGTCTGCACGCCAATGGACATCGGAATCCCGCCACAATGAATCGTGCCGAACTCTTCGGCCGCCACGATCGAATAGCTGTAGTCGAGTCCCATCCCACCGAATTTTTCCGGTTTGGAAATCCCCAGCAAGCCGAGGTCGCCGGCCTTGCGGAAAATCTCGTGGATGGGAAAGCGCCCGGCCTTTTCCCATTCTTCGACGTGGGGATTGATCTCGTGATCGACGAATTGGCGGACCGTGCGACGCAGTGCTTCGTGTTCCTGGGTGAAGATCATTTTTATTGTTCTCCTGTGATCCGCGATCAGAATCTCGCGACGCCAAAACTGTTGGTTTGCAGTGGCCGCACTTCGGCCTCATGACAGATGTCCAGCAAGTAACCGAGCAAGGTCCGGGTATCCCGCGGGTCGATCAGCCCGTCGTCCCACAGGTTGGCGCTGCCATACAGCGCGGTGGACTGGCTGTCGAGTTTCTGCGCGGTCACCTGTTCCAGCATGTCGAGCATTTTTGGGTCCGGCACCAGGCCGTCCTTGAGTTGTTTGGCCTCGGTGACGATGCGCAGCACCTTGCCGGCCTGGGCACCACCCATGACGGCGGTGCGGCTGTTGGGCCAGGCGAAGATGAAACGCGGGTCGAGGCCGCGGCCGCACATCGCGTAGTTGCCGGCGCCGTAGGAGCCGCCGACGACGATGGTCAGTTTAGGCACCCGGGCGTTGGCCACCGCTTGAATCATCTTCGCGCCGTGCTTGATCACGCCTTGCTGTTCCGACTCGGTGCCGACCATGAACCCGGTGGTGTTGTGGAAAAACAGCAGCGGCGTCCGGCTCTGGTCACACAGCTGAATGAATTGCGCCGCCTTGCTCGCCCCCTTGGGCGTGATCGGGCCGTTGTTGCCGATGAATCCGCAGGCGCGGCCCTGAATGTGCAAATGGCCGCAGAGGGTCTGCTGATCGAACTCACCCTTGAACTCGAGGAAGCTCGAACCGTCGGCAATCCGCGCGATGATTTCGCGCACGTCATAGGGCTTTTTCGGATCGTCGGGAATCAGCCCGAGCAACTCGTCGATCGGGTAGAGCGGGTCTTCCCAGTACCGGGCGGGCGCTACCGGCAGCCGTGAATTCCACGACAGCAGACTGACAATCTCGCGCACCTGGCGCACGCCATCGGCATCGTTCTCGGCCAGGTATTCGGCGGTGCCGGCGGTTTGTGCGTGCATCTCGGCGCCGCCCAGTTCTTCATCGGTGGCGACTTCTCCGGTGGCGGCCTTGAGCAGCGGCGGGCCGGCCAGAAACAGCTTCGCCTTGCCGCGCACCACCACCACATAATCCGAGAGCCCCGGCTGATAAGCCCCGCCCGCTGTGGCCGAGCCGTGGACCACGGTAATCTGCGGCAGCCCCATGGCCGACATCCGCGCCTGATTGGCAAAGCTGCGCGCGCCTTCGACGAAAATCTCCGCCGCGTAATTGAGATTGGCGCCGCCGCTCTCGGCGAGGGTGATCACCGGCAGTTTGTTTTCCATGGCGATCTGTTGCAGGCGCAGGGACTTTTTCAGACCGCTGGGGGAAATGGTCCCGCCCTTGATCGCACTGTTATTCGCCACCACCAGCACCCGCACGCCGGACACGTAGCCGATCCCGGCGATCAAGCCGCCGCCGGCCGAGCTGCCGTCCTTGTCGTCGTGCAGTTTGTAGCCGGCCAGGCTCGCCAGTTCGAGGAACGGCGCGCCAGGGTCGAGCAGCAGATTGAGGCGTTCACGGGGCAGCAACTGGCCGCGTTTGTCGAATTTGGGCTTGGCTTCGGCCGCCTTGTTCAGCAGGTTTTGTTCGAGCTGGCGGACCTGCTCGATGCCGACCAGCATGGCCGTGCGGTTCTGGGCGAACTGTTCGCTGAACGGGTCTACCTGGGACTGGATCACCGGCATGGTTTATTCCTTGTCCTTGAGCACATCAGGAAGGTAGGCGCGGTGAAAACCGTTGTACGACTCACTGTTCGTCGCCTTGTGAATCGGCCACGCCCGACCGCCGAGACTCGCGGCGCCGTCGATGCGCAACGTGCTGCCGCTGATGAACGCGGCGGCCGGGCTGAGCAGGAAAACAATCGCCGCGCTGACTTCGGATTCCGTGCCGATGCGCTTGAGCGGCACATGCTCGCGCAAGGTTGGAATCACCGCTTTGAACGCACCTTCGTAGGTGTCCATACCGCTCGATGCCACCCAACCCGGCGCCACCGCGTTGACCCGCACCCCGGCATAACCCCATTCGAAGGCGGCAGTCTTGGTGAGGTTGTCCATGCCCGAGCGCGCTGCGCCCGAGTGGCCCATGCCGGGCATGCCGCCCCACATGTCGGCGAGCATGTTGACGATGGCGCCGCCGTGTTTGCTCATGGATTGGTTGAACACTTCCCGGGCCATCAGGAAACCGCCCACCAGGTTGGTGCGCATCACGGTTTCGAAACCCTTCTGATTGATCGAGGCCAGTGGCGACGGGTATTGGCCTCCGGCATTGTTGACCAATCCGTGGATCGGGCCGTGCTGGCGGATCAACTCGCTGACCAGATGCCTGACCGCTTCTTCTTCACGAATGTCGCAGGTGGCCCAGTCCGCCTTGCCGCCGTCTTCGGCAATCTCGGCGGCGACGTTTTTCAACTTGTCGGCCTTGCGCCCGACCAGCAGCACATGGGCGCCAAGTGCCGCCAGCTCATGGGCGGTGCACCGGCCGATGCCGCTGCCGCCACCGGTGACGATGATGGTTTGGCCTGCAAACAAACCGGCTTTGAAAATCGAATCGTAGGCCATGGCGACCGTCCTCTAGTTGACCTGGTCGGCGATGCCCTGGGGCACCGGAATCTGGATGTCCAGCAACTGCTGGGCGAAGGCTTTGCCTTGCGGATCGATTCGCAGGCTGGCCACGCCACCGCCGCCGAGGGCGTTCTCCAGGAGAAAATTGAAACTGTGGGTGCCGGGCAAATACCAACGCTCGACACGTCCGTGGATCGGGTCAAGGACATGGCTCATCCAGTCGACCATCACCTCAGGCGTCAGGGCTTCGGCGATCCATGGCAGATACTCGGCTTCCCGGGCCATGACGCCGATGTTGCTGTGATTACCCTTGTCGCCGGAGCGCGCGACGGCGAGTTTGATCAGGGCCACGCTGGCATCGGCGCGGCCTGTGGGTTGCGGCGGGTCGAACGGAACGGGCAAGTCATCCGGGTCGAGCACATCGACGGCGGGCAGGGCGCACGGGTGGCGTTGGCCCTGTAGATCAATTTCCAGCGTGCAGGCGGTTTTGTCGATGAGGAACGAGAACAGCCGGATCAGCGGATACACCGTCGGCCGTCCACCGACAATCCCGGTCAGTCCCGGCGCCATGCCGGTGGCGGCCTGGGCGATTTCTCGGGAGAACACGATCAATGCCTGTTTGTTCGGATGGCGCACCGCGAGTTTGATCACCACTTCGCGGCTGTCCTGGCGTTGGCCGTGGGCACCGTAAGTGGCCTCGCTGCCCAGGAGTTCGATGTTCACTTCGCTGTAGGGCGCCCAGCCGCGCTGGCTGAAGATCTCCGAGGTCTTGTTGATGATCGCCTGGCCGACCCGTTCGGCCTTGGCCACGGCATCGATCCCGGCGATCAGGCAACTGGCGGTGCAGCGGAAACCGTCCGGGTAGGTCGCGCTGACCTTGTATTGATCGGTAGGCGGCAAGCCTTTGGCGCCATGCACCTGAACTGCGTTTTTACCTTGTTGCACGAGTTTGACCTGGGTGAAATCGCAGACCACGTCAGGCAGCAGGTAGGCCTGGGGGTTGCCGATTTCATAGAGCATTTGTTCGCCGACGGTCAACGGCGTGACCAGGCCGCCTGAGCCCTCGGGTTTGCTGACGATGAACTGGCTGTCGGCGCTGACTTCGACGATGGGGAAGCCAATGTGTTCGTAATCGGGCACATCGCGCCAATCGGTGAAATTGCCGCCGGTGCACTGGGCGCCACATTCGATGATGTGCCCGGCCAATGCGGCCTGGGCCAGTTTGTCGTAGTCATGCCAGGACCAGCCGAATTCATGGACCAGCGCGGCACTGACGACCGCGCTGTCGACGACGCGTCCGGTAATGACGATGTCGGCACCCAATCGAAGGGCTTCGACAATGCCCGGTGCGCCGAGGTAGGCGTTGGTCGAGACGCACATCGGCGGCAAGGGCGCGCCGCTGAACATTTCATGCAGGCCACGGCTGCTCAGCTGTTTGAACTGCGGTTGCAGGTCGTCGCCCAGCAACACGGCGATTTTCAGTGCCACCCCGGCCTTGTCACATGCCGCTTGCAAGGCAGCGGCGCAGGCCTGTGGATTGACCCCGCCGGCATTGCTGATGACGCGGATGTGTTGTTCGGCGAGTTGCCCAAGCAATGGACTGAGGACTTCGATGAAGTCGCCCGCATAGCCCGCCTGCGGATCTTTCATCCGTGCGCCGGCCATGATCGACATCGTGATTTCTGCCAAATAGTCGAAGACCAGATAGTCCAGACGCCCACCGTGCACCAGTTGCGCAGCAGCGGTTGAGGTATCGCCCCAGAACGCGCTGGCGCATCCGATGCGAATCGTTTCTGGCGCAGTCCTTTCCATAACCACCTCCGATAGAAGTGTATCGAGACTACCAAGCAAGCGCTTGGTTTGTAAACGACTGAAATATCTTCTGCCCGAGCGCTTGCTTGGTTGTCGTCGCCAGCTTAAATTGCCCGCGCAACCCCGCTGTTTTAGCGGCGGGCGGCGCATTTGATTGATCGACTGTAGGAGAGAATGGGTGGACGAGCAAAAAGCCCTGGGGGTCATGCGCGAATTGGTCGACAGCGGCCAATTGACCGACCCCGACAGCGCCCGCGGCAAACTGCTGCAAGTGGCGGCTCACCTGTTCCGTAACAAAGGGTATGAACGCACCACGGTGCGCGATCTGGCTGGCGCCGTGGGCATTCAGTCGGGCAGCATTTTTCATCACTTCAAAAGCAAGGACGAGATCCTGCGCGCGGTGATGGAAGAGACCATCCGCTACAACACGGCGTTGATGCACGCCGCCCTGGCCGAGGCCGGCAATGTACGCGAGCGGGTGCTGGCGCTGATTCGCTGCGAATTGCAGTCGATCATGGGCGGCAGCGGCGAGGCCATGGCGGTGTTGGTGTACGAATGGCGTTCGCTGTCCGAAGACGGTCAGGCGCAGGTGCTGGCGCTGCGCGATATTTACGAAGCGCTTTGGCTGCAGGTGTTGGGTGAAGCCAAGGACGCCGGTTTTATCCGCGGCGATGTGTTCATCACGCGTCGTTTTCTGACGGGGGCGTTGTCCTGGACCACCACCTGGTTTCGTGCCGGCGGCAGCATGAGCCTCGATCAATTGGCCGATGAAGCATTGATTCTTGTGCTCGAAGAGAAGTAATAAGGTGTCATGAGCCAGCAGGAAACTGGCTAAGTGGCCGAAACCGCCTAGCTTGAATGCATTGATGGGTATTTTTTGGGGAGTGGGTTGTTTTGATGTCTTCGCCAATTAGGACGGCCACGCGGCTTTTGCTGGCGTCGCTCGCGGCGGTTTGGGTATTGCCGTCCCAGGCTGCACAACTGGTGCGTGTCGGTGCCGCACATTTCCCGCCTTATACCGTGCGCCCGGAATCCGGTGCCGACACTGGCCTGCTGCCGCAATTGGTAGAAGCCTTGAATCAATCGCAGAGCGACTATCAGTTCGTCCTGGTGCCGACTTCGATTCCTCGGCGATTCGGAGATTTCAAGCAAGGTCGGGTCGACATGGCCATTTTCGAGAACCCGGACTGGGGCTGGAAGGACATTCCCCACGTCAGCGTCGACATGGGGCTTGAAGACGCCGAGATTTTCGTCGCGCAACGTGAGCCCGAGCGCCAGCAAAGTTATTTTGCCGACCTCACCGGCAAGCGTCTGGCGCTGTTCAGCGGCTATCACTACGAGTTCGCCAACTTCAATGCCGACCCGAAATTCCTCGCGCAGAACTACGACGCCACGCTGACCTATTCCCATGACAGCAACCTGCTGATGGTGCTGCGCGGGAGGGCAGACATTGCCTTGGTGACGCGTTCCTACCTGAGCGATTACCTGCTGCGCAACGAGCTCGTGGCCGATCAGCTGCTGGTGTCGCAGCGCGTCGATCAGGTGTATCACCACTACGCGATCCTGCGTCCGTCCGCGCCCATCAGCGGCGAGGCGTTCGGCAAGTTGCTGCAAGGGTTGCGTGACAATGGGCAGATGCTGAAGATTTTCGATCCATACAAGATTGCGGTGGTGGCGGTGCCCAAGCCCTGAATGACACCGCCGGTCGCGCCAATTCGCGACTTCACTTAAATTTCCTGCCCCGGCTCACGTCACAGGGTTGAACTGTCGACGATTATCGTGAGCCCGACCCATGCCCAATCTGAATGACCTGACTGCCCTGGCCTTGCCCAACGGAAGCCGTCTTGTAGCTGATGAAACCCAGAGTCGCCTGCACCTCAGCCTGGAAGGGCAGCCGCTGATCGAGCTGCGCCTGACCCGCGAGCCCGATGTGCAGGTGCAGGTCGAAAAGCGTTTCGACACGCCTGAAAGTCAGGCGCTCTGGGCCACCTGCTATTGGCTGTTTGCCCGTGATCCGGCGTGCCAGCACCTGACGTTTCAACTGCAGCAATCGCCTGCCGACGCCTTGGCGAGCGGTTTGCTGATTCCCACCGACACCGCCGGCCAATACCGTTGCGAACGCACGCTGTTCTGGCAGTTGCCCCAGCCGTGGCTCAGCCAGGCGCAGGCCGACACTTATCCGCAGCAAATGGTCATCAGTGGCGGCAAGCGTCATCCGCTGCGCCCGCTAAAACCACGCGGTGAAGTCTATCGGCGCTTCGATGCGCGGCTCGGTGGCTGGATTTCCCTGCGCACGCTGGATATCGATCTGGACCTGGGGCGATTCAATCGCTGGCAGAACAGCCCGCGGGTCGCGAGTTTCTGGCAGGAGGAGGGCAGCCTCGAGCAGCACCGCGAGTACCTGAGCAAACTCGAAGCCGATCCTCACACCCTGACCCTGATCGGTTGTTTCGATGATCAGCCGTTTGCCTATTTCGAAGCCTACTGGGCCAAGGAAGATCGCATCGCGCCGTTCTATGACACCGGCGATTACGACCGTGGTATCCACATGCTGGTGGGTGAAGAAAATCACCGTGGCCCGCACAAGGTGGCGAGCTGGTTATCGGCGTTGACGCACTACCTGTTTCTCGACGATCCGCGCACCCAGCGAGTCGTCGCCGAGCCTCGCGCCGACAACGGCAAGATGATCAAGTACATGCAGGACCAGGGTTACCACTGTGAGAAGGAGTTCGACTTTCCGCACAAGCGCGCGGCGTTGATGATGCTGGGGCGGGAGCGGTTTTTTGCTCGGTGCAAGTTGGCGTGATGCTTATGGCTCAAGGTCTGCACTGACCTTGAGTGCCCCATCGCGAGCAGGCTCGCTCCCACATTGAATCTCCAGTGAACACACAATCGGTGAACACCAAAGATCCAATGTAGGAGTGAGCCTGCTCGCGATCGGGGTCACCGCAAATTGGAGCTTTTAGCGACGGGCAAAGGTATCCACACGATTGCCCGACACCTTGCGGCAGTGCACCAGCGCATCGCGAATCATGAAGTTCACCAGGGTCGGCGAGACGCCGAGTTCCTTGGCGATGTCCTTTTGCGGCACGCCGTGCAGGCGGTACATCTCGAAGGCGTAACGGGTACGGCTGGGCAGCTCCGTCAGCGCATCGGCGATGTTTTCCAGGGTCGAGAAATTGATGTGCGAGGTTTCCGGCGAAGCGCCCTGAATCACCACGTTCAGACCTTCCTCTTCCGGCCCGGAGTATTTCTGCTCCAGCGCCTGCTTGCGATAGTGGTCGATCGCCAGGTTGCGCACGATCTGGAACAGATAACTGAGCTGAGCCTTGAAGGATGACGTGATTTGCGGCGCCGATTGCAGCCGGAAAAACGCATCCTGGACCACGTCTTCAGCACGCGACCGGCAACCGGTAATCCGCGCTGCAATCTTGACCAGAATCAGTCGGTTGTCGACAAAGGCCTGAAGTAGCGGTGAATCGCACCTGCTTGTGGATACTTGTTCCGTCATGGAAATCACCTTGCTGCCAATAGGTTGGTGGGGCGGCGGGGGGTGGCCGTCCTACACATCGAGCGACAAATTATGCTGAATGATAATGATTGTCAATTGAGAAAGAGAACTAATGCTCCTCAGTGGTGCAGAGTGAGAACTGCGACACGCTGTCGCACTCGCGTGCAGCAGTTGGTTCCGTTGACGATCGACCCTGCCGACTAATTATTTCAAGACGTCATCCGTTCTCATTGGTGAAAGGTGCCGGGTAAATCCCGGCCAAAACCGCACTCCCAATGCCTTGCGCAGTCGGCGAAGACCGCGTCCTGCATGCCCTTTAGTGGGCGTGACGTAAGAAAACCGATTCCATTTGCAAGCCGAATTCAGGCAGGAAACCTCATGACCGACGCGTTCGAACTCCCAAGCAATCTGGTCCAAGCCCTCCAGCGCCGAGCGGCCCTGACGCCGGATCGGGTGGCCTTGCGTTTTCTCGCCGAAACCCCGGAGCAGGCCGTGGTCCTCAGTTATCGCGAGCTGGATCAGCGGGCGCGGACCATTGCCGGTGCGTTGCAGGCCGAGGCTGAGTTCGGCGATCGCGCCGTGCTGCTGTTTCCGAGCGGCCCGGATTACGTCGCGGCGTTTTTTGGTTGCCTGTACGCCGGGGTGATCGCGGTGCCGGCTTATCCGCCGGAGTCGGCTAAACGTCATCACCAGGAACGTTTGCTGTCGATCATCAACGATGCCGAGCCGCGCCTGCTGCTGACCAGCGCCAGCCTGCGCGACGCCTTGCTGCAGATTGAAGGTGCGCCGCCGCTGCTGTGCGTCGACACCCTCGACGGTGCCTTGGCCGCCAGCTGGGTCGCGCCGAACCTGGCCGGCGACCACATCGCCTTTTTGCAATACACCTCCGGTTCCACCGCGTTGCCCAAAGGCGTGCAAGTCAGCCACGGCAACCTGGTGGCCAATGAACTGCTGATCCGTCATGGCTTCGGTATCGATCTGAACCCGGATGACGTGATCGTCAGCTGGCTGCCGCTGTACCACGACATGGGCCTGATCGGCGGTCTGTTGCAGCCGATTTTCAGCGGCGTGCCGTGTGTGTTGATGTCACCGGCGTACTTCCTCGGCCGGCCGTTGCGCTGGCTGGAAGCGATCAGCGAATACGGCGGCACCATCAGCGGCGGCCCGGATTTCGCCTATCGCCTGTGCAGCGAGCGCGTCAGTGAGTCGGCGCTGGAACGCCTCGACCTGAGCGGCTGGCGCGTCGCGTATTCCGGCTCCGAACCGATTCGTCTCGACACCCTGGATCGTTTCGGCGAAAAGTTCGCGGTGTGCGGTTTCACCACTGACAGTTTCATGGCGTCCTACGGGTTGGCCGAAGCCACCTTGTTTGTCGCCGGAACCCCGCGCGGTCAGGGCATCGGCAACCTGCGCGTGGACGATCAAGCCCTGGCCCAAAACCGCGCAGAGCCTGGCGAGGGCAGCGCGATCATGAGTTGCGGCATCAGTCAGCCGGATCACGCGGTGTTGATTGTCGACCCGGTCGCGCTCAACGAACTCGCCGACAACGCCGTCGGCGAAGTGTGGGCTGCCGGGCCTAGCATCGCCCATGGCTACTGGCGCAACCCCGAGGCCAGCGCCAAGACCTTCGTCCAGCACAACGACCGGACCTGGCTGCGCACGGGCGACCTGGGTTTCATGCGTGACGGTGAACTGTTCATCACCGGGCGCCTGAAAGACATGCTGATCGTTCGCGGTCACAACCTGTACCCGCAAGACATCGAACAGACCGTCGAACGCGAAGTGGAAGTGGTGCGCAAAGGTCGTGTCGCGGCCTTCGCGGTCACTGTCGATGGCCAGGAAGGCATCGGCATCGCCGCGGAAATCAGCCGCAGCGTGCAGAAAATCCTCCCGACCGACGCGTTGATCAAAGCCATCCGCCAAGCGGTGGCCGAGGCGTATCAGGAAGCGCCGAGCGTGGTGGTGCTGCTCAATCCGGGCGCATTGCCCAAAACCTCCAGCGGCAAACTGCAACGTTCGGCCTGCCGCAATCGTCTGAAGGACGGCAGTCTCGACAGCTATGCGCTGTTCCCTTCAGCGGACGTTCAGGGCGAATCCGGCACAGCGTCGGGTTCCGAACTGCAAGCCTTGATCGGCCAGATCTGGAGTGAGCAACTGCAGGTCAAACAGGTTAACGCCGACGATCACTTCTTCCTGCTCGGCGGCAATTCCATCGCCGCCACTCAAGTGGTTGCGCGACTGCGTGAAACACTCGGACTGGAGCTGAACCTGCGCCTGCTGTTCGAAGCGCCAACCCTCGGCGCCTTCACTGCCGATGTCGCTCAGCTGCAACAGGACGGCGGCCTGGCCCAAGGCGTGATTACTCCGCTGTCGCGTCACGAACCGATGCCACAGTCTCTGGCGCAAAACCGCCTCTGGATTACCTGGCAACTCGATCCGCACAGCAGCGCCTACAACATTCCCGGGGCCTTGCGCCTGCGTGGCGAGCTGGACGAAAACGCCTTGCGCGCCAGTTTCCAGCAGCTGATCGAACGTCATGAATCCTTGCGCACACGCTTCTTCGAACGGGACGGCGTGGCGCTCCAGCAGGTCGATGCGGCGGGCGAATTCAACCTGCAATTGATCGACATCAGCGAACTGCCCGCCGAGGAGCGCGAAGCCCGCGCGCTGCACATCCGTGAGGACGAAGCCCGCACCCAATTCGATCTGGAGAAAGGCCCGCTGCTGTGGGTGACGCTGGTGCGCCTCGACGACGATGACCATCAACTGCTGGTGACGATGCATCACATCATTGCCGATGGCTGGTCGCTGAACGTGCTGATCGACGAGTTCTCGCGCCTTTACGCCGCGGCTTCCCAGGGACAAAAGGCCACGCTTCCCGCATTGCCGACCCAATACGCCGATTACGGCAGCTGGCAGCGTCAATGGCTGGCGCAAGGGGAGGGCGAGCGTCAACTCGCCTACTGGAAAACGCAGTTGGGCGAAGAGCATCCAACGCTGAACCTGGCCACCGATCATCCGCGCTCGGCGCAGCACGTTCACAGTGCTGCCCGCCACTCGATAAAGCTCGCCGCGACCCTGAGCGATGCCATTCGCCAGACCGCCCAGGCGCATGAGTCGACGCCGTTCATGCTGTTGCTCGCCGCCTTCCAGAGCCTGTTGCACCGCTACAGCGGCCAGCGCGACATCCGCATCGGCGTGCCGAATGCCAACCGCCCGCGCCTGGAAACCCAAGGGCTGATCGGCTTCTTCATCAACACCCAGGTGCTGCGTGCCGACGTGGATTCGCGCCTGCCATTCGTTGAGCTGCTGGCGCAAACCCGCCAGGCCGCGCTGGGGGCGCAAGCGCATCAGGATCTGCCGTTCGAACAACTGCTCGAAGCGTTCCCGCAAGCGCGCGAACAAGGCTTGTTCCAGGTGATGTTCAACCACCAGCAACGGGACTTGAACGCGCTGCGCCGCCTGCCGGGATTGCTCGCCGAAGAACTGCCGTGGCACAGCCGCGAAGCCAAGTTCGACCTGCAACTGCACAGCGAAGAAGACCAGAAGGGTCGCTTGAGCCTGTCCTTCGACTACGCCAGCGAGCTGTTCGACGCGACGACCATCGAGCGCCTGGCCGAGCATTTCAGCCACCTGCTGCGAGCCATTTGCGAGCTACCGTCCACCGCCATCGGCGACCTGCCACTGCTGAGCGCAAACGAACACGACCAACAATCGTCCTGGAGCGCCGCGCCGTGCACACCGGCCAGCCAATGGTTGCCGGAACGGCTCAACGAGCAAGCGCGCCAGACCCCGGAACGCACCGCGCTGATCTGGGACGGCGGCAGCCTCGATTTCGCCGAACTGCACATCCAGGCCAACCGCCTGGCCCATTACCTGCGCGACAAAGGCGTCGGTCCGGACGTCTGCGTGGCCATCGCCGCCGAGCGTTCGCCGCAGTTGCTGATCGGCCTGCTGGCGATCATCAAGGCTGGTGGTGCCTATGTGCCGCTGGACCCGGATTACCCGGCCGAGCGCCTGGCCTACATGCTCAGCGACAGCGGTGTGGAGTTGCTGCTGACCCAGACCCAATTGCTCGAACGCCTGCCGGCCACCGATGGCGTCAGCTTCATCGCCATGGATGCGCTGCATCTGGAGAACTGGCCAAGCCAGGCGCCGGGCCTGCACCTTCACGGCGACAACCTCGCCTACGTGATTTACACCTCCGGTTCCACCGGTCAACCCAAGGGCGTCGGCAACACCCACGCGGCGCTCGCCGAGCGCCTGCAATGGATGCAGAACACCTACGGGTTGAACGACACCGACGTGCTGATGCAAAAAGCCCCGATCAGTTTCGACGTGTCGGTGTGGGAGTGCTTCTGGCCGCTGATCACCGGCGCCCGCTTGCTGATTGCCGGCCCCGGCGAGCACCGCGATCCGCATCGCATCGCGCAGCTGGTTCAGCAATACGGCGTGACCACGCTGCACTTCGTGCCGCCACTGCTTTCGTTGTTCATCGACGAGCCGCTGACCGCCGAATGCACCAGCCTGCGCCGGGTCTTCTCCGGTGGCGAAGCCTTACCCGCCGAGCTGCGCAACCGCGTGCTGGAACAACTGCCGGCCGTGCAATTGCACAACCGCTACGGGCCGACCGAAACCGCAATCAACGTCACCCATTGGCACTGCGTCCGCGCCGATGGCGAGCGCTCGCCGATTGGCCGTCCGTTGGGCAACGTGGTGTGCCGCGTGCTCGACAGCGACCTCAACCCGGTGCCGGCCGGGGTGCCGGGTGAGCTGTGCATCAGCGGCATCGGCCTTGCTCGTGGCTATCTGGGCCGTCCGGGGCTGACCGCTGAACGTTTTGTCGTCGATCCACTGGGCGAGCAGGGCGCGCGTCTGTACCGCACCGGCGACCGTGCGCGCTGGACGGCGGATGGGGTGATCGAATACCTCGGTCGCCTCGATCAGCAGGTCAAACTGCGCGGCTTCCGTGTCGAGCCCGAAGAAATCGAAGCGCGCTTGCTGGCCCAGGAAGGCGTTGCCCAAGCCGTGGTGCTGGTGCGCGAAACCGCCGCCGGTGGCCAATTGATCGGTTACTACACCGCCACCGATTCCATTGAACAGGTTGATGTTCAAACCGCACGCCTGAAAGCTGCACTGGCGGCTGAGCTGCCGGAATACATGGTCCCGGCGCAGCTGATGCGCCTGGACGAAATGCCCCTGAGCCCGAGCGGCAAACTCGACCGTCGTGCCTTGCCCGAACCGCAATGGCAAGTGCGCGAACACGTCGAGCCGGTCACAGCGCTTGAGCAGCAAATCGCCGGCATCTGGCGCGAAGTGCTGTGCCTTGCGCAGATCGGCCTGCGTGACGATTTCTTCGCCCTCGGCGGTCATTCGTTGCTGGCCACGCAAATCATTTCCCGCACCCGTCAGGCCTGCGACGTTGAGTTGCCGCTGCGGGCACTGTTCGAAAACAGTGAGCTGGGCGCGTTTGCCGAACAGGTGCAACTGATCCAGGCCAGCGGCAAGACCAACCAGCAACCGCCCATCGAGAACGTCGACCGCCGCCAACCGGTGCCGCTCTCTTATTCCCAGCAACGCATGTGGTTTCTCTGGCAAATGGAGCCGGACAGCCCGGCCTATAACGTCGGCGGCATGGCACGGTTGCGCGGTGTACTCGATGTCGGGCGTTTCGAAGCGGCGTTGCAAGCGCTGATCATGCGTCACGAAACCCTGCGCACCACATTCCCGAGCATCGACGGCGTGGCCCGCCAACAGGTGCATGCGCAAACCGGCATGCGCATGGACTGGAAGGACTTCTCGGCGCTGGAGGCCGACAGCCGTGAGCAACGGGTGCAGCAACTGGCTGACGACGAGGCACATAAACCGTTCGATCTGGAAACCGGTCCGCTGCTGCGCGCCTGTCTGGTCAAGACCGCCGAGCACGAACACTATCTGGTGCTGACTTTGCACCACATCGTCACCGAAGGCTGGGCGATGGACATCTTTGCCCGGGAACTGAGCGCGCTGTACGAAGCGTTCGTCGATGACCGCGAATCGCCGTTGGCACCGCTGCCAGTGCAGTACCTGGATTACAGCGTCTGGCAGCGCCAGTGGCTGGAATCCGGCGAGCGCCAGCGCCAGCTCGACTACTGGACCGCGCAACTGGGCCGCGAACATCCGCTGCTGGAATTGCCCGCCGACCGTCCACGTCCGCCGGTGCAAAGCCATCAGGGCGAACTGTTCCGTTTCGACCTGAGCGATGACCTCGCCGCACGGGTACGCGCCTTCAACGCGCAAAACGGCCTGACCCTGTTCATGACCATGACAGCCGCACTGGCCGTGCTGCTTTATCGCTACAGCGGCCAAAACGACCTGCGCATCGGCGCGCCGGTGGCCAACCGGATTCGCCCGGAAAGCGAAGGACTGATCGGGGCGTTCCTCAACACCCAAGTGCTGCGTTGCCAGCTCGACGGGCAGATGTCCGTCGGTGAATTGTTCGAGCAGGTGCGCCACACGGTGATCGAAGGCCAGTCCCATCAGGACTTGCCATTCGATCACTTGGTTGAGGCCTTGCAGCCACCGCGCAGTGCCGCGTACAACCCGCTGTTCCAGGTGATGTGCAACGTGCAACGCTGGGAATTCCAGCAAAGCCGCACCCTGGCCGGCATGACCGTCGAGTACCTGGCCAACGATGCCCGGGCGACCAAGTTCGACCTCAACCTGGAAGTCACCGACCTCGATCATCGACTGGGTTGCTGCCTGACTTACAGCACCGATTTGTTCGATGAACCGCGCATTGCACGCATGGCCGGGCACTGGCGCAATCTGCTGGAAGCGCTGCTGAGCGATCCGCAACAGCGACTCTGCGAGTTGCCGTTGCTCGAAGCCACGGAACAGCAAAAGCTGTTGGACAGCCTTGGCGTCGAACGGGGCGAGCATCGCCTCGATCAATGCATCCATCACCTGTTCAGCGAGCAAGCCCTCGCCCGCAAAGACGCACCGGCGTTGACGTTTGCAGGTGAAACCCTGAGCTACGCCGAACTCGACAGCCGCGCCAATCGCCTGGCCTGGATGCTTCGCGAACGCGGTGTCGGCCCGCAGGTTCGCGTCGGCCTGGCGCTTGAGCGTTCGCTGGAAATGGTCATCGGCCTGCTGGCGATCCTCAAGGCCGGCGGCGCTTATGTGCCGCTGGACCCGGAATACCCGCTCGATCGCCTGCATTACATGATCGAGGACAGCGGCATCGGTTTGCTGCTCAGCGATGCGGCGATGTTCGACGCGCTCGGCGAATTGCCGGCCAGCGTCGGCCGTTGGTGCCTCGAAGAGGACGCCGCCGCGTTGGCCCATTACCCGGCCACCGAACTGCCCTTTATCAGCCTGCCGCAACATCAGGCGTACCTGATTTACACCTCGGGTTCGACCGGCAAACCGAAAGGTGTGGTGGTGTCCCACGGTGAAATCGCCATGCATTGCCAAGCGGTCATTGAGCGCTTCGGCATGCGCCCGGACGATTGCGAACTGCATTTCTATTCGATCAACTTCGACGCTGCGACCGAGCGTTTGCTGGTGCCGTTGTTGAGTGGTGCGCACGTTGTCCTGCGCGCCCAAGGCCAATGGGACGCGGAAGACATCTGCGGGCTCATTCGTCGCCACCACATCAACATCCTCGGCTTCACCCCAAGCTACGGCAGCCAATTGGCGCAGTGGCTGGCGACCCAGGGCGAAATCCTCCCGGTGCGCATGTGCATCACCGGCGGCGAAGCCCTGACCGGTGAACACCTGACGCGAATCCGTGCGGCGTTCAAACCAAGCCTGTTTTTCAACGCCTACGGCCCGACCGAAACCGTGGTCATGCCATTGGCCAGTCTCGCACCCGAACAGCTGGAAGAAGGCTTGGCCAGCGTGCCGATCGGCAGCGTGATCGGCGCGCGGGTCGCCTACATCCTCGATGCCGACCTGGCCTTGGTACCGCAAGGCGCGACCGGTGAGTTGTTCGTCGGTGGCGCCGGTCTGGCGCAGGGTTATCACCAGCGACCGGGCATGACCGCCGAACGGTTTGTGGCGGACCCATTCGCCGCCGATGGCGGACGTCTGTACCGCACCGGCGACCTGGTGCGCCAGCGTGCCGATGGCCTGGTGGAGTATCTGGGGCGCATCGACCATCAAGTGAAGATTCGCGGGTTCCGCATCGAGTTGGGCGAGATCGAAACCCGTCTGCTGGAGCATGAGTCGGTCCGCGAAGCCGTGGTCCTGGCCCTCGACGCGCCGAGCGGCAAACAGCTGGTCGGCTATCTGGTGACCGAGGTCGCCGAGCAGGACGAAACGCAACAAGCGGCATTGCGTGAAGCGCTGAAGCATCACCTCAAATCGCAACTGCCGGATTACATGGTGCCGACGCACCTGATCCTGCTGGCCAGCATGCCGCTGACCACCAATGGCAAACTCGACCGCCGCGCCTTGCCAGCGCCGGACCCGGAACTCAACCGTCAACACTACGTGGCGCCAAGCAACGAGCTAGAGCTGACCTTGACCGGCATCTGGTGCGAGGTGCTGAACGTCGAGCAAGTGGGCCTTAACGACAACTTCTTCGAACTGGGCGGCGATTCGATTCTGTCAATCCAGGTGGTCAGCCGTGCGCGGCAGCAGGGCATTCATTTCAGTCCGCGTGACCTGTTCCAGCACCAGACCGTGCAAACCCTGGCCGCCGTGGCCACCCGCACCGAGCAGGTCACCGCCGAGCAAGGCCTGCTCAGCGGTGAGTCGCGTCTGACGCCGATTCAGCACTGGTTCTTCGACACGGACATTCCCGAGCGTCAGCACTGGAACCAGGCATTGCTGCTGGAGCCGACTGACGCGCTGGAACCCCATCGCCTGGAGCAAGCGCTGCTGGCGGTAATCGAACAGCACGATGCCTTGCGGTTGCGTTTCAGCCAGACCGACACGCAATGGCGCGCCGAGCATCAGGCGATTTCCAACGTGCCGGTGCTGTGGCAAGTGCGAGTTTCGTCCATGGACAAATGCGCCGCGCTGTTCGCCGATGCCCAGCGCAGCCTCGACCTCGAACAGGGGCCGCTGATGCGCGTGTTGCTGGTCGATGGTCCCGAGGGCGTACAACGGCTGTTCATCGCCATTCACCACTTGGTGGTGGACGGCGTTTCGTGGCGGGTGCTGCTCGACGATCTGCAAACCGTTTACCGTCAACTGGACGCCGGGCAGTCGGTCAAACTGTCGGCGAAAACCAGCGCTTTCAAGGATTGGTCCGCCCGTTTGCAGGCCTATGCCGGCAGCGAATCCCTGCGTGAAGAACTGAGCTGGTGGCAGTCGCAACTGACCGGGCCGAACGCCGAATTGCCCTGTAATCGTCCTGAGGGCGGGCGGCAGAACCGGCATGCGCAAACCGTCAGCGTGCGCCTCGATGCCGAGCGTACTCGCCAGTTGCTGCAACAGGCGCCGAGTGCCTATCGCACGCACGTCAACGACCTGCTGCTGACCGCGTTGGCTCGGGTGCTGTGCAATTGGAGCGGAGAGGAGTCGGCGCTGATTCAGCTTGAAGGCCACGGCCGCGAAACCCTGTTCGACGAGATCGACCTGACCCGCACCGTCGGCTGGTTCACCAGCGCTTATCCGTTACGCCTTATGCCGACGGACGGGCAGGGCGCCTCGATCAAGGCGATCAAGGAACAACTGCGTGCCGTGCCGCACAAAGGCCTGGGTTATGGCGTGCTGCGTTATCTGGCCGATGATCTGAGTCGTCAGACCCTGGCCGCGTTGCCGGTGGCGCCGATCACCTTCAACTACCTCGGTCAGTTCGACCAGAGCTTCGGCGCGGACGCCTTGTTCCGTCCGCTGGACGAGCCCGTCGGCGCGGCCCACGATCCGCACGCGCCGCTGCCCAATGAACTGAGCGTCGACAGTCAGGTGTATGGCGGTGAACTGGTGCTGCGCTGGACCTTCAGCGCCGAACGCCACGATCCGCAAGCCATCACCGACCTGGCCAACGCTTATCTTGGCGAACTGCAAAGCCTGATCGAACATTGCCTGCGCGACGATGCGGGAGGCCTGACGCCGTCGGACTTCCCGTTGGCGAAACTGACCCAGCCGCAAATCGACGCGTTGCCAATCCCGGCCGCCGTCATCGAAGACGTCTACCCGCTGACCCCGATGCAGGAAGGCATGCTGCTGCACACCTTGCTGGAACCGGGCACCGGCCTCTACTACATGCAGGATCGCTACCGCATCAACAGCGAACTCGACCCGCAACGTTTCGCCCAGGCCTGGCAAGCGGTGATCGCCCGCCACGAAGCCCTGCGCGCATCGTTCTGCTGGAACGTTGGCGAAGACATGCTGCAAGTGATCCACAAACCCGGCAGCACGCCGATCGAGATCCTCGACTGGACGCAAATTGCCGAAGCCGAGCAAGAGCCGAAACTGCAAGCGCTGCTCAAAAGCGAGCGTGAAGCCGGGTTCGATCTGCTCAATCAGGCACCTTTCCACCTGCGCTTGATCAAGGTCGGCGCGGCGCGTTACTGGTTCATTATGAGCAACCACCACATCCTGATTGATGCCTGGTGCCGCTCACTGCTGATGAACGATTTCTTCGAAATCTACCCCGCCCTCGGCGAAGGCCGGGAAGCGCAACTGACCGTGCCCCCGCGTTATCGCGACTACATTGGCTGGCTGCAACGCCAGAGCCTGGCCGAGGCGCGGCAGTGGTGGAAAACCAATCTGCAAGGTTTCGAACGGACCACGCCGATCCCGAGCGACCGGCCGTTCCTGCGTGAGCATGCCGGTGAAAGCGGCGGCATGATCGTCGGTGACCGCTACACAAGGCTTGATGCTCGCGACGGTGCGCAACTGCGCGAACTGGCGCAGGCGCATCAACTGACCATCAACACCTTTGCGCAAGCGGCGTGGGCCTTGGTGCTACGGCGTTTGAGCGGTGATCGTGACGTGCTGTTCGGCGTCACGGTGGCCGGGCGTCCGGTGGACATGCCGCAGATGCAGCGCACCGTCGGGCTGTTCATCAACAGCATCGCGCTGCGGGTGAAAATGCCCGAGGACGATCAGCGTTGCAGTGTGCGCCAGTGGTTGAGTGGTTTGCTCGACAGCAACATGCAACTGCGTGAGTACGAATACCTGCCGCTGGTGAGCATTCAGGAAAACAGCGAACTGCCCAAGGGCCAACCGCTGTTCGACAGCCTGTTCGTGTTCGAAAACGCCCCGGTGGAAGTCTCGGTGCTGGACCGTGCACAGAGCCTCAATGCCACGTCCGATTCGGGCCGCACCCACACCAACTTCCCGCTGACGGCGGTCTGCTATCCGGGGGATGACCTGGGGCTGCACCTGTCTTACGACCAGCGTTATTTCGACGAATCGACCGTCGAGCGCATGCTCGGCGAGTTCAAGCGATTGTTGCTGGCGCTGGTCGAAGGCTTCCATGGCGACATGGCCGATCTGCCGTTGCTGGGCGACGAGGAACAGGATTTCCTGATCCACGGCTGCAACCAGAGCGAGCACGATTACCCGCTGGAACAAAGCTATGTCGCGTTGTTCGAAGCGCAGGTCGCTCGGCATCCGCAGCGGATTGCCGCCAGTTGCCTGGATCAGCAACACAGTTATGTCGAACTGAACCGACGCAGCAACCGCCTCGGTCATGCGTTGATCGCGGCCGGGGTCGGGCTGGATCAACCGGTGGCATTGCTGGCCGAACGTAACCTCGATCTGCTCGGCATGATCATCGGCAGCTTCAAGGCGGGCGCGGGTTATCTGCCGCTGGACCCGGGGCTGCCGAGTCAGCGTCTGAGCCGGATCATCGACCTGAGCCGCACGCCATTGCTGGTCTGCACGCAAACCTGTCGTGAACAGGCGGTCGCGCTGCTGGAGGCGTTCAGTTGCGCCAACCGGCCGAAATTACTGGTCTGGGAAGAGGTGCAGGCGAGCGATGTATCGGTGGCGAATCCGGGTGTTTACAGCGGCCCGGACAACCTCGCCTATGTGATCTACACCTCCGGCTCCACCGGTTTGCCCAAAGGCGTGATGGTCGAACAGCGCGGCATGCTCAACAACCAGTTGAGCAAGGTGCCGTACCTGAATCTCAGCGAGGTTGATGTGATCGCCCAGACCGCTTCGCAAAGCTTCGACATTTCGGTCTGGCAGTTCCTCGCCGCACCGCTGTTCGGGGCGCGGGTGGACATTGTGCCGAACACCATCGCCCATGACCCGCAAGGGTTGCTGGCGCACGTATCGGCCCAGGGCATTACGGTACTGGAAAGCGTACCGTCGCTGATTCAGGGCATGCTCGCCCAGGAACGCATGAGCCTCGACGGCCTGCGCTGGATGCTGCCGACCGGTGAAGCGATGCCGCCGGAACTGGCGCATCAATGGCTGCTGCGCTACCCGGAGATCGGGCTAGTGAATGCCTATGGCCCGGCGGAATGCTCGGACGACGTGGCGTTCTTCCGCGTTGACATGGCCTCGACCCGTGGCAGTTACCTGCCCATCGGTACGCCGACCGACAACAACCGTTTGTACCTGCTCGATGGCGCGCTGGACCTGGTGCCGTTGGGTGCGGTGGGCGAGTTGTGCGTCGCCGGCACGGGGGTCGGGCGTGGTTACGTCAGCGACCCGTTGCGCACCGCCCTGGTATTTGTACCGAACCCGTTTGGCGCGCCGGGGGATCGTCTGTATCGCACCGGCGACTTGGCCCGACGTCGCAGTGACGGCGTGCTGGAATACGTTGGGCGTATCGACCATCAAGTGAAGATTCGCGGTTACCGCATCGAACTGGGTGAAATCGAAGCACGCCTGCATGAGCAACCGGAAGTGCGCGAAGCGGCGGTCGGTGTGCAGGAAGGCGTGAACGGCAAGCATCTGGTCGGCTATTTGGTCGCGGCGGATGCTTTGATCAAGCCAACGGAGCGACTCGAACGCATCAAGCAACGCCTGCGTACCGAACTCCCGGAATACATGGTGCCGCTGCACTGGTTGTGGCTGGAGCGGATGCCGCTCAATGCCAACGGCAAACTCGACCGCAAGGCGCTGCCGGCGCTGGAGATCGGCCAGTTGCAGAGCCAGGATTACCAGGCGCCGCGCACCGAGCTGGAGCAGACCCTGGCGAATATCTGGGCCGAGGTGCTGAAGGTCGAGAAGGTCGGCGCGCAGGACAACTTCTTCGAACTGGGCGGGCATTCGTTGCTGGCGACGCAGATTGCTTCGCGGGTGCAGAAAGCCTTGCAACGGGATGTGCCGTTGCGGGCGATGTTCGAGTGCAGCACGGTGGCGGAGTTGGCCGAGTACATCAACGGGTTGGCGGCGAGTGACATCACCGAGGAGAAGGTGGATCGCCTCAATGACTTGATGGCGGAGTTGGAGGGGTTTTGATTCTTTAGCGTCTGTGCGGGGCCTTTCGCGGGCAAGCCTCGCTCCTACAGGATTTGTGTCGTTCGCAATTTTTATGATCGACACCAGACCTGTGGGAGCGAGCCTGCTCGCGATGGCGTCATTGAATTTGCGCGAATTTGCGCGTTGACTGCCGCTTCGGACCGGCTCAGGCTGCCTCTGCTTTTTTTGTTGAATTCCCTTCAAAAAGGAGACAGTTAATGCCCTTTGTAACGATTGACGGACAGCCCCTTCACTACATCGATCAAGGCACCGGCCCGGCCGTATTGCTGGCCGGCAGCTACCTGTGGGACCAGGCCATGTGGGCACCGCAGATTGCTGCGTTGTCGCAACACTATCGGGTCATTGCCCTGGACCTGTGGGGCCACGGTGAATCCGGGCCACTTCCCGAAGGCACGAAGTCGCTGGATGACATCGCCCGCCAGGCCTTGGCGCTGCTCGATCATCTGGACGTTGATCGTGTCACGCTGGTCGGTCTGTCGGTCGGTGGCATGTGGGGCGTGCGACTGGCGCTGTCAGCGCCACAGCGGATCAATGGCCTGGTGCTGATGGACACTTACGTCGGCGTCGAGCCGGAACCGACTCGCCAATACTATTTCTCGCTGTTCAAACAGATCGAAGACACCGGCGTGATCGCGCCGCAGTTGCTCGACATCGTGGTGCCGATTTTCTTCCGTCCGGGCATCGATCCACAGTCGGCCCTGTATCAGGATTTTCGCGCGAAACTGGCGGCGTTGCCGTCCGAACGTCTGCGTGAAAGCATTGTGCCGATGGGGCGGATTACGTTTGGGCGGGATGATCTGTTGCCGCGTCTGGGCGAGCTGAACCCTGCCACCACGCTGGTGATGTGTGGCGATCAGGACAAACCGCGGCCGCCGTCGGAAACGAAGGAAATGGCCGGGTTGATTGGCTGCCCGTATGTGCTGGTGCCGGAGGCGGGGCATATCTCCAATCTGGAGAATCCGACGTTTGTGACGGAGGCGTTGTTGAAGTTTTTAGCCGAGAGAAATTAGTCGGTCTTGCTGGCCCCATCGCGAGCAGGCTCGCTCCCACAGGGGAATGCATTCAAATGTGGGAGCGAGCCTGCTCGCGATGGGGCCGGTGTGGTCACCAAGTCTCTGCAGCAAACTACTTGGGCCCGAGAATCTTCATCAACTTGTCCGGCGAAGGCGCGCCTTGCTGCTGTTGCAGCTCGCCCTTGTCGTCCATGTAGAAAATCGCCGGGGTGGCCTGCAGTTCCAGGTCTTCCATCAACTGCATGTTCGCCGCCAATTTCGCCTGAATCGCCGGCGGCACGTCCTTCAGGGCTTTCAGCGAACTGCCCTTGCCGGATTTTTCGTGATCTTCCAGCGCCTTGCTCGGGTCCTTGGCGGCTAGCAGCGCGGCGGATTTGCCCGGGCTGTCTTCGCGAATGATCCCGACCATGATGTGCCGCAGCTGCACTTTGCCGGCATTGACCCACGGCCGAGCCTGTTCCCAGAACATGTTGCAGTAGGGGCAGTTCGGGTCGCTGAACAAGTACACGATGCGTGGCGCATCTTTTTTGCCGTCGGCGATCCAGTTGCTGGCTTCCATCTTGGCCCAGACTTCCTTGGACATCGGCGCGTAGACCAGTTTCTGCAACGGTGCACTGCTCAGGTCGTTGCCCTCGGCGTCGTACAGATTGCCCAGCAGTACATGCTTGCCGTCCGGGGTCAGGTACAGCGCGATACCGCGGTTCTGGTACTGGGCGGCGTAACCGCGCAGCCCGTCGGGTGCGTCGAACTGACCGACGATTTTCGCGCCCTTGGCTTCGATCTTCTTGATCGCTTCAGGCAATTCTTCGGCGGCCTGCACCGACGGCAGGTGCAGCAGCGCTGCGCCCAGAGTCAGCGTCAGCAGGTGGCGGAGGCGGGGCATGGCAGTTTCCTTGAAGAGGTGGCCGGTACGGCAGGAGAAGGGGTGTCGAAGTTTTCCAGGGCGCGGGCCAGGCTGGCATCCGAGAGTTCACCCAAATGGCTGCCCAGCAATCGACCGTCGGGGCTATAGAACAGCGTAGTCGGCAATGCCATGGAACCCACGGCCTGACCCAGTCGACCGCTGCCGTCGAACAGCACGTTGGTCAGGCTCAGGCCTTGGGTTTCGAGGAAGGTGCTGACGCTTTGCATGCTTTCGGCCTGATTGACGAACAGGAAGGTCAGGTCCGGGCGCTGTTGCTGGGCGTTTTCCAGCACCGGCATTTCCCGGCGGCACGGCGGGCACCAGGTGGCCCAGAGATTGATGACCAGCGGTCCACCCTTGTAGTCCGCCAGTTGCACGGTTTCGCCGGCGGCGTTGCGCAGGGCGATTTCCGGCAGGCGCGTGCCTTGTTCGTAAATACTCAGAGAGAAAGTCGCCAGCAGCCAGAATGCCAACCCGCTGGCCACGCCAAACCCCAGCGGGCGGCGCAGACCCGGCCGGCGCCAACCGCGATACAGCGCGGTGAGCAGCAGCACAATCACCCCGGGCCAGGCGAGGAAACCGCCATCGCGCAGGTCGATGATCTGCCACGGATCGTTGCGATAGTGGGCCCAGTAGGCGCCGACGAACCCGACCCGCGCCGCCAGCATGCCCAGCAAAAAAAGGCTGAACAGCGCCGACTCGGGGTTCTCTCCACCGCGCTTGGCCACCCGCCAGCCGACAAACGTCGCCAGCGCCAGGGCACTGATCAGCAGCAGATGGTTAAGCGCGATGGCAAAAGTGCCGAGGGTAAAGGTCAGCATTAACGGGCGTCTCGGGTGGTGGTCCAGCGTTGCAGGAAGGTGTCGGCATCGACCTCGCCGGTGATGCGCTGACTGCGGCGCTCCTGGCCGTCTGCGCCGATCCACAGAAAACTCGGTGGCCCCGGCACTTTATAACGGCCGAGCAGTTCGCGGCTGTCGGCATTGTCGGCGGTGACGTCCAGCCGTAGCAAGCGCACATCGCTCAGCGCTGCCATTACATGGGCTTTGCCGAAGACCTGTTTTTCCATGACCTTGCACGACACACACCAGTCGGCGTAGTAGTCCAGCAGCACCCATTGGCCCTGGGCCTGGGCGGCGTCCAGTTCCTGTTGCAGCGCTTGCGGATTGTTGATCGTGGTGAAGGCCTCATGGCCGGTCGGGCGAGCGGCATTGCCGGAAGAGGCGGAAGCGCTGTAGACCTGCAACGGTTTGAGCAAGTCATCACTGCCCCCGGCGGCCCCGATCATCAGCAGACCGCCCCACATCCCGAGCAACAGCGCACTGGCGCCGAACAGATGGGCGACGCGGCCAAAACCTTCCGACTGTTTCCAGGCGCTATAGGCGGCAATCAGCAGCAAGGCGCCACACAAACCGATCCACAGCGATTGATCCAGCACCGGGCGCAGCATCAGCAGGGCGGTGGCGAGGAACAGGAAACCGAACACGCCTTTGAGCAGGTTCATCCAGGCGCCGGGTTTGGGCAGGAAGCGATTGCCCACGGTCACCAGCAACAACAGCGGCACACCGATGCCGATGCCCATTGCGAACAGAATCAGCCCGCCATGCAACGCATTACCGCTTTGTGCGATGTAGAGCAGGGCGCCGGCCAATGGCGCGGTCATGCACGGGCCGACCAGCAGCCCCGACAAGGCCCCGAGCACACCGGCACCGATCAGACTGCCGCCACGCTGATTGCGCGACACATTTTCCAGCCGATCACGCACCGCCACCGGCAGTTGCAGCTCGAAGAAACCGAACATCGGCAACGCCAGCAGGACAAATATCGCCGCGAAGCTGCCCAGCAGCCACGGGTTCTGCAACAGCGCCTGAAGGTTCGCACCAAGCAGCGCGGCCAGCACACCCATCGCCGCATACACCAGCGCCATGCTCACCACGTAGCTGGTCGCCAGGGCGAAACCGCGTTTGGGCGTGGCGCCGCTGCCGACGATCAACCCGGCCAGTATCGGCAGCATCGGCAACGAGCAAGGGGTGAAGGCCAGCAGCAGGCCCAGACCGAAGAACACCAGCAAGCTCCAGCCCAGCGCCCGTTGTTGCAGGCCGCTGGCCAGGGCCTGATCCGGTGCTTCGTTGGTTGCGCCCGCAACGTTGCCACCCAGGTCCACGACCTGGGTTTGCGGCGGATAGCACAATCCGGCATCGGCACACCCCTGGAAGCCCACCTTGATCTGACCGGTGGCGCCCGCCGGAATCTTCAGCTCCAGGCCTTGGCGATACACCGGTTGTTCGCCGAAGAATTCATCACTGTGCGCTTCACCTTCGGGTAATGGCGGCTGTTGCTCCGAGGGCAGCCCCTCGAATTTCAGGCGTTTCTGGTAAAGGTAATAGCCGTCGGTAATTTGCCAAAAGAGCTGTGTTTCACCCGATTCAAGGCGCTCGGAAGTAAAGACAAAGGCCTTTTCCACCGGTAAAAATTCAGGTTTGGTATCGAACGGATTGGTCCCTGCCTGGGCCACACCCGAGATCAAGAGAACAAAAAGAAGAAACAGTCGACGCATGGGTAAGCCTTATCCCTGTGCAAGTGAGGTGCACAATGGGAGGCGGCGATTAACCGATGATTAACCGCGAGTCGACGGATTCTCAGTCTCGTAGCAATCCGGGCCAATTCACCTCATTCACCGGGTGCGGGCCAGAATGCATACGATTCATTTGCAGGTTGTAGATGATGTATTCGTTGCCAGTCAGGAAGATGTAGAAATAATTGTCGTCACTATTACTGTCTTTTTGCACGCCGGTAATAATTCGGTCGAGGTAGGGGGACAGTCCGCTCCAGACGGTCGGGGAGATGGAGGGTTGATTGTAATAGTTGCTTTTGTAGTTGAATTGGAAGTGCTTTCCGTCGCTCATGATGAACTTAAATATGTGGCCCGTTTCGTTTAGAGTCCACCACGTCACTGCGATGATACGATCGAAATAAGGAAGAATGGGAGCCCATCCAGTATTTTCCACAGGCTTTATATAACTGACTCTATCGGTGTCTTGATTATACTTGCAGACGGTCGGTGTAGTGCCTTCGTAAAAAAACAACCATGTTGCGTCAGAGTCATAACCTTCAGATTCATTGATCAGATCAGTGGTGGTTAAGCCAAAGCGTAGGTTTTTGGCATGGGAGTGGAAGTCATTCCAGTTGCCGTATGAAATATCGCTCGGGTATCCCTTTGGAACTTGCCTGTCGCCAAGGCTGTATCGAGAGTATTTATTTATGTCTTTGAAGAAGAAATGAATTCCATCTTTGCCAGAGCGCCAGTCGACGGTGACAAAGTTTTTCAAGATTGGCATGTTGTTGTTCCTTTCAATAGTTAAACGTTTGTTGGTTGTTCAAGAGCAGGTTTGTGGTCGGGTTGTCATGTTTTGGTGTTGTGAATTAGTTGCGGGCTGAGCTTATCGCTTTACGAAAATCAATAAGAGTTTTTTTTGAGGTTGTTTGTGTCGCTTTGCAACTAAGGTGAATGAATAAGTTTGATTTGGTTGGGTGACAGAAAGCCGGGCTATTCGTCATCCCTCGCAATTGACATAATTGCGCCTTAATCCACATCTGCTTGACTCGCGTTTTTACTCATGGAGCGCCCATGCACGTACTGGTTTGTGAAGATGATGAGCTGATCGCCAGCGGCATTGTCGCCGGCCTCACCGCACAGGGCCTGACGGTGGAGCACGTCGCCACGGCATCGGCTGCCCGGGCGATGCTCAAGGTGGCTGAGTTCGACGTCATGGTGCTCGACCTTGGTCTTCCCGATGAGGACGGCCTGAAGTTGTTGCAGCAGTTGCGCCACAGTGGCCTGGAGATTCCGGTGCTGATTCTCACGGCGCGGGATTCGGTCACTGACCGCGTCGATGGCTTGCAGGCCGGCGCCGACGATTACCTGCTCAAACCGTTCGACCTGCGTGAACTCGCCGCCCGTCTGCACACCTTGTTGCGACGCGTGGCGGGGCGCAGCGTCAACCTGATCGAACACGGCCGTCTGACCTACGACCCGAGCAGCCGGGAAACCATGCTCGGCGGCCAGTCCGTCGACCTTTCGCGGCGTGAACAGTCGCTGTTGCAAGCCTTGCTGCATAACCGTGGCCGAGTGCTGTCCACCGAACAATTGAAGGACAGCGTCTACGGTTTCAATGACGAACTGGAAAGCAACGCCCTCAACGTGCATATCCATCACCTGCGGCGCAAACTCGGCAATGGCATTGTCGAGACCGTGCGCGGCCTGGGTTATCGCCTGGGACCGGCCGATGGTGGAGAGGAAATGAAAAAGTGATGAGCCTGCGTTTGCGCCTGAGCCTGACGCTCGGCGCCGCTTTTGCGCTGATCTGGGCCCTGGCGGCGGCCTGGATGCTCAGCGACCTGCGCAACCAAATGATGTTTTCCCTCGACCAGCGGCTGGTGGCATCGGCGCGCATGGTCGCCGGCCTGATGGAACAATTGCCCGCGTTGCCGAGCAAGGGCGAGGGCACCCATTTCAGCGCGGAACAACTGAATATTCCGGGTGGCATGGCCTGTCAGGTCAGCTCGTTGCGCGGCGAAATCCTCGCCCGCAGTCACACCGATCCGCAACAAACCCTGGAAGCCGAGAAAATGGGCTTCCACGATCAGATGATCGACGGCGCGCCGTGGCGCAGCTTCACCCTGTGCGCATTACCACGGCGGATCGGCAGATCGAGCGTGAGGCGCTGAACATGTCGATCCTGCTGGCCGCTTCGGTGCCGGTGGGCGTGGCGTTGCTTGGCTGCCTGTGCCTGTTGTGGCTGGGGATTGGCCAGGGGCTGGCGCCGCTCAACCGGATGCGCGATGCCTTGATGCGCCGCAGCGCCGATTCGCTCGAACCCTTGCAGATCCAGCCGCTGCCCAGCGAGCTTCAACCGTTGCTGGACACCCAGAATCAGCTGTTCCAGCGCATCGGCAAGACCATCGAGCGCGAACGCCGCCTGACCGGCGACGCGGCCCACGAATTACGCAGCCCCCTGACCGCAATCAAAACCCATCTGCAAGTGGCGCGCATGACTGATGGCGCGGCCCGGGATCAGTCCCTGGCACGGGCAGAAGAGGGCGCCGACCGCATGCACCGCACGCTGGAGCAATTGCTGCTGCTGGCGCGGGTCGAGGGCAGTCTGTCGTTCGACGACGGGGTGCAATGCAGCGCCGAACAGGTGGCGAAACTGGCGATTCAGGATGCGGCCAGCGGTGATCGTCGGCGGATCAAGCTGCACATGCCAGCGAAGTTCTCCGATGCCCCGGTGCAGATGCCCGCGGTGCTGTCGATCGCCGCATTGCGCAATTTGCTGGACAACGCCCTGCGCCATACCCCGGGCGACGGATCGGTGGAACTGAGCCTGGAAACCACTGGCAGTCGCGCACGCTTTCTGGTCCGCGACCACGGCCCGGGCATTGCCGATGACGACCTGCAACACCTGACCCAACGTTTCTGGCGCAACGGCCAGAGCACCGGCTGCGGATTGGGCCTGGCGATTGTCCAGGCGATTGTTCAGCGGTGCGGTTGCACCCTGCATTTCGACAGCCGGCCGGATGGGTTGCGGGTTGAATTGACCATGCCGCTACAACCCCTCTAACCAACACCGCAACTTCTCCTGTGGGCGTGAGCCTGCTCGCGATGAGGCCATAACATCCAACATCCATGTTGACTGTTACACCGCCATCGCGAGCAGGCTCACTCCCACAAGGGAGGCTGTGTTGCACATCAAATGTAACTTCTCTCCATTAGTCAGCGACTCGCCACAGCGCTATCGTCCCCGGCAGCTTTTTCTCAATGGATTGAGGTAACAGCGCCATGGATGCATCGATTCACATCTGCAAGGCAACCCCCGCCGATGCCGGCATCATCAGTCGGATCGTCGAGCGCTCCATTCGTGTCGGCTGCGCGCTCGACCATCGCAACGACCCGAGAACCGTCGCCACCTGGACCCACAACAAAACCATCGAGCACGTGCAACCGTGGCTGACCGACCAACGGTTGTACCTGAACATCGCCCTGTTGCAGGACAAGCCGGTCGGCGTCGCCATGGCGGCGATCAGTGGCAAGGTCGCGTTCTGCTATGTGCAGCCGGAATGGTTTCGTCGCGGTGCCGGAGAGGCGCTGGTTCACGACCTCGAAGGCTGGTTGATCAATCAGGGACTGGGCCAGGCTCGCCTCAACAGCACCCGCACCAGCGAGGCTTTTTATCGCCATTTGGGGTACCGGCCCTGCGCTGAAATCTTCATCGTGGCCGGGCTCCATGCCATTCCCATGCATAAGGCACTGACACCGCCTTCATAGAAAGCTGATCGAGGGTCTAAATCCTCGGCGCCCTGATGCGTTTCCAGAACAGGAAAACCTTATTGAGGGGTCGAGAGATGTCAGTCGCTACCAGCCTTATGGAAGATCAGTCGGCCCGGATCGCTCCGGCGCCGGTCGAGACGCTGTATCAGTTCAACGAATCGCCGTTGCTGGCCCGTCAAAACCAGCAGGAATCGAATGCCCGCAGTTACCCGCGACGCATTCCCCTGGCGCTCAAGCGCGCCAAGGGCATTTATGTCGAAGACGTCGAAGGTCGCCGTTTCATCGACTGCCTGGCGGGTGCCGGGACATTGGCCCTGGGGCATAACCATGCGGTGGTGATCGAAGCGATCCAGCAAGTGCTGAGCGATGAGTTGCCGCTGCACACCCTCGACCTGACCACGCCGGTCAAGGATCAATTCGTCCAGGACCTGTTCGGTTTGCTGCCGGCGGCGTTGGCTGCTGAAGCCAAGATCCAGTTCTGCGGCCCCACCGGCACCGACGCGGTGGAAGCCGCGCTGAAACTGGTGCGCACCGCCACCGGACGCAGCACCGTATTGTCGTTCCAGGGCGGTTATCACGGCATGAGCCAGGGCGCGCTGAGCCTGATGGGCAGCCTGGGGCCGAAAAAGCCGCTGGGCGCCTTGCTCAGCAACGGCGTGCAGTTCATGCCGTATCCCTACGATTACCGCTGCCCGTTCGGCCTCGGCGGTGCGCAAGGGGTGAAGGTCAACCTGAGCTACCTGGAAAACCTGCTCAATGATCCAGAGGCCGGCGTGCAATTGCCGGCGGCGGTGATCGTCGAAGCGGTGCAGGGCGAGGGCGGGGTGATCCCGGCCGATCTCGATTGGCTGCGCGGCCTGCGGCGCATCACCGAACAGGCCGGCGTGGCGCTGATCGTCGATGAAATCCAGAGCGGTTTCGCTCGCACCGGCAAGATGTTCGCCTTCGAGCACGCGGGGATCATTCCGGACGTGGTGGTCATGTCCAAAGCCATCGGCGGCAGTCTGCCGCTCGCCGTCGTGGTTTACCGCGACTGGCTCGACACCTGGCTGCCGGGCGCTCATGCCGGGACTTTCCGCGGTAATCAGATGGCCATGGCGGCGGGTTCTGCGGTGATGCGTTACCTGACCGAACACAAGGTCTGCGAGCACGCTGCCGCCATGGGCGAGCGCCTGAGCGAGCACCTGCGCATTCTGCAGCGGGACTTCCCGCAATTGGGCGACATTCGCGGGCGCGGCTTGATGCTCGGCGTTGAGCTGGTCGATCCGACGGGTGCGCCCGATGCATTGGGGCATCCGCCGATCTTCGGTCGCCTGGCGCCGCTGGTGCAGCGTGAATGCCTCAAGCGCGGGCTGATTCTTGAGCTGGGTGGGCGTCACGGCGGCGTGGTGCGTTTCCTGCCGCCGCTGGTGATTACCTCCGCGGAAATCGATCGGGTGGCCGAGATTTTCGGCCGGGCCATGGCCGCAGCCACCGCCAGCCTCTAAATTTTTCGCGCCGCGCAACGTTCCTTCTACATACCGGCTGCGCACGCCGCGCAGCCCACCCTACAGCGATGGAGACACAGCATGACGTCAGTATTCGACCGCGAGGACATCCTCTTTCAGGTCGTGGTCAACCACGAAGAGCAATACTCGATCTGGCCCGACTACAAAGCGGTGCCTGCCGGCTGGCGCACCGTGGGCAAGAGCGGCCTGAAAAAGGAATGCCTGGCCTACATCGAAGAAACCTGGACCGACATGCGCCCGTTGAGCTTGCGTCAGAAGATGGACGAGCAGGCGGCAGTGGCTAACTAAGGCACGACGCAAAAGGAAGCCCGCTGGACTGGTGACAGTCAGCGGGCTTTTTCATGTCTGGAATGTGTCTCGCCTATCAGGCCGCCTTCGCGAGCAGGCTCGCTCCTACATTGGATCTATGGCGTGACACAAATCCCCTGTGGGCGCGAGCCTGCTCGCGATGAACGATAACGTGGACTCACTGACGTTAAACCCCGCTCAACCCCTTGATCACCCGATCCACATTCCCTTCCAGCTCAGCCACCGGTTCCGCCGCGTCGACACTCAACACCACCAGCCGACTGCCTGCCTCTGCGATCACCGCTTTCACCGCCTCAGACGGCTGGCGATGATGCAACACCACCGCCACATCATTGTCCTTCAGCGTCGCGCCCAATTGCTTGAGTGCTTCAGGTGTCCACTCGGCGTCCGGCCGTGCATCGAGGCCGATCAGCTCCAGGTTCAACCCGCCGATCAAGTAGCCGAAGTGATCGCTCAGGCTCATTACAGTGAGGTTATCGGCACTGGCCAATTGCGCTTCGCTGTCCGCGCTGAGCTTGAGCAAGCGCTGTTTCAGTGCCGCCAGGTTAGCCTCGATCGCAGGCTTGGCCTCGGGCGCCAGGCGCACCAGGTCCGCCGCCATCACATCCGCCATCCGCCCCATGTTGTTGCTGGAAAGCCACGGCTGGCTGTTCAAGCCGTCGACCTTATTGCCCGGCTGCACGGCGATGCCGGGCAGGGCGCCGTCCACCGGGCGGGCGGCGTCGACTTCAACGATACGAATGTTGCTGCGCCGGGCAATCGGGTACAGCGGATCGTCTGCCCACAGTGAGCGCAGACCGATCACCGCATCGGCGTCGGTCGCCAGTCTGGCCAGCGCCGGAGCGCCACGACCGGTGAAGTACGCGGTCTGACGGCTGCCCGGCAGGTTCGCCGGCGCAGCACGCTCAAGGTTGACGTCGGTGCCCTTGAGCAAGACTTCACCCAGCCCGTAAGTGATCGGCAAGGAGGCCAGCACGCGCAGGGGTTTTGTGTCCGCTGCAAAGGGGGTAGTGACCAGCCCGCACAGGGCGACGGCCAGGGTCAGTTGACGCAGAGAAAAAGACATTTATCCGATATTCCCTTTCAGGCTTGGGACAACGCCACGGGCGATGGCGGCGAGGGCGAAGGCGATACCGGCGACCAGAATGATCGCGGCACCGGACGGAATGGGCAGGTCGAAGACGATCGGCGCGAGGATCCCGCACAGCGTGCTGACCGTGGCGATCAGCACCGAGCACCAGAAGAAACCCTTCAGCGACTGGCTGAGCAAGCGTGCCGCTGCGGCGGGAATCACCAGCAGCGCACCGACCAGAATCGCGCCGATGACTTTCACTGCGGCCACGGTGATCAGGGTCACCAGAATCACAAACAGATAATCCAGGGTCTTCACCGCCACACCACGAACCGCCGCCAGCTGCGGGTTGAAACTGGCCAGCATGATGCGGTTGTACAGCGGCAAGGCCAGCGCCATGACCAGCGAACCGACGATGGCCAGCACCAGCAGATCGTTACCGTTGACCGTCAGCACCGAACCGAACAGCACGTTTTCGAGGATGTGCACGTTGATCTTGCCCGCCAGGATCAGCAGCAGGCTCGCGCCCAGGGCCAACGACACCGAGAGGAACACACCGATCAACGTATCCGGCGCCAGCCCGGTGCGGTTGCGCAGGTAGTTGAGCAGGATGCCGAACAGCAGGCAGTAACCGAACAGGCTGCCGTAAGGCCCGGTGTAAGGTTCGCCGAGCAGGATGCCGACGGCCACGCCGGTCAATGCCGCGTGACCCACCGCTTCGGAGAAAAACGCGAAGCGCTTGACCACCACCAGCGTGCCCAGACCGCCCAGCACCGGGCCGATCAGTAAACCGGCGAGCAGGGCGTTGACCACAAAACCATAGGCCAGCGCTTCAGGCAGATAACCCGAAGACGCCCAACCCTGAACCATCAAGCGAAAGGCTTCAAGGCAGCGCTCCGTGGATGGGTCGAGAACAGGGTCAGCAGGCGTTCCGGGGTCAGCGCCTGTTTCGGCGTGGCATCGAACAGCACCCGGCGATTGAGTCCGGTCACCCGGTCGGCCAGACGCCCGACGGCTTCCAGATCATGCTCGATCCATAACACGGTGATGCCGCTCTGGCGCCAGTCGCCGAGCAATCGCTCGAACACCTGGATACCGGCCTCGTCGAGGGCCGACATCGGCTCGTCGAGCACCAGCAACTGCGGCGCCGGGATCAACCCTTGAGCGAGCAACACGCGCTGACGCTCCCCACCGGACAACGCGCCCATGCGCCGCTTGCGCTTGTCCTGCAGGCCGACCCGTTCCAGCGCTTCACCAATCGCGGCTGCGTAATGCTTGCTCAAACCGAGGAACGCCGGACGACGCTGACACATCGCAGCCATGAAATCGTCGACGGTCATGGGCAGGCCGCGGTCGAATTCCAGCGCCTGAGGCACATAACCGATGGTCCCCGGTGTGCCCGGCCATTGCAGGCTCAAGCGACCTTGATGTGGCATCTGTCCGAGCAGAGTCTTGATCAGCGAGCTCTTGCCGCCACCGTTCGGGCCGACCAGCGCATGCACGCTGCCGGGCTGGACCTGGAAGGTCACGTTGTCGAGGATCGTCGTGCGCCCCAGCGTCAAACTGACCTGCGCAAAATCCAGCGTCGGCCCCGAAACCTGTGGGAGTGACGGCGCGACGATTCGACCTGCTCGCGATTGCGGTGGGTCATTTAGCGATGATGTCGAATGACTGGACACCTTCGCGGGCGTGGTCGCTCCCACAGCCACAGGCGACTCGCTGATGGTTTCTTTCGCCGTCATTTCCCCGACTCCTGAATCGCCCGAACCACGGTGTCGAGGTTGCCGGTCATTTCCTTTTCGTACTTGTCGGCGGTGTATTCGCCATAGGAAATGTGCGACAGCGGGTACAGCTTCACCCCGGACTCACGCTGGATGGTGTCGACGTAGCTGGACGGGAAATCCATCTCGGAGAAGATCACCTTCACGTCCAGTTCCCGCAGTTGATCGATGGTCTTTTTCAGCTGGCTTGGGCTCGGCTCGATGCCGTGGGCCGGCTCGACCACGGCGGTCACTTCGAGGCCGAATTCGCGCAGCAGGTAGTCATAAGCCGCGTGCACCGTGGCCACTCGCAGTTCGGCGTTCGGTGCCTGGGTCAGTTTCGCCAGGGCGTCGGCGCGCATTTGCCGCAGGCGCTTGCCGTAGGCGCGGGCGTTCTGGGTGTAGGTCTTGGCATTGGCCGGGTCGAGCTTGCCCAGTTCCCGGGCAATGTTGTTGACCTGGGCAATGGAGGCGCTGATCGACAGGAAGGTGTGCGGGTTCACCACCTTGCCGGCCCCGCGTGCGGCGGTGCCAGTGGCCGCCAGCAGCGGCACGTTTTCGTTGGCTTCGATCACCGGGACGTTCGGCGTTTCGCTGGCGGCGATCATGCGGTCGGCGAAGTCGTCATGACCGACGCCATTGAGCACGACCACGTCGAGCCCGCTGATGCGCTTGATGTCTTCGGCGCGGGGCTCATAGGCGTGCGGGTTGAAACCGGCCGGAATCAGCGGCACCACTTCGGCCTTGTCACCGACAATGTTGGCCACGTAGCTGTAATAAGGGTGCAGGGTAATGCCGATGCGCAGGCGCTTGGCATCCTCGGCGCTGGCCAGTGGCGTCAGCAATAAGGCAAGCAGGCCGACCAGCAGCGGGCGCAGGAATGAGCGTTGAGATGAAATAGGCATGGGAAAGCGGTCTTCTCTCAGGTGAAGGCGAGGGTTCAGTGCCGGTGCTGGCGGGTCACGCCGGCATCGAATTGCGCGACGATCTGCTGCCAGCCGGCGCTTTCGAGCGCGGTGTCAGTGAGATCGGTCGGGGCCGCGAGGGCTTTGTCGCGATTGAGCCAGACGTCAGGGGCATCGTCGCCAGCAGTCAGGCGCATCAGAAACGAACCGGCCACGGCGGGCGTCTGGCTTTGACCGAAATAGGCCTTGGCGTCGAGCAGCTGCCAGGCATGGCCGCCACGGCTGACGGAACTGGCGTCCTGGGCAAATGGTGCAAAGCCTTCATCGGCAAGCGTTGCGGGCGTCGGCAGCGCTTGCTGTTCCTGACGCAGCAGATGAATCTCGTCCAGCGTCACCCGCAGGTCGGCATAGATGCCTTGCTCGGATGCGCTCAGATCGCGACGGGCATCCAGCTGATGGCTGCCTACGCTGCTGACTTCCTGAGGCTCATGGCGCCAGGCGACGACCGAACCGGCTACCGCCAGGATCATCAGGCACAACAGCAACACATACAGGGTTTCATGGCCGGCACCGGCCGGGCGGACGACGTGCGTGGTAGGCGTACTCATGGGGCTTCGATGTCCGCTTGGTCGATCTCGACGACGTGGCCGGGGCCTGCGTCGAACAGCACGTAGAATTCGGCACCGGGCTTCTTGAAAGTCAGGGTCGAATCGGCGCCGAGCTTGCCCGGTACCAGGATGGTTTCGTCGTAGCCGATCACATCCAGCGTCACCCCCGGTGCGCCGCTGCCGTCGGAGAAACCGCCCGTGCATTTGATTTGTTCGGCGTCGATGGCTTTGCATTCGCACATCGGGTTGTGGGCCAGGGCGCTGGCGCTGAACCCGGCGCAGAGCACCAGTAAAACCGCGTTTAGAGAACGTAGCATCATGGTTTGCCTCCTTGTTTGTTCAGCCACGCGAGGGTGGCGGGGGATGCCTGGCTCAGGGGGATCGACGCTTGATGCATCGCGCCGTCCCAGCCTTCCATGGTGATCCACAGTTCGGCGTCGGCTTTGGTCTTTTCGGGGATCGGCAGCATCGCGCCCATGCGGTACGGCGTGCCGAAGAAAATCACCCCGGCGGCGCGCAGGCTGCGGGGTTTGCCGATGCGCAGATACGTCGCCTTGACCTGGTCGCGGCAGCTGTCGCACAGCGCCGCGTTGAAGCTCTTCATGTGGCCGGCCGGGCCATCGAGGGTCGGGGCTTCGTTGCGCAACTCGGCGAGGCGCAGGCTCCAGGGCCCGACCTGCACTTCACCGATTTCCCGCTCACCCAGGCCGGTGTCGCCGCGAAACAGCGCCGCGTCGGCAAAGTATTTGGGCATGAACCCTAGCGGCACCAGCAGCAGCAGAACGTTGATGTGGAAGCGCCATTTGTGCCAGAAGCGGCTCAGTTTCGAGGCTGGTTTTTCAGCGGTGAACAGGCTCATTGGCTGACCTCCGTGGTTTCGCGGCGATCGACAGCGGCGGTGCGAGGACGTTTGTCTTTGCGCTTGAGGGCATTGGCCGTGGCCAGGGCGGTGCGCTTGGTCCAGATCAGCAGGCCGCTAAGGACCATCATGCTCAGGATCAAACCGAAGAAGAACCAGATCAGCTTGATCCAGAGGCCGCCGAAATCACCGGTGTGCAGCGGCCGCATGGATTCGGTCACCAGCTCCAGGCCGGATCGGTCGGACAGCAGGCGGGTGGCGGCGATATCGCCGGTGTACGGGTTGATCTCGGCAGTCTGGAACATCAACGGATACCAACTGCGACCGCCCACCGTGAGGTAGCTATAGGCGTTGGCGGGCAGGCTGACGAAGCTGTCTTCCAGACCCGGGATGCGTTCCTTGGCCTGGGCAATCGCGGCTTCCAGGCTGATCATCGGCGCTGGCGAGCCATCGGTGCTCACCGGCACGCTCTCACGCGGAACCACCAAGGCCACCGGCGCGGTGGAGATCGACACCTGGTTATCGAACATGAACGCCTGGATGAGGAACCAGGTGCTGGTGATGGAAATCACCGCGATGAACCAGATCGACCAGATGCCGCTCAGGCGGTGAAAGTCGCCCCAGAAAATCCGCGCGCCATGACGGATGCGTAACGTCGGTCTAAAGAAACCTTTCCAGAAGCGCTTGTAGACCACCAGCCCGGTCACCAAAGACGCCAGCAAAGGCAAGCTCAGGAACGACACCAGGTACCAGCCCCAGCTGTAACCGTTGGTGAACGGCACCAGCCACCAGCCATGCAATGCACGGGTGAAGGCCTGGAAATTGAATGGCGGGGCGGCGCCCTGAATCACGCCGCTGTACGGGTTGACGTAAACCTTCACCGAGCGCCCGTCGGGGTAGCTGACATCGACATCGAGCGCGAAGTGCGACTCGTCGGGCCGGCTGATGGCCTCGACCAGGGTGTTCGGTTCCGCCTTCTTGATGGCGGCGACGATCTGGTCATAACTGAGCAGCGGTGCGTCGTCGGTGGGTTGGCTGGCGCGCATCTGCGGGTTGGCCAGCCAGACAATTTCCTGACTGACCACCGCCAGTGTGCCGGTGACACAGACGATCAGTACGAAAAACCAGATCGGCAAGGCCAGCCAGCTATGGACCAGAAACCAGAGTTTGGAGCGGGATTTCTTCGACATGATTAAAGGTCTTGTATCGATGGGAAGGCCTCTGCTGCGGGCTTCCCAGCGATGAGGTCCATGAAAAGTCGTCCGTGGCTTTTGCCTACGCGGACTGACTGCATCTATATAGGACGGATGAGGAACGGAAATCCCGAACGACAATGTGAAAGAAAATGTTTCGCGTTCCGGTCGGCGCGCAGACAACCCCTGTAGGAGCGAGCCTGCTCGCGATAGCGGTCGTTCAGCCCGCTTCAACGTGACTGGCACACCGCTATCGCGAGCAGGCTCACTCCTACAGGGGGGGAACCGATCCAACACGAACCATGGTTCACGGGATCACTGTCCGGCCATTGATGGCGATGTCCTACTCCCTAAGATGGAGCTCAGACGCCTTTCACCCGCGAGCCTGAGCGAGCCTTTCCATGCCTCCAGCAAGAACTCTCTACGACAAACACATCGATTCCCACACGGTGTGTCGCCTCGATGACCAGGGTCACGTCCTGTTGTACATCGATCGCCAGGTCATCAACGAATACACCAGCCCCCAAGCGTTCAGCGGGTTGCGCGAGGCCGGACGCGGGGTCTGGCGGGCCGGCACCGCGCTGGCGGTGGTCGATCACGTCAACCCCACCGCCCCGGTGCGCATCGCCGCGATGCCGGACCCCGGCGGCGCGCGACAGGTGTCGTACCTGGCGGAAAACTGCCGTGATTTCGGCATCGAACTGCTCGACATCCTCAACAAACGCCAAGGCATCGAACACGTCATTGCGCCGGAGCAGGGTTTCATTCTGCCGGGCATGGTCATCGCGGCGGGCGACAGCCACACCACAACCTATGGCGCCCTCGGTGCGTTTGGTTTCGGCATCGGCACCTCGGAAATCGAGCACCTGCTGGCGTCTCAGACGCTGGTCTACAAACGCCTGAAAAGCATGCGCGTGACGGTGGAGGGGGCGCTGGCGCCGGGGCTGACGTCCAAGGATGTGATCATGGCGCTGATCGGCCAGATCGGCGCCTCGGGTGCCACCGGCTACGCCATCGAGTTTCGCGGTTCGACCATCGATGCCTTGAGCGTCGAAGCACGCATGACCATCTGCAACATGGCCGTCGAGGCCGGGGCGCGGGGGGCGTTCATGGCCCCGGACGAGAAAGTCTTCGCCTACCTCAAGGGCAAACCCCGCGCACCCAAAGGCGTGTTGTGGGAGCAAGCGGTGGAGAAGTGGCGCGCCTTGCACAGCGATGCGGGCGCGCACTTCGACCGTGAAGTCCAGGTGGACGCCAGCGCTCTGGAACCAATGGTGACGTGGGGCACCAGTCCGGACCAGGCTTCCCCTATCGGCGCGCGCGTGCCAGACCCGCAAGACATCAGCGACCTGATCCTGCGTCAGGACATGCGCCGCGCCCTGAATTACATGGGCCTCGAAGCCGGGATGCCGCTGAGCGACATCGTCATCAGCCACGCCTTTATCGGCTCCTGCACCAACGCGCGCATCGAAGACCTGCGCGACGCCGCCAGCGTGGTGCGTGGCAAACATGTCGCCGGGCACGTGCGGGCGATGATCGTGCCGGGGTCCACCGAAGTGCGCAATCAGGCGGAGGCCGAAGGCCTGGCGGCGATCTTTATCGAGGCCGGGTTCGAGTGGCGCCAGTCCGGGTGCTCGATGTGCCTGGCGATGAACGACGACGTGCTGGCGCCGGGCGACCGCTGCGCCTCCAGCACCAACCGCAATTTCGAAGGCCGTCAGGGCGCGGGCGCGCGCACGCACCTGATGAGCCCGGCCATGGTCGCCGCCGCGGCGATCACCGGCCGCCTCACCGACATCCGTCACTTTGGAGACCGCGCATGAGCCTGCAACCCTTCACCCAGGTCACCGGCCAGGCGGCGCCGATGCTCGCCGCCAATATCGACACCGACGTGATCATGCCCAAGCAGTTTCTCAAGGGCATCGACCGCGCCGGGCTGGATCGCGGTTTGTTTTTTGACCTGCGATTTTTGCCCGACGGTTCACCAAACCCTGAGTTCGTGCTGAACCAACCGGCGTGGCAAGGCGCACGTTTCATGGTGGTCGGGCCGAACTTTGGCTGTGGGTCGAGCCGCGAACATGCGGTCTGGGGCTTGCGGCAGATGGGGATTCGGGCGTTGATCGGCAGTAGCTTTGCCGGGATTTTCTATGACAACTGCCAGCGAAATGGAGTGTTGCTGATCACCCTTGATGAGGCCGTATCGCAGCGGCTTGGGCACGTGGTCAGTCAGCCGGACAGCGCGCTCATCAACGTTGATCTCGAGGCACAGGAAATTCGCCTCCACGACGGTAAAGTCATCTCGTTCGAGATCGACACCCTGCGCAAAACCGCACTGCTGCTGGGCCTCGACGCCATCGGCAGCACCCTGCAGCGCAGCGAGCAAATCAAAGCCTTCGAACGTAATCACCTGGCTGCCAACCCCTGGCTGAGCTGAAATCGCCTTCGTGGGCAAGCCTCTCTTCTTTAGGTTCTGCGCAATCCTTGTAGGAGCGAGGCTTGCCCGCGAAAGGGCCCGCCCTGACACAACCAATCAAACCGACAACCCCTTGAAATGCTCCTGCAAAAACTCCACACACGCCCGCAGCTTCCCCGAGTACGCCAGCCGCGTCGGGTACACCGCCCAGACGTTGGCGCTCTGACTGTATTCGGGCAGCAACTGCACCAGTCGCCCCTGATCCAGCAGCGGTTTCACGTCCCACAATGACCGCAGCACCACACCGCGCCCGTCCAGTGCCCACTGCAAGACAATCTCGCCGTTGTTGGATGACAGCGGGCCGCTGACCCGCACGCTTTCTTGAACCCCGTTGCGTTCCAGGTTCCAGATGCCGAACGCGTTGTCGCGCTCCTTGATCACCAGGCAATGATGCTGCTCCAGTTCATTTAAGGTCTGCGGCATGCCCTGCCGTTGCAGGTAACCGGGCGCCGCGCAGACAACCCGTCGATTGCTCACCAACTGCCGACCGATGTGCTGGCCGGGAATGTCGTCGCCGACACGGATCTCAAGATCGAAGCCTTCATTGACGATGTCCACCACCCGGTCGAACAGGTCGAGACGAATCTCCAGCTCCGGATAACGCTCGGCCAGCAACGAAACGGCTGGCGCCACGTGATGACGGCCGAAACCGAAACTGCTGCACAGATGCAGGCGCCCGCGAGGGCTGTCGTGGGCGTCGGAGAGTTCGTCGTGCAGTTGCTGGAAGTCATCGAGAATGCGCAACGCCCAGCGCTGGACCCGTTCACCGTCCTCGGTCAGGGCGATGCGGCGACTGGTGCGATGGAGCAGGCGGGTGCCGAGGGTGGTTTCGAGAATCTGGATGCGCTTGCTGACATAGGCGGGCGACAGGCCCAGCTCATCGGCCGCGGCGGCGAAACCGCTCTTGCGGATCACGGTGAGGAGTACACGCAGGTCTTCGGGTAGGGGCACGTTGTCTTTCTTGGTGGTCATGGCAGAACGAACACTGGCGGCATGAGCCGCCAGCATAGCAGCGGGACGCAGCGATCAGCGCAGGAAGCCCAGCACTTCGGCGAGCAGCAGTTCGGGGACTTCTTCAGCGATGTAATGGCCGGCGGGCAAGGCTTTGCCACGCACGTCGGTCGCCACGTGTTGCCATTCCTTGAGTGGCTCGAAACAGCGCCCGACCGTGCCTTCTGCACCCCATAGCACCAGTAACGGCAGGTGCAGATATTTACCTGCCTGGATATCGGCGCGGTCATGTTCCAGATCGATGCTGGCGCTGGCGCGGTAGTCCTCGCAGATGCCGCGCGCGGTGCCCTGCAGTTGCAGGCAGCGCAGGTATTCGCCGAAGGCATCGGCGGTGAACGGCTTGAGCCCGGCGCTGCGACTGCCCATCACGCTGCGCAGATAGGCGTCGGGGTCGGCTTCGATCAGGGTTTCCGGCAGCGGGGCCGGACGGATCAGAAAGAACCAGTGCCAGTAGGCGCGGGCAAAGGCTTCGTTGGTTTGCGCGTACATCGACAGGGTGGGAGCGATGTCCAGCAGCACCATGCGTTGCACGGCAGCGGGATGATCCAGCGCCAGGCGATGGGCTACGCGAGCGCCACGGTCATGGGCCAGCACCGAGAACTGCTCGAAGCCCAGGGCCTTCATCAGCTCGACGCTGTCCTTGGCCATTTCTCGTTTGGAGTAGTGGGTGTGGTGGTCGCTGGCCGGTGGTTTGCTGCTGTCACCGTAACCGCGCAAGTCGGCGGCGATCACGGTGAAGTGCTCGGCCAGTTGCTCGGCAACCTTGTGCCAGATGACGTGGGTCTGCGGGTGACCGTGCAGCAACAGCAGGCCAGGTCCGCTGCCGCCGATGCGGTAGGCAATGTCCACACCGTTGACGTGGCGCTGGTCTTTCAGGAATCCGGCGAACATGAGGCGAGTCCTTGTTGTAGTGGTCTGCATCCTGAAAGTGTTGCGCCGTGAGGGCAAGGCGTGAAACGTGGTGCGCTTGTTCATGAAGTGTGTTCGAGGGATCTGTGGTGTCAGGGATGCCGCCTCCGCGGGCAAGCCTCGCTCCTAAGGGGGATTGTTTCGTTCGCAAATATCCGGAACCACACCCCCCCTGTAGGAGCGAGGCTTGCCCGCGAAGAGGCACGCTCAGACATTGAATGATTCAACCCTGCTGAAACATCTCCTTGGCCCGCTGCTCGATCTGCTCCTGAGTCAAATCCTCCTTGCGCGTGGCCAGGAACCACAAATGCCCATAGGGATCTTTCAACGTCCCTGAACGGTCGCCATAAAACTGATCCTTGACCTCGGACACCACCGTTCCACCCGCCGCGATTGCCTGTTTATAGGACTTGTCCACATCGGTCACATACAAATGCAGCCCCACGGACGGCGATGTGTCGGGATTGCTTAACGGCCCTTGATCGCACGGCGTACCGAGCATGATCGGGCAATCGCCAATCCTCAGCTCGGCGTGGCCAATCCCGCCATCAGGCATGGACAGACGCATGACTTCCGTGGCGCCAAAAGCCTTCTTGTAGAACTCGATGGCTTCGGCCGCTTTTTGAATGCCCAGATAAGGCGTGATGCTGTGATAACCCTCTGGAATGGGTTTGACGCTCATGACGGTTCTCCCTTGTTGTTGTGAATTGAAGGTGTTCCTTCGCCGATTTCCGGTCGGATAACTATAGGTCAGCGCTTTTTGCGCCACTGAGTGCCCGACGAGCAGCAGCGCCACTGTTTGCAGAAACGGGCCAAGGCGTTGAGCTCCGATGAGTTTCGGCAGTTCATCCTGACCCGCTGCAAAGGACAGATTGCGCCGGGTTTCTAAGCTTTCGGTCTGCCTTGAGGACGCCTTCGCGGGCAAGCCTCGCTCCTACAGGTTTTGTGTCGTTCGCCAGTAACACGCAATCCTGTAGGAGCGAGGCTTGCCCGCGAAGGCCACGCCGCTATTTCGGATCTGCCCCGGATTCCAACAGCTGCGCCCCCGGCCCCTGTTCCCCCAGCACATCGCCAAAGTTACGCAACGGACACGCCTCCATCGACAGACACCCGCAGCCGATACAGCCATTGAGCTTGTCCCGCAGCAAGGTCAATTGACTGATCCGCTCATCCAGATCCCGACTCCACTGCGCCGACATCACCTTCCAGTCCGCCGCCGTCGGCGCTCGGTTATCCGGCAAGGCTTTCAGTGCCTCGCCAATCTCCGCCAACGGAATTCCCAGGCGCTGCGCGACTTTGATCAACGCCACCCGCCGCAGCACTTCCCGCGGATAACGCCGCTGGTTGCCCTGATTGCGATTGCTTTTGATCAACCCCTTGGACTCGTAAAAGTGCAGGGCCGTGACCGCCACGCCGCTGCGCGCGGCCAATTGGCCGACAGTGAGTTCCTTGTGCAGATGTTCCGGGGTGATCATTTGAAAAATGCCTCTTGACCTCTAGTTAAGTCGAGGTTTTACCCTGCAAGCCTTCGGATCGCAAGGTCCGGCTTACACGTCAGTGGGGACTCTTCATGCAAGCGCCAGAGAAAAATCGCAGCTTCACCCAGTTGATCGAATTCGAGATCGAACCCCATCAGCAACCCGCGTTGGTGTCGGCCTTGTCAAAGCAGACCGAGCGCCTGGCCCAAGGCTACAGCGGGTTTTTGAGTGCGAGCATCCAGGCCAGCGACGACGGTCGGCGGGTGCTCAACTACCTGCAATGGCAAACTCGCGAGGCGGGGGAAGCTGCGTTTCAGAGCTTTGAAAGCGGCGAGCAGGATTTCTGGCAGCTGATTCGCGCGCATCAGGCGAAAACCGTGACGTTCGGCTCGTTCCAGGTGTTGCACAGTCTGGAACGTAGCCATGACAACGCGCTGCACTGCAATCTGGTGAGTTAAATCGACAATTGCATCAGGCGCTCGCCTTGCACGTTTTCCGTGGGCCGGCGCTTGTTCACCGCCCGTTCGCCGATCTTGATCAGTCGTGTGCGCGTGACGTTGCGGCTCAAGCCCAGCAGGGCAGCGGTGTGCACCTGGTTGTAATGGCTGAGGCGATACGCTGCGCGCAACAACGTGTGTTCGATGGTTAAACGGTATTAGCCAAATTCGATAGCCACTATCGAGAGCGTTGATTTCTGCCCTTCGAAGGGGGCGGGTAGCCTGTGTTCATTGCCCCGAACCCAGATGCCAGGACGCCACCCATGAAACCTCTAATCGCCACTTTCCTGCTGCTCGCGGTCTCCGTTCTTGCCGGATGTGCCAGCCATGTTTCGCCCGAATTGCGACCCTATACCGCTGAAGAAACTCGGGAACTGGCGCTGGAGGACTTGAATCGTCGCGGTTTGTCCTTCGACGAGTACCATGCGAAAAAAGCCGAATTGCTCGGCCTGCCGCAAAAACCGGTCGGTTTCGACAAACATGGCGAGATGAACGCTGAACGTGCTGTACAGCTTCACGGTCGTCCAAGCTGATCTCAAACTGTACCGTTCGAAGTTTCACGTAACTGTCCATGGGTTTCCCCGGGGGCGTGCGATAGGGTCAACACCTGACTGACCCTGATTGGACTGCCGCTCATGACGCTCTCGCTCGATCTGCTGCTGGGCTTCGCCCTGTTTGCCCTCGTCACCTCGATTACCCCTGGCCCGAACAACACCATGTTGCTGGCATCGGGCGTGAACTTCGGCTTTCACCGCACCATTCCACACATGCTGGGCATCACGTGTGGTTTCTTTGTCCTCGTCCTGGCGGTCGGTTTCGGGCTGGGTGCCGTGTTTCAAACCTATCCTTTGTTCTACACGGTTCTGCGTTATGTGGGCGCGGCGTACTTGCTGTACCTGGCGTGGAAAATCGCCCATTCCGGTCCGGTCTCCGAGAGTGAAAAGGGCGACAGCAAACCCATCAGCTATCTCGGAGCGGCGGCGTTTCAGTGGGTCAATCCCAAGGCGTGGATCATGGCCATCGGTGCCATCAGCACCTACACGCCGATGCAGGGCTACTTCACCAATGTGATCGTGATTGCTGCGGTCTTTGCCTTGATCAATTTGCCGAGCGTCGGCGTCTGGGCCGGATGCGGCACGTTGTTGCGCAATGTGTTGAAGGATCGTCGCTGGTTGCGCCTGTTCAACTGGGGCATGGCCCTGCTGTTGGTGGCTTCGCTGTATCCGTTGTTGCTCGAGAGCTTTAGCTGACACATCGCTTCAACCGGTTGGCCGATGCCTGTTAAGCTCGACTTCAGGAGCGTTCCTACGCACTTTTAAATGAAGTTGTCCTTCTTTAACGGCCTCCGATCAGGTATTTCTAACGCACTGAACGGTCAGCGCAGCTCACGAGGCTGCGCTTTGATGTTTCAGTGACGAGCCTCCTGATCCCGGAACATGCTCTGCGAGTCTTCTATGAATAAACGTCCTCTGTATTTTGACTACGCCGCCACCACGCCGGTGGATGAGCGGGTCATCAAGGTCATGGTCGAGTGTCTGGGTTTCAACGGAAACTTTGGCAACCCGGCGTCCAGCTCCCATGCCTTCGGCCAGCAGGCCCGGCAAACGGTCGAGCAGGCGCGGCGTCAGGTCGCCGAGCTGGTCGGCGCTCAGGCGGACCAGATTGTCTGGACCTCCGGCGCCACCGAATCGAACAACCTTGCCCTCAAGGGCGTGGCCCAGGCCCGCGGGGTGTCCGGCGGACACATCATTACCAGCCAGATCGAACACAAGGCAATCCTCGACACGGCGAAGCAGTTGCAGGACACAGGCGTTGCCGTGACGTATCTGGTGCCTGACGCCGAGGGCCTGATTACCCCGCAAGCGGTCAGCGAGGCGATGCGCGAAGACACCTTTCTGGTGTCGCTGATGCTGGTCAACAATGAACTGGGCACCGTCAATGACATTGCAGCCATCGGCCAGGTGGTGCGTGATCGTGATGCGCTGTTCCATGTCGACGCCGCCCAGGGCGCGGGCAAAGTGGCAATCGATCTTGCCCGCTTGCCGGTGGACCTGATGTCGTTTTCGGCGCACAAGATCTACGGCCCTAAAGGCATCGGCGCCCTGTACGTCGGCCCGCGCGCGCACCAGCGTTTGCTGGCGCAGATTCACGGTGGCGGTCACGAGGGCGGTTTGCGTTCCGGCACCTTGGCGACTCATCAGATCGCTGCGATGGGTGTGGCCTTCGCCTTGGCGGCGGCCGCATTCGACGAGGAAAAAGCCACGATCGTGCGGCTCCGCGAACGCTTGCTCGAGCAACTGCTGAGCATCCCCGGCGTGCGGCTCAATGGCAGCCCGACCCAACGCATTCCTCATACCCTGAGCCTGACCTTCAACGAAGGCGAGTTCAATTCTGCGGCGCTGAGCAGCTCGATCGCGTTTTCTGCGACCTCGGCCTGTAACTCCGCCAGCAATGCCCCGTCCCATGTGCTGCTGGCCCTGGGGCATGACGCCCGCTCGGCGGGTCGCACGATTCGCTTGAGCCTCGGCCGGTTCACCACCGAACAGGATGTCGACCAAGCGGCACAACTGATTAAAGCGGCCTGCGCCAGTGCTCCGGCATTCTGGCAATAAGGCCTGAAAGTGTCGGCACTGATCGGCACTCAACAATAATGATGAAGTGATTAGCAGGAGACATGATGAGTACGCAGCCTTCGATCAATGGATCGGTGCCCCAACGTTTGGCGCAAACCCGCGAGCTGATGAGCCGGGAGGGCATTCATGCCCTGCTGGTGCCGTCGGCCGATCCGCACTTGTCGGAATACCTGCCGGGCTATTGGCAAGGGCGGCAGTGGTTGTCGGGCTTTCATGGCTCGGTCGGCACACTGATCGTGACCCCGGACTTTGCCGGCGTCTGGGCCGACAGCCGTTACTGGGAACAAGCGAGCAAGGAACTCAACGGCAGCGGCATTGAACTGGTCAAGCTGCAGCCGGGCCAGCCTGGCCCGCTGGACTGGTTGGCCGAGCAAACCCCTGAAGGCGGTGTCGTCGCGGTAGATGGCGCGGTGATGGCCGTGGCGTCGGCGCGGACGCTGGGCGGCAAACTTGAAGAACGCGGCGCACGTCTGCGCACTGACATCGACCTGTTGAGCGAAGTCTGGAGCGACCGCCCGACGCTGCCGAATGAGCCGATCTACCAGCACTTGCCACCGCAGGCGACGGTCAGTCGGGGTGAAAAGCTCGCGAAATTGCGTGAGGTGTTGAAAGATCGTGGTGCTGACTGGCACTTCATTGCCACCCTGGATGACATCGCCTGGCTGTTCAACCTGCGTGGCGGCGACGTGTCGTTCAACCCGGTATTCGTGTCCTTCGCGCTGATCAGTCAAGAGCAGGCCACTCTGTTCGTGGCCCTGAGCAAGGTCAATGCCGAGCTGCGTGCGGTCCTCGAACAAGACGGCGTGACCCTGCGCGATTACAGCGAAGTGGCCGACGCCTTGCGCGCCGTGCCGAGCGGCGCGAGCTTGCAAGTCGATCCGGCGCGCGTGACGGCCGGTTTGCTGGATAACCTGAACAGCGGCGTGAAACTGGTCGAAGGTCTCAACCCGACCACGTTGGCCAAATCACAGAAAAGCCTGGCCGATGCCGGGCACATTCGTCAGGCCATGGAGCAAGACGGCGCGGCGCTGTGCGAGTTCTTCACCTGGCTGGACTCGGCGTTGGGTCGTGAGCGCATCACCGAACTGACCATCGACGAACACCTGACGGCCGCGCGTACCCGACGTCCGGGTTATGTGTCGCTGAGTTTCAACACCATTGCCGCGTTCAACGCCAATGGCGCGATGCCGCACTACCACGCCACCGAAGAAGAGCACGCGGTGATCGAAGGCGACGGTCTGTTGCTGATCGACTCCGGCGGCCAATACCTGGGCGGTACCACCGACATCACGCGGATGGTGCCGGTCGGTACGCCGACGGATGAGCAGAAACGCGATTGCACGCGGGTGCTCAAGGGCGTCATCGCGCTGTCCCGTGCGCAATTCCCTCGTGGCATTCTCTCGCCTTTGCTCGACTCGATTGCCCGCGCGCCGATCTGGGCTGAAAGTGTTGATTACGGACACGGCACCGGTCACGGCGTCGGCTACTTCCTCAATGTGCACGAAGGCCCGCAGGTCATTGCCTATCAGGCCGCCGCAGCACCGCAAACCGCGATGCAGCCGGGCATGATTACCTCCATCGAACCGGGCACTTACCGACCGGGCCGTTGGGGTGTACGGATCGAAAACCTGGTGTTGAACACCGAAGCGGGCAAGAGCGAATTCGGTGAGTTCCTGAAATTCGAAACCCTGACCCTGTGCCCGATTGACACTCGCTGTCTGGAACCGTCGCTGCTGACTGACGACGAAAAGCAGTGGTTCAACGCCTACCACGCCGAGGTGCGCCAGCGCTTGAGCCCGTTGCTCGAAGGCGCAGCCCTTGAGTGGTTGAACACCCGGACTGCAGCTATTTGACCGGTTGGAGTTCAGGCGCTGTTTCGAGCGCCTGACTCATGTAGTCGACAAAGGCTTTGACCCTGGCGGATTGGCGACGATTCGCCGGGGACACGGCATGAATCGGCAGCGACTGCGCGGTGTAGTCCTGCAAAATCGCAGTCACTCGCCCGGCGTTCAGATCCTCACTGAACAACCATACCGGCGACAAAGCAATTCCCAATCCTCCCAGCACCATCTCGCGGATCGCCTCTGAGTTGTTGCTTTTTGCATTGCCCTTGATCCGCACCTCATGATGCTGGGCTCCGCTTTCGTAAACCCATAGGTTCTGACTGTTCAGCAGGTTGAATTGCAGGCAATTGTGTCCGCGCAGTTCTTCTGGTGTTTGCGGCTGGCCGTGTTGCTTGAGGTAGCCTGGCGCAGCAACGGTCACTCGGTGGGTGGTGCCTATGCGGCGGGCGATGAGACCGCTGTCGGTCAATTCGCCGATTCTGAACGTGACGTCGAGGCCTTCGCTGACCAGGTCCTGATTCTGGTCACTGAGTTGCAGGTCTATCTGCACCTGGGGGTGTTGTTTCAGAAACTCAGGAAGCCGCGGTGCAATCTGCAATCGCCCGAAACTGACCGAGGAACCGATCTTCAGGTTGCCGGCAACGGTTTCGCGTCCTGAATGAAAACTGTGTTCCGCCGCGTCCACGGCCGCGAGGATTTGTCGGCACTCGCTGTAGTACCGCTGACCTTCGTCAGTCAGCGAGAGTTGACGCGTGCTGCGGGAAATCAGCTTCCCGCCCAGTTCAGTTTCCAGCGCCCTTAGCACTTTGCTGATGGTTGGCTGGCTGGTCTGCATCTCCCTGGCAACGGCAGAAAAGCTGCCGCGCTCGACGACCCGGACGAAGATGGCCATTGCATTGAGTTTGTCCATGGGGTTTCTCATTGATGCCAAATGGGCATGGTCACTATAGCGATACAGCGTCTTATCGGCATGAGTGAGTGGGAGGAAGATCGTCCTACAGCCACCTCTGACAGGAATTTGCGAAATGACTGACTCACTTCAAATGCGTGCTCTGATTGTTGATGTGGCCAACGGGCCGTTACGCTTGGTTTCCATCCCGCGACCTGTGCCAGGGCCGGGTCAGGTGTTGGTCAGGATCAAAGCCAGTGGAGTGAATCCGCTGGATGGAAAAATTCGTTCGGGTCAGGCGGCTCATGCGCGTCAGCCCTTGCCAGCGGTGCTGGGCATGGATCTGGCCGGGACGATTGAGGCGTTAGGCGAGGGCGTAAGTGGATGGCTGCCGGGTGATGAGGTCTACGCGATGGCGACCGGAATCGGCGGTGCGCAAGGTTCGCTTGCGCAGTTCGCGGTGGTTGATGCGCGTCTGCTGGCGCACAAACCGGGCAATCTGAGTATGCGTGAGACCGCCGGGTTACCCCTGGTGTTGATAACCGCATGGGAAGGATTGGTAGATCGGGCTCGAGTGCGTGCCGGTCAGAAGGTGCTGATCCATGGCGGTGCCGGGGGTGTCGGGCACGTGGCGGTGCAAATAGCCCGGGCTTTCGGTGCTGAAGTATTCGCCACGGGCTCTGCGGGTCAGCAGGCAATCATCGAAAGCTTCGGTGCGACGTTTATCGACTACCGCAAGTCTTCGGTTGAGGACTATGTGGCGGAGCACACGGGGGGAGAGGGGTTCGATATAGTCTATGACACGGTGGGCGGTGAAACGCTGGATGCTTCCTTCAAGGCTGCTCGGGTCTACGAGGGGCATGTGGTGAGCTGTCTTGGATGGGGGCAGCACAGTCTGGCACCGTTGTCGTTTCGGGCCGCGACTTACTCCGGAGTGTTTACCTTGTTGCCTTTATTGACTGGCAAGGGCGGCGAGCACCACGGACAGATCCTTCGGGACGCCGCGAAGTTGATTGAGGCCGGTAAGCTGAAGCCGTTGCTTGACCCGCGGCAGTTCACATTGCAAACCGCCGAGGCCGCCCATGAACTGCTCGCTGGTGGAGCGGCTCAAGGTCGTTTGGTCATCGAGATTTAACGCAGGGCCTCAAGGACGAAGTCCAGTCGATCCTGACCGAAGAACATCTGATCGCCGATAAACATGCACGGTGCGCCGAATACACCGCGCTGGACCGCTTGCTCGGTGTTGTCCTTGAGAGCGGCTTTGACGTCCTCATCGGCGGTAAGGGCCAGTACTTCGTTTGGATCGAAACCATTTCGCGTCAGCACGGCTGCAACAGTCGCCGGATCATCGAGGCTGCGTCCCTCGACCCAGAGTGCGTGGAACAGACAATCGATAAACGCGTGGAAGCGTTCGGGATGACGTAATTGCATACCGGTGACGGCGCGCATCAGCATCAGGGTATTGATAGGGAAGTGCGGGTTGAACTTCAGTGGCACGCCGTATCGTTTGGCGTAGCGGTCGAGGTCCTGAAACATGTAGCGACCTTTGGCCGGGATGGTTGCCGGTGAAGCGTTGCCCGTGGCTTTGAAGACCCCGCCCAGCAGCATGGGTTTGTAGACCAGCTGGCTGTCGGTCTGCTCGCAGATCTTCGGTAATTGGGTATACGCCAGGTAGGTGGCGGGGCTGCCTAAATCGAAAAAAAACTCCACGGTTTTGCTCATGGTCGGTGCGCTCTGCTTATTGTTGTAGGGGAGGAGGGCTTACCAGCGTTCGTTCCAGGGGCGCAGATCCAGCTCGAAAGTCCACGCGTCCCGGGGCTGGCTGTGCAAGTACCAATAGTTCTCGGCGATGTGCTCGGGATTGAGGATGCCGTCCTCGTCCTTGGTCGCGTACTTTTCCGGAAAACTGTTGCGGATGAAATCAGTATCGATGGCGCCGTCGACGACGACATGGGCAACGTGAATATTCATCGGCCCCAGCTCGCGGGCCATGCTTTGAGCCAGTGCGCGAATCCCGTGCTTGGCGCCGGCGAAGGCTGCAAATCCTGCCGCACCGCGCAAGCCAGCGGTGGCGCCGGTGAACAGAATCGTGCCGCGTTGGCGCTTGGCCATCCGCTTGGCCACTTCACGGGCATTGAGAAAACCTGAGAAACAGGCCATTTCCCAGATCTTGAAATACTTGCGGGCAGTTTCTTCGAGAATGCTGCACGGCACATTGGCGCCGATGTTGAAAACAAACGCTTCGATGGGGCCGATCTCGGTCTCAATCTGCTCGACCAGCGCAATCACATCCTCTTCCTTACGTGCATCACAGGCAAATCCGTGGGCGTCACCGCCATTGGCCTTGATTGCATCGACCAATGGCTGGAGTTTGTCCGCGCTACGACGAGTGACGCAGGCAATGAAACCTTCCTGTGCAAAACGCTTGGCAATCGCGCCGCCGGTGGCATCACCGGCGCCGACAACCAGTACGACCTTCTTATTATTCATGGGTAGATCCCTTTGATGAACGATCGTTAACTGAACGAACGTTATGCTAGGATTTGGCATGCGTCAAGACAGTCAATCCTGAGGGCAAGGCAATGCGTTACTCGGCCAATCACAAGCTGGAAACAAGAGAGAAACTGCTGACAAGCAGCGCGGTGTCGGCCAAAAAGTCCGGTTTTTCCACGGTAGGCGTCGACGGGCTGATGAAGGCGATCGGCTTGAGTGGTGCTGCTTTCTACAGTCACTTTTCGTCGAAGGACGAACTGTTCGCTTCGATCGTCGAACGCGAGTTGTGCCAAAGCCTGGAGCGTTTGGGTGCTGATCAGGATTGCGACAGGCTCGAACGTTGCCTGAAGCATTATCTGAGCATGGCCCATGTCGAGCACCCGGAGTCCGGTTGTGCATTACCGGTATTGGGAGCCGAAATTGCTCGTTCAGATATCGCTGTTCGCCAGGAGGCGGAGGTCTGGATTTGTCGGCTGCAGGAGCGTTGGGCAAGTATTCTGGAAAGCGACAGTCTGGCGTGGGCGATTCTGTCGCAATGCATCGGTGCCTTGGTCGTGGCGCGAATGCTGGCCACTCCCGACATCCAGCGCACCGTGCTGAAGTCCAGTTACGATGAGATTGGCCGCCAGATTGCCGGGCGGCATCAACCTATTTGCAAATGACGATCATGCTTCGGCTGGTATAGCCGGCAGGGTTGAGACCAAATGGATAATCACCTGGTTCTTCCACGGCATCTCCCGACTTGGCGATGACCTTGTAACCCTTGGGCGCGCACGAGTTGGCGGCGCTGGTGTAGCACTTGTCCCAGGATGACGAAAGCCCTGAACAATTGATATGCAGCCCTTTCTTGCCATGTTTGACTTGTGTTTTCGATGTCGCCGCGCAACCCGCAATTGCGAGTACGGCAATCAATAGCAAAATTCGTTTCATTACTGTCCTTATAGCGCTCCCGGATCTCGCGCCCGGGTGTGGCTGCATTCGCTTTCGATTGAAGCGTTCTGATATCCCTATCCTGAAAAATCCTTGGATGACATTCGGTTGCGGGCCTAAACATGGCCTAATTGAGCGGCAAATACCAGACCTGCGTCAAATCCTGTATCAATCCGCCGCGACCGCGGGCTTGGCAGCACTTCCCATGGTCATGGTCGCCCCCACGGAAGCCAGAATGATGCACATGATCGCCATCCACTGTGACAGTGTGAGGTATTCGTGGAGAAACAGCAGGCCAGACAGCGCGCCAATAGCCGGTTCAATGCTCATCAATGTGCCGAAAGTCCGGGTTGGCATTCGGGTGAGCGCGACCATCTCCAGCGTATAGGGCAGGGCGGTGGACAGAAGGGCGACAGCGATGGCCACGGGGATCAATGACGGAGTCAGCAGGGCGGCACCGGCATGGACGATGCCGATAGGCGCGACGAACAGTGCGGCAATCATCACTCCCAGCGCTGCGGTCTGTACGCCATTATCGGCGCCGGCCTTCTGGCCGAACAGGATGTACAGCGCCCAGCACACGCCTGCACCCAAGGCATAACTGGCGCCTGCCAGGTCGATTCCCGCACTTGTCGCTCCTGTCGGTATCAATAGCAGCAAGCCGATAGCCGCCAGGGCAATCCACAAAAAGTCGATTGCGCGGCGTGAGGCATAGATAGCCACCGCCAGTGGCCCGGTGAACTCCAGGGCGACGGCAATACCCAGGGGGACGGTGCGCAAAGACATATAGAAGAGGAAGTTCATGCCGCCCAGTGCCATCCCGTAGACGATAACGGTACGCAAGGATTTTGCGGTGAGCTTCGCTCGCCATGGGCGCAACAGGATCAGCATGATCACGCTGGCGAAGAGCAGCCGCAGGGTGGTGGTCCCCTGAGCGCCGATAATCGGGAACATGCTTTTGGCCAATGAGGCGCCGGACTGGATCGACGCCATGGCTATTAAAAGCAGGCCCACCGAGAACAGGGTCGAGACGAGGCTGCGGGGATGGTCATTCATAGCGTGGCATCGTCCGAAGTGGGAAGCGAAAGTGTTGTTCTATGGTTTGGGCAATATATTGCGCATTCGCGACGGTCGCGTCTATATATAAGCAGCGATTTTGGGCAACCTGATAGAAAAGCCAAATCAGGGGTTGACGGCAGATTCTGGAAGTCTATAATTCGCCCCACTTCCGGCGCAGTCGAAACGGAAAACTCCTTGGTAAACAA